>Ga0208040_1004690_pt1 | contig 10291 bp, 10 predicted proteins | sample AD_UKC083_MetaG_FD_184431 | JGI IMG/M metagenome (GOLD analysis project Ga0208040, IMG submission 184431) | Active sludge microbial communities of municipal wastewater-treating anaerobic digesters from USA - AD_UKC083_MetaG (SPAdes) (version 2) | ecosystem: Engineered > Bioreactor > Anaerobic >... | reverse complement strand
ACAAGGGATGTATTGCTTAGGTGTTCCTGTTACACCGTCAAAGTTAAATTTAAGATAAGGGAAATCTTTATGGACATACATATCTGAAGGTTTCCAGTTTTTCTGTCCAAAGAAATGTTCAAATTTTTGTATAATTAAAGGCTCAAGGTCTCGTCCCTTTTTTACAGCTATTTCATCACCTACGGCTTTTTCTTCTTCCGTTAAATAAGTTCTTGCTTTCTCAGCGATAAGTTCTGTAATAGTTATAAATGGATTAACTTTTAATATTACTGAAGCATCTGATGTTCCTAAGCCATTTTTTCTAAGCATAGCATACTCCTCGTTAGAAAGCATATCTATGTTTGGAACATCTACTAATAGAGGGGTGTTAGTTAAATCTAAATGAACATTTGTCTGTTCCTTCATTATAGGTTCTTTGTAGTCTGACATGAATTTTATATATTCTTCATTGTCATTAGTCTCATAAATTTTCATTGAATAGCTCCTCATTAAAATTTAATTCTATAAGTTCTTCTTTTGTAAAATCTAATAGCTCCATTAAGATTTCAATTACATCCTCTGTACCCATACCTATTAAAATATAGTCTATACAATTTTGTAATAATTCCAACGTGCGTTCTGATGTCATTATTTTACCTCCTTTTCATTTTTAAACGTAGCGTAGTGGACCGCATGTCTTATACTATCTAAACAATGACGGTCTATTTTTTCTTTAGTTCCAGGTATTGTATAACCTCTTTTGTATTCTTTGATATACCCTTTATAATGCAGGATATTATTAGTCCAGCGTTTCTTTACTTCGCTAGCTGTCTGCATCCAATAAGGAATATCTTTAGAATAACAATTAAGTTGTATTACTCCAATAAGTTTTGAAGTTTCCATTCTGCTATTAACTTGACTTTTTGCTTTGCTTGGGTAGAGCATGTAGTCTTCCATAACTACAATTAATTTTTTCTTATATTTCTTGTTTGCGTCAGTGATTAAATCTATGTGTGCGAACCAATATTCTTCTTGGCTTTTAAAGTCTTTAGCTGAGATAGACCCAGCCTTTATGATTTTGTTATCAGTTGTATTGAAGATACACCAACCTGTAGTGCCTTTGCCTTCATAGAAATTACCACTGGGGTCAAGTCCTAAAATAAACTTGTAACTCATCTATTGTTCCCACTTCCTTTTTCTCAGCCCACTTGGTTGTTGTGAATTCCATGTCTGCTACTATTGGTACTAATGTATCGGGCCAGTCTTGCATAATCTCTTGGAATTTAAAGAACACTTGTGGGTCATCATCTTTGTGCACTTCCCAGGAAAGCTCATCGTGTATCTGCATTTGCCATCTAGATTTAATTTTATTAGCTTTTGTATAATCATACAGTTCTCTTATTTTTAATTTTAAAAAGAAAGCTGCACTACCTTGTATCAGAATATTAATAAGTTTATGACCTGATACCCCATAATATTTAACTCCAAATAGATTTGTAGTATATGGGAACATTTGGGCACGATTATAACAATAATTATGATAAGATTTAACTCCTGGGAATGCTTTGTAGTATGCTTCGTCAATTTTCCTTACTTGTTCTTCTGAATAATGAGGGAACATTTGACGAATTCTTTTTATAGTTGCTCCGTAATTCTTTGCGAAGTTGGTCGTTTTACCAACATAACGGAGACTATGGTAATCGGGATGAGTCTCATCTATGTTAAATGCTACTTTAGTAGTAGCACCGTGAACATCTAATGGTGTCCATTTCTTTGTAGGTTCTTCATCTAGATACCAATCCCAGTCATATGCATGTTCTATGTGTTCAGGATTTTCATAATCGAACTGTTCTGTTTTATCGTTATGACATTTGTACGGCATGTAAGCTCTGCATAAATTTATATCAGGATTTTCTACAAGGATTGTGTAGAAAGCTTGAAATCTTAATTCAATCTGAGAGTAATCTAAGTAGAGTGTACCTACAAAGTCTCCACCAGACACCAGTATTATTTTTCTTGGGTGAAACAATTCATTCCCATTTATATCAATAATAGGTTCTCTAGGAAACTGTTGAAAGTCTGAAGTTACTCTGCCTGATACTGTGCCTACTTGATGTATAGTCGTGTATAATCTATCAGAGTTTTTAAGTTGGTTAAGAAACCTGATTATATAGGCTGAGTACCATTTCTCTAGAGTCCTTAATTCTTGTATGACTTTAATTAATTCAATGGCATCCTGGTGCTCTCCTTCACGCTCTAATTCAGATAGTTTTAATTCTAAATTTTCATTAGCTGTTGAAGGTACATCCACATCAAAGTCATTATATAGTATAGATTTTATAAGTTCATGTTGACCTATGCTGAACTCTTGTCCAGTCAGGTCATACATGAACTGTTGTCTTTCTTTGATATAGTTTTTAAGACGTATTCTTGATTCCTTTAAATAGGTTATGTCTGCTTTGAATCCTACTCTCTCCATCTCAACTAATGGAAAGATAAGTTTGTTTTCAAAGTCAACACCTATTAGGTTGTCTCGTGCAATCACTAATTTCATAGTGAATAAGAATACTTCTAATGTATATACTATATCATATTGTGCGTAAGTTATTAGGTTTTGCCTATTCAACATATTATAGGGAATGTCTTCTGTTGTGACTAAACCAGTTGTCATTTTTTGTTGGATAGGTAGAGGTATATTTTGGAGCCAATTCAAATAGTTTTCTTTAAATTCAGATTCCATATCATCTATATCTATTGTGGGGTCCTTAAATATTTTTTCAAGGACTGAGAGTGTATATGACTTGGCTCCATATTTTTCAGGCGGTGAACCACAATTTCTGAGAAGAATCTTTAATTGTTGATTATAAGTTTTAGCTATTAAAGATTTCTCTTGGTCTAATTTATGCTCATGATACTTTGCATTTAAATCTATATACCTTGCTGAGTATGATTTTAAACCTAATGGAGGTCCTCCATGTTTCTCAGTTAAAGCATCATGTCCATACCTAATCCAAAACATTGTGTCCGTTATATTGTCTTCATAATCATATGGGATACCTAAGTTAATTAATTGATGTAAGTCAAACTTAACATTGTGCCCCATATAATATTTGAAGCTTTTACAAAACGAATGCCATATACGGATTATTTGTTTTGAAAGATTTGGTTGTTTTTCGATGTCTACGGAGTATGCGTAGCCATCAGTTCCGTTAGGATGCACGAAACCAAATTGATAAAGGAAAGGTGTGTCAAATATTATATGTAGACCTGTTGATTCAGTGTCAAAGGCACCATACAATATTTGACCATCTAATGATTTTAAAAACTCTATAAGTTGATTAGCTTCAGCATTTGTAGTAATATGCTGTAAGTGCCATCTGAGTTTTAACATATTATTCACCTAACCTTCTTGCAATAGTATTTCTGTTGATTTGTGCTACTCCTAATCTAAATCTTTCCGTTGGAACTATATCGTAGTTTGTAAATCTTACAAATAGTCCTGAAGTTAATTTCGATAAAGCTTTATTCAGGTCATCTATAGAAAGCCCTGTTGTTGCCGCTAAAGTCTGTTTTGTTGTTGATGCAGATTGTTCTAACTGAATGATTAAGGCAGGATATTTTGTATAAATATCTTGTAAATTTGCAATACCTTCTTCGTTTATTTCAGAATAACTTTTTTCATGTTCAACATATTCTTTTAATTTAAAAGTTGGATTATCATATATACTTATGAAATATTGAACTGCATAGTCTACATGTTCTTTTGTAACGATAATATTCTCATATGTTTCGTCAGTCGATACAACATATCCAGCTACTGCTATAGCTAATCTTGAAATTTTTTTCCATGCTTCTGTACCAAAGATTTTAATATGACTGTCATATATACTATTTATATGATTAGCTTGTTCAAGGATGTATCGACCTATTTCTGGGCTTATAATAATATGGTCTGCTGTTCTTGACCATATCCATCGAACCCTTACTTGATAAGTTTCTTTTGATAGGGGTTCTGCTGGTTGCCAGAAGGGGTCTATTACATTATTTCCTTTATCAGCTAATACTAACATTATGTCATATCTTGCTATATCTTCAGCCGTTCCGACTAATTCGGTGACTATAGATATACCATTTGGATAAGAAGCTATAGATTTTATTTGTCCTTTAGAGGACTTGACGTTGGTTAATGCTATCATTCTAACCATGGCAGGGAGTGTGATAGTTCCTGCTACTCTGGTAATTCTAACCTCATTTGAAGAACGGATGTCGGTTAGTTCTGACACGACATTATTATTGGATTTACCGAATTCTTCAAAGATGATTAATCCCTTATGGTTTTGTGGAATGATGCCTGCTCTGGTTTGATATGAGCCTCCAGAAGTCTTGTTGGAACCTCCAACCAGTCCTGGAATTGTTGCGGAGTTTCCAGCTAAAGAGGTGAAAACCCCAAGCTCATATGTTTCTCTCAGAGCATTTGCTGTCGAAGATTTTCCTACTCTGGACTCTCCGACTATTAAAGTGTCAAGGTACCCTCTTACATTTTTGAAATTTCCAAAGTTAAATTCAAGTGCTGTATGATATGCTAAATCAATAGTTTGTATTAAAGTATTATTACCGTCGTATCCTAAAATGCCTTTAACTTTTTCAGTTAGTATATTAATTTTTTCAGAAACTGTACCAGGTATATTTTTGAATATATTTAAATGTTCTTTTGTTTCTTCGTTAATTTTAAAGTTTGAAACTGAGTCTGACGCTTGTACAGCTTTAGTTATTAACATGGTAAGTTGTTGTCCTTTATAAGGATGTGGTACAATCTTATATGTGACAAGATACTTTTTACCAGATTCAAGTTTTGTATCAATGGAGTATACTGTGTATTCCATTGGCTGTGCATCTGAGTTTGTTGTTTCAAACATGTCTGTGATGTATGCTTTAAAAACTGTTTTTTTAGTTAGTTGGGATATCCTCACACATTTCTCTGTTTGAGGTATCCTTAGTATATTCCTTATGTTTTTTTCAATATCAGTTTCCTTAAAGTTGTTATCTATTAAATGTAGAATATCTTGGATATTATCATTAGATAACTCCCATTCACGCATTTCATTTAATAACATAGTATTAGCTTTTTTATCTTCTGTAATTCTCCATTTTTCAGCAAGGATTGCTCCTGGTGCTGAGAATGTTTGTTCAGATACTGCTACTACTTGTATGTTGCTTTGTAGAACACGACTTATGTTTTGAGGACGGGAAGCTGTCATAAGGTCAACTATTGGGTAGTGTTCCTCTAAATCTTCTTCAGTCACTTCAAGAACTGGTGTATCTTTGATATACTGTATTAAATCTTCTTTTGTTTTATTATATTTAACAAAGAAATCAGTTATATCTTCTTTAGGTTCTTTACATACTTCGTGAAAATCTGTTACTACTTTTACATAAGGAGTGTATTTTTTTAAAAATATACCAAGTTTTTTAGCTCCTGCAAGTCCTGCATCATCATTATCATAGACAATAGCAACTGCTCTGTCTCTGAATAATTCAGGTGTTTTGGGTAGTGTTTGTTCACCGCCTGTGATAGTTATGGCATTTGAAAATCCGTGGGACCTTGCAACTGCCATATCTTTTTCTCCTGCACATATTAGTGTCAACATGTTCAGGGGTGTGTCACGCCAAGAGTCAAAAGGGATTATTAATCCTGCTGGAGCACCTATTCGGCTTTTGACCTTCGGCTTGTGGTCTTTATTGTATTGTCTTACATCTACTAAGCGACCATACATAAAGACAGGGTATGAAAACATGTCGGTAGTACCTCTATGTGTTTTCAACTGTAATTCATTAATTACTTCTTCTGATATCCCCAGGTCTAATGCAGTTTGCTTAGACTCTGGGGAAAGTACTTCTTGTTGCCATTCCAGACCAGTCTCTGCTTTGGTGTATATTTTTTGTAACTTTTTAGCTGTGATATAATCACAACCAAGTATTTTTTGTATGAATTGAGCTGTTGAGTGTCCTGCTCCACATCGCATACAATGGAATACTTCTTTTTGTGTGTTGATGGAAGCTGAAGGATTTGTTTCTTTATATGGGACTCCATTAGACGTATAATGGTCAAAAGGACAACATACGGGTGTCTCCTTTTGTGCGTCGTAAACATTAAAGAAATCGGCTAAGAAGCTCATTTTAATACTCTATATTTTCGTCCGTAGTAGTGTTCCCAAATATAGCAGCATCTTCAGCATCAGTAGCGTCTACAAATAAACCATCAGTTCCAAATATAGTATTAGCCTCTGATATATGGTAGTATACATCGCCTGAGAAAATATCTATTTGGTTTTTGTTCTCTTTATCTTGATTGATGTCAACTATCATTTTTACACCAGTTGCTATTTTAGCTAAGTCTTTTAATTCTATAATTAATCCTGGTGTTATTGTAATTCCTAATGCTACTACAAATCTTCTTAGCTTAAATTGAGCGTATTGATTTGTACTTTCTGAGATGATGTCCCAAACAATACCCATATCTTTTCCCATTGCATCTTTTATTTTTAGCATAAGGTTTAAGTAGTCTGGTTTTTGTGGTTCATCTGGTTTTGTTTTAGGTGTTTTCATTTCTGCTCGTTCTATTGTAGCAAAGTAAGTTCCTTTCGGAATTATTGCTCCAAATCCGCCTTCGACGGATGTAGGTAATTGGTCAAAATTTATACCCATGTTGTTCCTCCTGTTATTTCTCTAAGATTGTTGTTACATTGTTAGCCATTATTCTGACATTATCTCTGATTAGATTTAGTTTTAGATTAGCTTGGTCTGCTACTCTTTTAGCTCTATCTTCAGCTTCTCTTGTTCTATTATAAGCTGAGTTAATTTCTTCAGATAAATAATCACATTTATTGTCAAAATAATCTCTGTCTTCTCTTAGATATGTGATATATAGGTCTTTTTCTTTATCAGTCATTTTCTTAGGGGATATATCTTCTAAGTCCTCAGGTAACCTTGTTGGTTTAGCTGGTGTTTTCTTAACTTTCTTTGGTTTCGGTGCTATTGGTGTTTCAGGTGTTGCTTCTACTAATTCTTCTCTTAAATCTTCCATAATTATATTTCCTCCATTAATTTGTAGTTAATTTTAAATAAAGTGATTTTAATGCATGTAAAGGCATTTCTTTAGTCTTGACTTCTTTTGCGAATCCTTCAGTTTCCTTCATTTTCTCCCATATCGGGGCAAAGTTCGGTTTTGTATTTAGATAATCGTTAATTGCTGTAATATAATCTTGGCGTTGTTCTTCTAAAAGAATTTGTGGGTCTATTCCTTCTTCAAGATATTTCTTTAATTGCAACATTAAAGCTGCATCAAATCTATAAGTTTCATCTTTTTTCAGAATAGCGTATCTTGATTTTATTACAGTTGCTTCGGGTGCGGTATTTTCATCACCAGGTTTCTCCATACGTAGTACTAAGTCTGGCTCATACTTAATATCGGCTTGCATGATTTGTTGTTCACCAAGAGATATTAATTTTGTTTTACCTGCTTCATCAGTACTATATTCCATTTTTTCTTTAACACGAACAGTACAAATAACATGAACGTCGTTATGCCTTAATAATTCCATAAGTTCGTTCTTTTCTTTCATTACTGTTTCATCAGACCATGCAGCGTAGCTATCCTTTGCATATCTGGCACTTGATTTTTTAGCTTCATTAACTAAGTCAAGTACGCCGCCTGAGTATTGCCAAGCATGACTTATACTATCTTTTATTACTACTTCAGCCCCGTTTTGTACTGCAACGTCTCTGAAAGCAAGATAGTTGCTTGGTTTAAATCCAATGTCTTTAGTAAGCTGTCCTACTTTAAATGCTCCAAATATTGTGCCTGTATGTGTTGGTAAGTCTCTGTATAAAGGTAATGATTTGTTTTCAGTATCTATTGCGAATACTTTAGTCCAATCATTTCCTGCCAGAGTGTAACCAAGCATCAAGGCAAGTCCTGATTTGCCTGAACCTGATAAACCTTCAATTAATATTGAAGCTTTACACTGTTGTCTGACGGCTTCCTCAAACTTAAAAATTGGGTTTGCCATTTTAACCTCCTAAATATTTTTTAAATCCATTTATGACATCTGTTTCAGACTTTCTTTGTTCAAGTAAGTCGTACAGTTGTTCATCGTAAGTGTCTTTCATACATAATTCAATTATTGTATGAGGTTTGTCAGCTTTATCTTCTGAAGTAGAGACAAATCTATCTTCAGCTTGTTCTATATCTCCAATCGGAGGGTATTTATCTGTAAATATTGTAACCTCAGCACGGTCTAGAGTCAATCCTTCTTTACCTGCATCTATGTTTATTAATAATAAGTTTAATCTTCCATTTTGAAATTCATTAACTAATTGATGTCTTTGTAATGTTGGGGTACTGCCGAAGATTGTACCAAAATTAATATTATTATGCACTAAACTATTTGTAAGCTTATCTAAGTAAGAAGTAAACTTACTAAATATTATTATAGGTTTTTCAGGATAGTCTTTTAAATATTGTATAATCCAATCTGTTTTAGGACTATTTCCTTTTAAGCTTAATAGACCTGGGTCTAAACAGATTTGTCTGTACCTTATAAGCCTATCTAAAATTCCTTGAGTTATAACTGTTTCAGTTTCAAAATAATTTGCAAGTTCTGAAAGATATTTCTTTTGCTGTGAAGATAGAGGTAATTTTATACGTATATAATCTTTTTTTGGTAGCCACTTCATTACGTCTTTTCTTTTTCTATTTGTTGCGATAGTATTTAAGTATTCTTGTAATTGTCGTTTTTTCCCAGGCTTAAAATTACCTATTTCTAAATGTTGATTACCATAAGGAACTTTTACTACTTTAAAATATTCTTTTGCAAAGTTCCAATAAGAGGACCATTGTGCGTTGTCTATAAAGTGTAATATACTCCATACTTCTTCAGCTTTGTTCGGAGATGGTGTTCCTGTAAGAGCGTATCTTATAGGTATTTTGGTTAGTCTTTTTATTGATTTGAAATTTGCTGATTTGGGATTCTTTATACGATGGGCTTCGTCTAAAATAATGGAATCTGGTTTGTGGCTTAAAATAAGGTCTATTAGACCGTCTGACCGTTTTGTTGTTTTCAAACTGTCGTAAGAGATTACCAGACCTGATTTCCATTCTGAGATAAGTTCTTTCTTCTGGCGTAAGGTCCCAGATATAGCTACGCAAGGTTGATTCATCCATTTTTCATATTCTTCCTTCCATTGATATATTATTGAAGCAGGGCATACTATAAGATTCTTTTCAGTTCCTTTTTGTTTAAGTACTGATAGAATTGTTGGGGTTTTTCCAGTTCTTTGTTGATTAAAACAACATGCGGCATCTTTTGTGGATAAAAAAGCCACATCTTCTGCTTGATATGGGTTTAATTGTAATGTCATAATTTCCTCTTGAAGATATCTTTGTTTAATTTTATTGTATTCTCTGCTTGCGTTTGTTGTGCATCTAATGGCACATAAGAATAAATAAATATAGGTCCGTCCTTTTTAGCAACTCCATCGTTTATTTTGTCTAATGTATTAATGATTTGGGCACGTCCTACAGACCTATCTCCTCCTGCTATGATATCTGTAATCATACGTTTTTGGATAGAATCTGAGATAATTCTCATTTCATTCCTAATGTATTCTGCTACATCAGCTTCGTTTAAGAAATCACGCCATTCATCTTTTGTTGTGTCCTCTATACATTTGGCTAAATCGTAGTGTGTCATTGTTAAAGCATTCTGTCCCAGTTCTTCGAATTTTTCCCATAAGAAGTCTTTAAGTTCTTTGTTCATCTTCTATTCTCCTTCTTCCACACATTGGGCAATATATGTACTTATGTCTTGGACTTGCTGGTGTTGATTCTAATATACTTTTGCAATATGTGCATGGTTCTTTGTTCATTCTACGTCCTCCCAATCATCACATTTGTCTGTTTCACTTACATAAGCGTCATGTTCTGTACATATTCCTTTATCTTCGAATGTTGGAATAAAGTACTCACAAGTTTTGCAATTCATATGCCAACCTCCTTAATTTTATAATGAAATTCTACGAATTTCTTTACTTCTTCGATTTCTTCAGGCCCTAATCTTGTGTAAAAATAAGGTGGATTTTTACGTGCGTTTTCAATTATTCTATAGTAGTCTCTGTTATGTATCGGAGCATATTTTTTAATGTCTATCATTTTTATACCTGCTAGAGCTCCTAAAATTATAATTTCTTCTCTCGTGGGTTTATGAGATGGGAAAGTTAGTACTCTTTGGGCTGCTTCAGATACTATATTGAT
>Ga0208040_1004686_pt1 | contig 10299 bp, 10 predicted proteins | sample AD_UKC083_MetaG_FD_184431 | JGI IMG/M metagenome (GOLD analysis project Ga0208040, IMG submission 184431) | Active sludge microbial communities of municipal wastewater-treating anaerobic digesters from USA - AD_UKC083_MetaG (SPAdes) (version 2) | ecosystem: Engineered > Bioreactor > Anaerobic >... | reverse complement strand
CCACGTAATGGGCGGGCTTGTCAGTCGGGAGAAAAGTGAACAATGGGGCGTACCGCTTGCCTTTCAGAGCGCGGCCTCTAAAGGTCTTGAGGACCTTTACGGGTGTATCGCCGAACACCGCGCTAATGAGGTCTTTTGCCAGGATCAAGCGCTCCTGGCTGATGCCATCGGCGCGGGAAACCAGCGCGTACTCAACGTCCGGATGGGCCGCTACAGCCACGTTGCCGGGCAGCGTCCAGGGGGTCGTGGTCCAGACTAACAGATATGTATCCGGTTCATCTAAGAGTGGGAACCGCACAAACACGGAAGGGTCTTCTGTATCGCGATATCCCTGCGCCACTTCATGGTCCGAAAGCGGCGTTCCGCAGCGCGGACAATAAGGCACAACTTTAAATCCTTGATACAGCAAATCTTTATCCCAGATGGACTTGAGCAACCACCACACGGACTCGATGTATTCGTTTCGGTAGGTAACATAGGCCCGATCAAAATCCACCCAATAGGCTATGCGTTCAGTTAGTTTTTCCCAGTCCTGAATTCGCTCGAAGGCGGATTCCCGGCATAATGCGTTGAACTTTTCGATGCCGTAGGTTTCAATCTGAGATTTGTTGGTGAAACCAAGTTTCTTTTCGACCTCGATTTCTACAGGCAGCCCATGCGTGTCCCATCCGCCGCGGCGATCTACAAAGTAACCATTCATGGTCTTGTAGCGTGGGAACATGTCCTTGAAAACGCGCGCCAAAACATGATGAACGCCCGGCTTACCGTTCGCGGTAGGGGGACCCTCAAAGAGGACATAAGGTGGGCGATCTTTACGTTCATCCGATGACTTTTTGAAAACTTCATTCGTTTTCCAGAAGCGCAGGATGCCTTCTTCCAGGACTTTGACATTTAACTTAGACGAAACGGCGTTAAACATACTCCTCCAAAAATAATGCTCGTCCCAAAACAGGGACGAGCAAAAACTCGCGGTACCACCCTGGTTCCCAGGAATTCCCGGGCAACTCAGCAGGTTCACCCCAAGGGGCAAACATCGCCACGGATAACGCAGCAGCAAGGCGGCTTACTTACTGACCCGCAGGCGTTCAGTTCGCGGCTCCGGAAGGATTTTCAGCTTGATTTACCGCCCCGGCTTCCACTATCCCGGGTTCGCTGACGGATTAATCCGGCTTACTCGTTTCCATCAATGCCTTTAACAAAAGAAAATTATCCCACAAAACTAACGTATGGTCAACATTATGGCGAAGCCGTTAGGCTCAACCCAATGTTATCTTCCATTTATCTATCGTTTAGGTCATCAATGCCAATACTGACACCCACGACCCCTGAACCCGTTTTCCGTTTTTTATCCAAAATCCAAGGAATCAAAAACACCCTTTTCAGGGTGTTTGGGTGCCTGGACGGTTTCGAACCCTCAACCTCCTCATCCACAGTGAGGCGCTCTGCCGTTGAGCTACAGGCACCATATAGGCGGCTATTCTATCACAGCGCTGGTCGCTGTGCAAGGATAAGCGCGAGCTGCTTTTCCAATTCTGATTCGGGCACAACCAATTGGGTTCGGTCAGCAAGGTCCTTCAGAACCACCTCGCCCCGCGCGATCTCATCTGGTCCGATTACCAACGCCGCCCGCGCCCCAAGCCTGTCAGCATACTTGAGTTGTTTCGTCAGTTTTTCAGCGCCAGGATTGGATATAACCTTAAAACCAGCGCGTCTCAAGCGCGCGGCAACGCGGTTCGAGACTTGCAGACTGCTTTCGTCAAATACGGACACAAAAACTGCATCCGCGGCCGAGCTTATTGCGGGAGTAAGCCCTAAAGATTCCAACAGCAGCAGAATGACGACATCCCCCATAGCAAAACCGACACCGGGCAGAGGCCTGCCGCCCACGTCGCCCACAAGATTCGCGTAGTGACCGCCGCCCAGAACTGCTCGAAAGTTACCAGCGGTATCACGCGCTTCAAATACCGTGCCAGTGTAATAGTCCAGTCCCCGAATGATTTTTGGCTCAAAGGCGGTATATTCCCGCACTCCCAGCGCCTCCAAATCAGCGAAAAGCGTTGTTAGTTCCCGCGACTGCTGCCAAAGCTCAGTATTGCCCAACAGCGACTTTAGCGCTGTCAGTTGCTCCGGGCTGATTCCCAGTTCGAGCGTGTTCTTATCCCACATTTCCGGCGCTTGTTTATCAATTCGGTCAATCATGCGCAGTACGGCCGGTTTTAGTTCGCTATTGATGCCAATCCGAGAGAGTTCCGCGTCCATCAAACGGCGGTCGTTAATCAAGATTTTTACCTGGTCCGGCTTCACGCCGACGCTTCGCAGGAATTCCGCGGCTACAGCGATGAGTTCCGCGTCGGCGGCAATTTGATCCGAGCCAATGAGGTCAATATTCCATTGGAAAAATTCCCGCGTCCGACCTTTTTGCGGCCGCTCATAGCGCCAAAACGGTCCAAATGACCACCAACGGCAGGGAAAATTCAACTCATTTTGTTTCGATGCGATCATGCGCGCCAGGGTCGGAGTCAGTTCTGGCCGCAGCGCGATATTTTCCCCACTCCGGTCGGGAAACACAAACGCCTGTTCCTTCACCAATTCCTCGCCGGATTTTGCGGCATACAAGTCTATCGTTTCAAGGCAAGGACCGTCATACTCCTGATAACCAAAAGAAGCTGAAACTTGCTGGATTTTGGAAATTAACCAGCGCCGCTCAGCCATTTCCTCTGGATAAAAATCTCGGGTACCTTTAACGCTTCTTACAATTTTTTCCATGACTTGTTCCTTTAATCAATATTATTAAAGTATATCATGTGGAAAATCGGGTAAAATTAGATATTCAACGGGACATTCGCAAGGATAACGATGAAAATAAGCCAAATATTGGAAATCTCCCAAGGGAAACTGCTGACACCTCACGTGAACCTGGAAACGGAAATACTCGGAGGATACGCGGGAGACCTGATGAGTGATGTTCTGGCCAGCATTCAACCGGATTCAGTTCTTATCACTGGGTTAAGTAACCCGCAGGTCATCCGCACCGCCCTGATTGCTGATGTTCGCCTTGTTATCTTCGCGCGGGGGAAACAACCCGCCCAGGAGACTATCACCTTGGCAATGGAGGAAAGGTTTCCAATTATTTGTTCTGACCTTGGCCTGTACGAAATAAGCGGAAGGTTAATGCAGCACGGGCTGCCCAGCTTTGAAAAACGGATGCTGCACGCCTTCGACCGCGATTGAGCTTAAGCCATGTTTTCCGACAAACCCCTCATCACTGACGACGAAGCCGCGAAAATAACCCGCGTGGAGGAGCTCGCGTATGAGCTCACCGTCGGTGAGGTCATGACCAATAAAGTCTTCTCCTTGCGTCCTGAGCAGACCATGCGGGAAGCGCTGGATGAATTCAAGAAATACCGGATTTCCGGAGCCCCGGTCGCTGTTGATGGAAACCTGCGTGGGATTCTTTCCATCGAAGACCTCATCCGATCTCTGCGCGATGGACGCATTGACCTGACTGTGGCGGATTACATGACCAGCAACGTCATCACCGCCAAAAAAGAAGACCAGGTTATTGAAGCCCTTAAGTTATTTGTAAAATCGCATATAGGCCGGCTGCCAGTACTGGACAGCGAAAATAAGCTGGTAGGTATTCTTACCAAGGGCGATATCACGAACGGCCTGCTTCAGGCTTTGCAGAACGACTTCGAAGCGGAGGAATTGATCCGCTATCGCGCGTCCCATCTGTTTGAGGATATCGTGTCGGACCGCAGCACGTTGACCTTGCGTTATAGCGTCAAGAAAAACGATTTCTCACGCGGAGGCGCAGCTTCGAATAACATCAAGAAAGCATTGCTCAGGCTCGGCGCCAGCCCACAGGTTGCCCGCCGCTGCGGTATCGCGGTCTACGAAGCTGAAATGAACCTCATCATCCATACCAATCACGGCGGGGTTTTGCGCGTTGAAATTGAATCTGACCGCATTACCATGGAAGCGTATGACGACGGTCCGGGCATTCCCGACATTTCTTTGGCAATGCAGCCGGGATACTCCACTGCCCCACAAGAAATTCGCGCCCAGGGTTTTGGGGCTGGAATGGGGCTGGTGAACATTAAAAGTTGCGTGGATGAAATGAACCTCTCCTCCTCTCTGGACCGCGGCACCAACCTTTACATGGTCATGCATATCGATAAATCCAAGCAAACTTCATAACCCAGGCAAGCCTATGAACCTAAAAGAAATTCAGGACCAATTACAGCTTAAACCTCTTGCCGCACCCGTGGACCCGGATTCCATCGTAATTCGGACCGGATATACCTCTGACATGCTCAGCTGCGTCATGACCGGCGCGTTGAGCGGCAGCGTATGGGTAACCCTGATGGCGCATAACAACATAGTCGCGGTCGCCTCCCTCTTGGATATCCCCGCTATCATTATCACTGAGAATGCCCAACCAGACGAGCTTACGCTTGCCAGGGCAGTGGAAAAAGGAATCATCATTTATTCCACACCAAAACCGACCTTCGAGGTCGTCGGCAAACTGTGGGAGCTGGGTATCCGGGCAGAGGAAACGTGAGGAATCCTTTGTGATTGAATTTCGCGCAGAGCTGCATGTCCATACTGTCTTATCGCCTTGCGCTGGAACGGATATGTTGCCTGAAGCCATTGTGCAATCCGCGCTTTTCAACGAAATAAACCTCATCGCCATAACAGACCACAATGTTGGCTATAACGTCGCCCCCGTGAGGAAAATTGGGCGCAAAGAAGGCTTATTGGTGCTGCCCGGGATGGAGTTGGAGACCCAGGAAGAAGTTCACTCGATTTGCTTATTCGATTCTCTGGAACAGCTGAAAGCGCTTCAAAAAATCGTGGATGCTAACCTTCCGTTTTATCCAAATAATGAGGAGTTTTTTGGTCCACAATGGGTTGTAGACGAAAAAGGCAATAAAATTCGATTGGAAAAACGGCAGCTTTTATTTCCGGTTCAGATCTCAATCCAGAAAGCCTGCAAGATAGTAAAAGACCTGGGTGGACTGTTTTTTCCGGCGCACATAAACCGCGAAGCAAATGGATTGCTATCACATCTGGGCACGGTTCCTCCGGATTTGGATGTGCAGATTGTAGAGATTAACCGCCGCACCACCAAAGAAGCAATACTAAAACGCTACCCTGAATTAGCCCGCTACCATATTCTCCAAAGCGGCGATGTTCATTACCTTGATGGTTTCTTAGGCGCAAACCGATTCAGCGCAACAAACGCCTCGCTAAAAGCAATCACTGAAGGAATTCTTAACAACGCTTAAGCTCGCCCCTGCGACCTTTTCTTAGAAAAGCCGCCAGAAATCATTGACCAATTAAGCAGTTGGCGTTACACTAATTGCATCTTTTTTCACAAAATCTACATTCCGCCTTTAGGAGCACTCATGACCCTTTCCGAGAACAATGTCATTGCCAATCCTCTGGAGAACCCAGAACAAAAAGCGGTTATCGATGCCATTATTGATGAGAATATCCATCTCAATGGCGCTACCATGGTTATTTTGAACCAGGTACAGGAGAAAATCGGCTTCATTTCCAAACCGGTACAGGCATACATTGCGTCAAGATTAGGAGTACCAATCTCCAAAGTACACGGCGTTGTTTCTTTCTATTCATTTTTCACGACTACTCCGCGTGGAAAACACACGATTAAATTCTGCCTTGGAACCGCCTGTTATGTCGGTGGAATTGACCAGATTATCGAAAAAGCCAAGCAGCTGCTTGGCATTGAACCCGGAAATACAACGCCCGATGGCATGGTCACACTGGAAGTTTGCCGCTGCGTCGGCGCATGCAGTCAGGCGCCAGTCGTGGTTGTGGATGACAACATTCGTGGAAGAATGCAGCCAAATCGCTTTCCTAAAGTCATCCAGGACATTCAAAACCAAGAGGCTGCCAATTGAGAGAAATTGCCCTGCACATCCTTGATATCGCTGCCAACAGCATATCGGCGGGAGCCAGGAATATTTCTATCAGTATTATCGGAAATCGCAGGGATGACGCCTTAGATTTATCGATTTCCGATGACGGAAAAGGAATGACTCCAGAAATGGTTCAAACGGTGACAGACCCGTTTACCACCAGCCGGACTGAACGGAATGTAGGTTTGGGTATACCCTTGCTGAAAGCTGCCGCGGAAGCATGTAACGGTTGGTTCAACCTCACGTCAGAGCTTGGCAAGGGCACCAATGTGCAGGTTCACTTTCAACTCGGTCACATCGATCGGATGCCGTTAGGAGACCTGCCAAGCACTTTTCTGGCCTTGATTATCGGTACCCCTGCTGTCCACTGGATTTTCGAGGTAAAGCATGACAGCAGTGCGTTTTACTTCGATGACACGGAAATTAAGCAGGAACTCGGCGAAGACTGCCTCGCTGAACCAGAGGTCATCAGGTATATTCGCGAGGTATTTACTGAAGGAATTGAAACTTTAGCGTTGAATTAAGGAGAGACTCTATGCCAACCATCAAATCGCTCGAAGACCTGAAAAAAATGCGCGAGGAAGCACTGCGCAAACAGGAATTGAAGACCACAACCGGAAAAACTGAAATTGTTGTTGGTATGGGCACCGTAGGAATCGCTGCGGGCGCTCGCGAAACCCTCAAAGAAATCCTGGAATTTGTTGACAGCCACCATCTGGAGAATATCATCATTCGTCAGACTGGCAACATCGGGATTGATTCTTTTGAACCGATTGTTCAGGTAATCCTGCCTGGTCAGGAAAAGGTAACCTATGGGCATGTTTCACCGGAGGTCGCCAAGACCATCATGGAAGAACATGTTGTAAAGGGCAAGTTGGTCCCGGATTATCAGGTCAAGGGCTAATCCCTTAAGCGTTTAACGACAGCTTGGAAATTATTCACCGGAAGGATTACTATGGCGTTCTATAGATCTACTGTGCTTGTTTCTGTCGACCCAGTCTGCGTGGAAAAAGGCGCTTATGAATTAATTGACGCGCTTAATGACGAGTTGATCAAACAAGGTCTCATCGACGAAGTGCGCATCCTGGAAACCCCACGTCTGGGCGATCCACAAAAATTCGGTCCAGACATCATTGTCTACCCCGAAGCTACGCATTACACTAACCTGACCTACTATGAAATTCCTCGCCTGGTCGAAGAGCACTTTATCAAGGGACGCATCCTCAAGCAGTACGCCGCGAAAATGCAAGACGCGATTGATGAAGAGCTCAGCGCGCCAAAATCCAAAGAAATTCGCATTGTTCTGCGCAATGTCGGTGAGATTGATCCCCGCAATATCGAAGACTACATCGCCAACGACGGTTATCAGGCACTCGGCAAAGTATTAACAGAGATGAGCCCGGAAGACGTCATCCAGGAAGTTCTGGATGCCAAGCTGCGCGGACGAGGCGGCGCGGGCTTCCCCACCGGCCTCAAGTGGCGCTTTGCCCGACAAGCTGCCGGCGACATCAAGTACATCGTCTGCAACGCAGATGAGGGTGATCCTGGTGCTTTCATGAATCGCCGCGTGCTCGAAGGCGACCCGCACTCGGTCATTGAGGGGATGATTATTGCCGCGTACGCGATTGGAGCGAGGCAGGGCTACATTTACTGCCGCGCTGAGTACCCCATCGCCGTGAGCACAATGAACCTGGCGATGAAACAAGCGCGCAGCCTTGGTCTGCTCGGTAAGAATATTCTGGGCACAGACTTCAGCTTCGATCTTGAAATGCGCATGGGCGCCGGCGCTTTTGTTTGCGGCGAGGAAACCGCCTTGATGGCGTCCATCGAAGGCAGCAGAGGGGAACCCCGCACGCGTCCGCCATTCCCCGCGCAAAAGGGTCTGTGGGGCAAACCCACCAATATCAACAACGTCGAAACTTATGCTAACGTTCCCCAAATAATTCTTAAAGGTGCGGAATGGTACGCCAGCATGGGCACGGAAAAGAGCAAGGGCACCAAAACTTTTGCCCTGGCTGGTGATGTCAAGAATACTGGTTTGATTGAAGTGCCATTTGGGATAACGCTGCGGGAGATCATTTTCGACGTTGGCGGCGGCATTAAAAACGACAAGAAACTCAAAGCTGTGCAAACTGGCGGCCCCATGGGCGGATGTATACCAGAACACATGATGGATTTGCCGGTCGATTACGAGACCCTCGGCCAAGTAGGTTCCATCATGGGCTCAGGTGGCATGATTGTGATGGATGAAGGAACGTGTATGGTTGACATCGCCCGTTTCTTCCTGGAGTTCATCCAGGAAGAATCTTGTGGCAAATGCGTTCCTTGCCGCGTTGGCACACACCGCCTCCTTGAAGTATTGGAGAAGATTTGTGATGGTCGCGGTGAGGATGGCGATATTGAAGAACTGCAGGAACTTTGCGAACAAATTCGGCGCAACAGCCTTTGTGGCCTTGGTCAAGGCGCGCCAAACCCCGTGGTCTCGACACTTGAGTATTTCATGGACGAATACAAGGCGCATATCTACGAAAAACGCTGCCCAGCCAAAGTCTGCCGCAGCCTAATTAAGTACGAAATACAGGACGGTCCTTGTACAGGCTGTACTGTCTGCGCGAGGAACTGCCCGGTTAGCGCAATTAGCGGTGAGAGAAAACTTACCCACGTCATCAACCAAGACATCTGCGTCAAATGCGGCATTTGTTATCAAGTCTGTCAATTTGATGCCATAAATGTAATTTAATCAGCACTTCCGAACAGGAGCAAAGGATGGCAGAAAATAAGTACGCCGAAGCTGAGACAATCCAACTTGTCAACGAAATCGTAGCGTCCACTGGAACTACCAGGGCTGATCTGATCCCTATCCTTCAAAAGGTCACCAACAATCTGGGTTACATCTCTCAGGACGCGATTAAACAGATTTCGACCTTACTAAAATTGCCAACCAAGGAAATTGCGTCCGTTGCCACCTTTTATCGGATGCTCTCCACGCAGCCGCACGGTCGGCATATCATCCAGTTTTGTGAAAGCGCTCCCTGCCATATTGTCGGCGGAAGAGAAGTTTTCATTGCCCTCAAGACTGCTCTCAATCTTGAGCCAGGCGAGACCTCGACGGACAATAAGTGGACATTTATTACCACCAGCTGCCTGGGTATCTGTGGGGTTGGTCCTGTGATCTTGATAGACACAGAAATTCATGGCAACGTCACACCGGACCAGGTTCCGAGTATTTTGGCTAAGTACGCATAAGGAGCTGCGATGAAAACCGTAAGATCCATGGTTCTAGTTTCAAGTGACCCAGAAAGTCAGAAACGCGGTTCCGCTGAAATTTTTGCCGCATTCGAACGCTTACTCAACCAATACGGACTCACTGAAGAAATTCAATTAAGCTACGCAAGCGATATTGGAAACAGCGCGGCTGTTCCTTTGGTGATGGTGTATCCCGAGGCAGTAATCTATGGACCACTGCAGGTGTCAGAAATCCCTCACATTGTTGAGGAGCATCTCTATAAAGGCAGGATTGTAGAAGAAAAGCTTGCGCCGCGTTACAATCTCTCTGGTCACGTTGCCTGGCTGCAAGCCCGCAAAGGCACCTTGCCTGCTGAGAACCGCGTGGTCCTTAAGAATGTCGGCATAATCGATCCAGATTCCATTGACGATTACATCGTCCAGGATGGTTACCAGGCGCTCGGTCTGGCGCTAACGATGAAACCCGAAGAAATCATTAAAACCATCACGGATTCGGGTTTGCAGGGACGAGGCGGCGCTGGTTTCCCAACCGGTTTGAAGTGGAGTTTTGTTCGTAAGGCTGCCGGTGCGAAAAAGTATGTTATCTGCAATGCTGATGAAAGTGAGCCGGGCACATTCAAGGATCGCGTTATTTTGGAAGGGGACCCGCACCGAACCATAGAAGCTATGTTAATTGCTGGCTATGCCGTCGGAGCGGACGAAGGCTTTATCTATATTCGCGGTGAGTATCAACTTGCGCTACAGAGGTTGGAAGCAGCCATCAAACAAGCAGAATCCTATGGATTTTTGGGTGAGAACATCTTTGGTTCAGGTTTTAGCTTCCATATGCATGTTCATGCTGGCGCCGGCGCTTACATCTGTGGTGAGGAGACCGCGCTAATTGAGTCGCTTGAGGGTAAACGCGGAGAACCTCGTTCCAGACCGCCTTATCCGACGACTGAAGGTCTTTGGGGAAAGCCGACCTTGATTAACAACGTGGAAACACTGGCGAATATTCCTCCCATCATTCGCAACGGTCCGGAATGGTACCGCAAGATGGGCACAGCCTCCAGCCCGGGCACAAAAGTTTGCACAATCCTTGGTAATGTCCATGAAAAAGGGCTGA
>Ga0208040_1004685_pt1 | contig 10300 bp, 9 predicted proteins | sample AD_UKC083_MetaG_FD_184431 | JGI IMG/M metagenome (GOLD analysis project Ga0208040, IMG submission 184431) | Active sludge microbial communities of municipal wastewater-treating anaerobic digesters from USA - AD_UKC083_MetaG (SPAdes) (version 2) | ecosystem: Engineered > Bioreactor > Anaerobic >... | reverse complement strand
AGCCTGCATTGACAGCGGCAGATGCGATGTGTCAAGATCTTCGTCGATGTACCATATTTTATCGTCGGAACTGTTTTCTGTTTCGCGCAGAACCATTTTACCGCGGTGTACGAGCAGCTTTTTGCCGGGCGCCGAAAATTTATGGGGCTCGGAATGGTTGCTGATGTTCAGAATGTCGCGGGCAGTGGCCGGGAAAAATCCCTGGCTGAGTAGAAAATGCATGAGCAAAAGTTCTGCGGAAGAATTTTCCTTTAACTTGATAATGTCCAGACCTTCTTTTTCAGGATTACCGGTTTTGTCAAGTTCTACTCTGGCAGCAGTTGCGAAAAACTGCTGATGATCGCGCAGAAATGAGACTGAGCCTGCAGCCCGCTCACTGAATCCGGGCATGATTTCTTCGAGCAGTGGAATCAGATGATGACGGATTTTATTCCGCAGGTATTTATCGCTGATGTTCGAGCTGTCTTCAACGTGCGGAATCATGTTGCCGGCGGCGTAGTCCTCAATTTCGGCCCGGGAGTAATCGAGCATCGGGCGCAGAAGCTTGTTTTCGATTTCGCGGATTCCGGCCAGCGTGGTCAGACTTCCGCGCCGGTTCAGGCCCATGATGAGGGTTTCAACCACATCGTCGCGGTTATGTGCAGTGCAGATGAAATCGAAACCATTGTTGGCCGCTGTTTCGCAGAAAAATCCGTAGCGTAGTTTGCGGGCGGCTTCCTGAATGTTCATCCGGTTTTTCTGCGCAAAGTCTTTGGTGTCGTATCGTTGCTCAAATAATCTGTATCCGGCTGTGCGTGCTGCATCGAAAACAAAATTCATATCGCGTTCGCTTTCTGCTCCACGCAACTGAAAATTGACATGAGCGATGGCGCAGTTCAATCCCGCACGCTGAAACAGATGCAGCATAACCATACTGTCAATTCCACCACTGATGGCCAGCAAATATTTCCTGTTCCGGAAATCGGGACAGAGGCCGCTCAGGTGCCCAACAAAGGAATTCAGCTCAATCATTGGATAGTTTCATTGAATGAATAAAAGCAATGGGATTGGACTTCAGAAAACCGCGTAGATTTTCAGGTGATACCTCAATACAGGTATTTTCGCTCAGATTGAAAACATACAGGCCTGTATCATTTCTTTCGGGGCGCTCATTGAAATGTTCCGCAAACGATGCCGGCAGGAGTATGGCTTCGCCCGCATCAGGCCTGACTCCTGTGAAATAATGTGTGAGTATCAGCAAATCCTGCCTGATCTGCAAATGTCCCGGAGCGACCGTGTATGGCTGAAGTTGCTTTGAACCTGAAAGTATTGAATTGAGAAAATGATTTTTCAGGATTTGTGTTTTCTCTTCAAACAGGCACTGGTCCCAGCTTTGTGGATTGTTTGATGCAAAAGGATTTGACTGAAGGATTGTTTTCAGACCGGCCATTGAAAAATTCAACGCGTTTCCCGCAACTGGAGCGGTTTCTGACAAAGGCAGATATTGATAAAACACAACTTCACTTTTATCACTGTCAAGGAGCTGTTGCAGTGATCCCGCATCCAGCTTGTGTTTTCTGATAAGCGACAAAATTTCTTTTTCTTCGGCCGATACATTTTCGGTGATCATTCCCAGCGCTTCAGCCATCCACAATGATTCCGGCTTTGCCTGATGAAAGCTTACATGAAGCCGCTCCATCGGAAAACCTTGTGGTGTAGCGGCATTCATACGATCGTCAAACAACCAGGGGGTTTCTTTCAGTTTTTGAATAAATGCTGGTGCAAAATGCACGGTTTCGCTCCGCACATAAGATTCAAAAGTGTAGGAAGCTTTGCGATGCTGTTCATCCACTTTGCCCAGCAGATGCCACAATGCCGCGGCAGCAGCGGGTGTCGGATGATTCAGGAATGCGTCAAGCCCTTCAATAGTCCAATCAATGATTTTTTCACGGACAATGGGGAACTGCTCAAAACCGGCTCTAAGAGCCGCTTTGCGATCATCATCAAGCTGTGTTTCTGTTTCAGTGATTTTAAGAGTACCATTGACACCAAGCTCTGTCAGAAAAAGTCTGAATTGCGAAGCCGCTATGTTGTGAGTCGATATAAACGTGATCAGCTGCGGGTTTACAAAGAATGATGGATGGAATGACAGAAATGCAGTGAGGTGCTGATCCGCCATGTAGGCTTCTGGCGGTTTCACGAATAATTTGTTTCCGCTTTGAGAATCAATGCATGGCAGACAGTTCAGTTCCCGTGTTTTTTCGCGAATGCGTTCTTTCACGCTGGCTTCAGCTGAAACATAGAGCTCATACAGACTGCGCCACCAGGCCGATGCGGTTTTTTCCTTGAAGCGTCTGACCAGAATATCGGCTTCGGAAAGTCCCGGTGCAAAATCGGGAATGCCCAGCATGGCGAAGAAATTCATGCAATCGGCATCGGAAGCCAGTTCCGGATGTACGACCGAAAACCCGTTGGCAGCTTTGCCAATGAAAATCTGCGGCTTGTCATTGTCGGAAAACGGCGCTGTAAGCCGCTTGCCTTTGTCAGGAATGATGGCTTTGTGACGAAGATTGTAGTATCGTCCTTTATGTGTATTGTCCCACAAGCGCGGATGCAGTGCGAGAAAACGATACAGTGCGGGAAAATAGGTGAGCGGTTTTTTCTGAAGGAATTCAGTCTGACTAGCAATGTGAAATGCGAATGAATCAATATCAGCCACCTTCAGTTTGTGTGTTTTGCGCAGGCAGGAAACAAAGTATTCAATAGCGGTGATATCCTTATGAAGAAATCCAAAGCGGCCATAGACACTCATGATGTCTTTTGCTGCAAGAAGATGAAACAGGTTTTCATCCTCACTGACACACAGTCCTGAGACTGATTGCATTTTCCCAGATTGATCAGGAAGGCATTTTTCTTCAGCGATAAATTTGTTCAGGCACGCGGAAATGACTGCTGAGACAGGATCTTCGGAAGTGCTGTCCCATGAAAAGAGTTTCCAGAATTCAGCGGTTATCAGTTTTTTATTCAGCAAGGAGCGAAGTGAAATCCGCATCAAGTCAGATAAAACAGACAATACTGCATTGTTTTCCGGAGTCCACTCTGCGGAGAACGGAATGTTTTCGCGATTGGGTGTTGTAGTAAAACTCCCGTGAACTATGATGGAATGTGTGATATGAAATTGTGTCGGAAAATAAACGGAGACCTGCGGATTTATTACGGGTGAGAAATCACCGGACTCATTAATCCGAAAAGCAATGGCCGTTTCGCGGTTGCGCCCGATGCTCCGCTGAAATAACAGATATCGCGAAACGTTTCTTTTTCCGTCATTGCTGGAAATAATGGTTTTATACAGGATGTTTTTTTCAGGAGCATCTGTTTCAGCGCTTATAACAACCGATTGGTTTTCCGCAAGGATTTCGATTTGCTGAATCTGTTTCAGGAACAGCAGAAAAGTAGGATTGAGCGCGCAGATTCTGTTCCGGAGCAATTTTCGAAAATCCGCGCTGACAGATGTTTTGAAAGGAAGACAGATGAGTGTCGTGAATTCATCGGTATCTTTAGGAGCGCATTCTTCGAGGACTTCGAAATCTGTGATACGGTAGTGAAAATTCCCGCTGTGAATTTCGGGATTATCAGTTATACCATACACAGAGCGAAAACCAATGCCGAACTTGCCAATCTGATTGATTCCGGGCAATCCTTTTTTTGTGGTGGATGCAAATGTTGTGATGGCCATCAGGTCTGTTTCGCTGAACGGATCGCCGTTGTGTAAAAATGAAATTCCGTTTTCCGAAATGATTATCTTCACAAAGCCGGACACAGTCTCATCTTTGAGGCGGGCAACGGCGTCTTCAGCATTCTGTATCAGTTCCTCAATAAAATGATAAGGATCGGAATACAGCATGGAAAGTATTTGTCCGTGCCGGTTTCCTTTGACCCGGTTGGCAGCAGCTGCAATCCTGCTTTGGTTGATATGTTCCTGAAGGGAAATGCTTTTCATTCAGATACAAAGTTAGCGAAAAAGCTTCATTCGAGAGGCTGTCTCAAAACCGCGTGTTGTTACGACATTCCACCGTTCCGGCCAAAATTAATCCTCGAAGAGTTCCAAACTCTTCGAGGATTTTATAAACAGGCCGGAACATGGAACCGTCGTAACAACTGCAAAAACAACGGTTCCATGTCCTTCAGCTCCTTCGTCACTTTCGGACGGTGGAATGTTGTTTATGCTCTGATGTGTTATATTTGGGACAGACTCTGACTCTTAAAAAAAACAGCTGCCATTATTCATGGCAGCTGTTTCTGAATTTAAAAAAGTCGGTGACTTAGTCAGTCACTTTGCCTTTTTTTGTAGAGTAGTTGATTTTGAATGCACCCACTTTACGCAGTTCCTGCTTGACATCAGTTACAACACCCATTTTGACTTTTTTGTCAACTTTCATGGATGTGGTCAGGAACTGACGGTCAGCTTCGTCACGTGCTGCACGTTCGTTGGCGATAAATTCGGCAATATCCTGAGATGTTGCAAACTGATCGTTGAGCTGAATGCGTGGTTCAACGCCGTACAGGTTGGATTTGATGGGAACACCGATATAAACGTATGAAACGAGGTTTTTACGTTCCAGTTTCTGCACTTCAGTGGCAGGTGGGGCCGAAATCCGCACGAACAATTCGCCCTGACGGATTTTGGTAATTACCATAAAGAAGAACAGGAACATGAAAACGATGTCGGACATTGAACCGGTGTTAATGCCCGGGGTTTCCTTACTGCCTGATTTTTTGAATCTGCCCATTATTTTGTCCCTCCTACATCTTTAGGTTCGGCTTCAGAGATAGCAACGGGAATGGCTTTGGCAACAGCTTTGGAATATTCCTCGCTCAGGTCGGAAAACTTTTTACCGAACTTCTGCATGGCGAGTTCATCGCGCATTTCGTTGATGGCTGCAGCAAGTTCGTTTTGCACCTTGATATACATTTCATAGGAGGTACCCCGGTCGTTCTGCAGGGAGATAACCCCTTTGGATTTTTCGTAGGGACCAATGAATGGAATGTTTTCAAGCTTTTTTTCCGAGAGATTGGGAGAATTGGATGGATTGAGGAAGAAGTTTTTTGCATCTTTACGAAGCGTATTAATGTTTCCGACTTTGCCTTCAACCATGAGCATGTCGTAAGCGTTAACGAGAACAACGAAAACGTTCCTTTCGTTCACTGGCGGCGGCTGAACAGTTGGGTCCGGCATCGGGGGCAACTTCCTCGCCAATCCCAAATCAGTATCCATATTGGATACCATCAGAAAGAAACACAGCAGAAGGAATGAAATATCCGCCATGGATCCTGTATTGAGTTCGGGAGATTTTCTTGGCATAGTGATTTTTATTTAAGCATGTTTCTCACGCTGAAGAAAGCGAGCAGTGCAACAAAGGCTGCCAGCAAAAGATAGATGGTATAGAGTCCTGAACCAATGATTGGACTCCAGCCAATTCCGGTTCCGGTTTTTTCAAGAAGTTCAGCAGACACGTCGGTCCTTGGACTAATAAAGTAGAACAACAGCATGATGCCGACAATGGCAGCACCTGCTCCAATAGAGCCTATGCTTTTTCTTGCATTTGCAGCAAGTGAATAGATGGCAAACCCGACCAGTGCAACAATTGCAATAGCGAAAACAATATAAGCGATATAAAGTCTGATGTCAATTGATGCAAATATCATTGCGGCGCCAACCAAAAGCAAGGCTACTATGAGTAACGTATTTTTTAATGCTTTCGATTTCATGGCAATTATTGTTTTTTGGTGTTCTGAGCGCGGAAAATGATATCCATGAAGGAGATGGTACCGTCTTCCATTTCATTGACGAGTTTTTCGATCAGTGAAAGGATGTAGTTGTACATAACCTGGAGGATAATGGCAACGATAAGACCGAACACAGTGGTAATAAGAGCAACCTTCATACCGCCGGCAACGATGGTCGGGCTGATGTCACCTGCTTTTTCGATATCATCGAATGCCTGAACCATACCGACAACTGTTCCGAGGAACCCGAGCATGGGAGCAAGAGCGATGAAAAGACCGATCCATGAGAGGTTTGACTCGAGGCGTCCCATCTGAACACCACCATAGGAAACAACTGCTTTTTCAATATTTTCGATGCCTTCGTTGAAGCGGTCAAGTCCCTGATAAAATACGCTGGCAACCGGTCCGCGGGTATTGCGGCAAACGTCTTTGGCGCCTTCTACGTCGTTGGCCTGAAGTGCTTCTTCGACTTTCTGGATAAGTTTTTCGGTATTGGTGCGGCTCATGCTGAGATAAATGAGACGTTCGATTACAAGAGCCAGACCGAGTACGAGAACAATGAGAATAGGAGTCATCCAGCCTGCACCTCCCTGGATGAATTTTTCTTTCAGTACCTGATGGAAGCTTGTCTCTGCTACAACTTCGTCGCCTGCAGGAGTTACCTGTGTGGCAGCTGAAGTGTCTGCTTTTGCTGAGTCAACAGTTTCAGTTTTGGCTGTGTCTTTTTTTGCATCCTGGGCAAATGAAACCTGAGTAGTACCTAAAAAGAGTACTCCCATGATGGCAACCAGTGAAATCAACTTTTTCATAATGGATTTGATTTTCGTTTAGTTTGTTTTGTTGTTTGTTTTCAATTTCTTTTTGGTTTGCGGAGAGAGTGGGATTCGAACCCACGAGCCACTTTAGGCGACTACACGCTTTCCAGGCGTGCCTCTTCAACCGCTCGAGCATCTCTCCCTCTGAAACCGGCTGCTAAAATACAAAAAAATTGACACAGCTGCGGGCCCGAAAAATATTTTAAGCTGCCGTTAAATGATTCAGATTGCCCGTTTTTGCAAAATCAGGCAGAATGTCATGAAAAAATGCCCCTGAAGGGCATTTTTGTCAGAAAAATATCAGGTATGAAGTCCACTTCCGCGAGTTCTTGTTGTAACTCCATAAACGGTTGTTGCAGAATGCCAGATTATACTTGGCACTTATATAGCTTGCCGGTTCAAAAGACAACGTTTTAACAAATTTCCCCCGCTCATTGAAAAAATACATCTGGTAGTTCTGGTAGTTTACCAGCATGAATTCGTAGCCACGATGTCCGGTATAAAGGACCATTCCTGAAACACATGATTCAAGATCTTTCTGCGACAGTCCCGAAAGCTGAATTTCTTCAAGCTCCAGCCCATCTTCGATGCTGTATGAATATATGTTGGAATCATATATTGTGTACATGACATTCTTCCGCGTATTAAAGGTCCCACCTGACTGGCTTGTGGGCTGATGCCGGCCACTGACCACAATTTCCGTGCGTCCGTCCGGAATTCCGGATTCGTCGAGATAAATTTTGTAGTACCCGCCATCATCATACAGGTTTCCTACCAGACAGTTCCATTTTTCATGGTAAGCCATGCCGCGGATATCATAGCCAATCTCTTTGCTGAAGATGCTTTTACCATCTTCAGAGAAAATTTCCAGCGGATATGTCGCACTGCCACCATAAACGGCATAATAAATCCTTTTTTCTTCATTCCAGGAGACTGAGATTCCGTTGTTGCCGCTCTGTGACGTAATTGCAAGTTCAATGTCCTTTCGGGGAATGTCTGCCAGCTGGGCACTCACTTTTCCGATTGGAGAGAGAATCAGGAAACTTGCGATAATCAGGATATAATTCGATTTCATGAAAATAATGTTTTATTATTTCAAAAATAATCGAATATGTAGATAAAAGCAATTATACCATAGTTAAATAAGTAGAAAAAACGTATAAAATAGATGATTGTGTGACCGCGGATGAAAACCGTTACTGGTACAGCCCTTCACTGGCAATCATCTGAGCAACCGGCTCAGGTAAAAAGCAGCGCATATCGTGGCCATCATGAATGGCATTACGGATAAAGCTGGAACTGATATCCATCAAAGGTGCATTGATCACCCCGACATGCGGATGGCTGACATGCGGCTCTCCGTCAAAGCCCGGACGCGGATACACGAGAATTCTGTTTTGCTCAAGAATGGTTTCCCATGATTTCCATTTGTGGAAAGTCTGGATGTTGTCCATGCCCATAATGAGGCAGAATGCGTAATCCGGAAACTTCTCCTCCAGATGGACGAGCGTATTTATGGTGTAATTCGGAGTCGGCAGGCCAAACTCAATGTCGCTTACGCGCATGCCGGGGAAATTTCCGATGGCACGACGGACCATTTCGAGCCGTGTGCGGCCCTGAATGAGCGATTTCTTTTCTTTCAGCGGATTCTGAGGTGACACAACAAACCAGAGTTCATCAATATCCCCGAATTCAAGCAGATAGTTTGCAATGGCCATGTGCCCGATGTGCGGCGGATTGAATGATCCGAAAAAAAGTCCGATCTGTTTTTTTGAAGTCATGCGCTGGTTTCTTTTTCAAAAATACAATATTTCTGAAAATGGCCGATTATGCACGGAGACGGATGGTTTTCGTTACAGACGTTACGCGTTACAATCGTTACAAATAGCTGTCAGCTGTCACCAATCAGCCGTCAGCTCTGAGAAGAAGCTGTTCCGTTACGCGTTACGAACGATACAGTCGTTACAAATTTTCACTTATAACTCATCGCTCATAACTCATAACTATTGCGAAATCTTGTATTTACACATGAAACACTTAAAAAATCAAAAATCCTTATTCATAAATCTGATCATCCTTAATAATGCCAGTGATCGGCTCATAGTCCAACAGAAAGAGTGTGAAAATAGAATATATGTGTGGCGATGACCCGATGTGGCGATGATGCGACAAATCAAATTTCGCATAATCGCATAATCGCATAATCGCATTAACGCCACAGTATGAATAAATATCTGACTCTCTCATGTCCTCGATTGCATTTCAGACTATTGAAGGTCGTGTTGCTTTTGTCAAAAAAATAAATTTCAAACAGTCTCTGAAGCTTTTTCTGGTATTATTGCGGATGTACAAATTCTTAAATCAATCCTTCCTTGTTCAGTGTTCAATGTTCTTACTGTCCATCACTTCAAAAATCAAAAATCACAAATCCTTATTCTTAAATCAATCCTTCCTTGTTCAGTGTTCAATGTTCTACAGTTCTTTCATCGGGTCCCAGAAATGTTTTTCAAAATCAACGATTTTATCATCAACAACGCTTATTCCTTCGCTTTCGAGCAGTTGCTGCATGACATCGGGGCCGCCGAACCAGTGCTTTCCGGTGAGCATTCCGTTGCGGTTTACCACGCGGTGTGCGGGAATCTGCACTGTGCTGGCATGCGATGCATTCATGGCATAACCCACGGTGCGCGAGGCCTGTGGCGATCCCAGATAGCGTGCAATGGCGCCATACGAAGTCACTTTGCCGCCGGGAATCAATTCCACCACTTGCCAGACCTGTTCGAAAAAGTCACTTTTCTTTTCCATTTTTTACAGTCGGAATGCGACGTAGCTGATTTTTTTACCCATTTCGAGCCACATCTTTTCATAAAAGGTTTGAATGGTATGCAATGGCCCGTCGCCGGGAAGAGCGTATAAATCGTCGATGCGTTCTATCATCCGGAGATTGTTTCCGGCAATTACTTCGAGCGTGTAATCAAACAATTCCCTGCTGTCGGTTTTCAGATGCACGATTCCGTTTTCGTTCAGAAAGGCTTTGAACATATTCAGATAGCGCATCGAGGTCAGGCGCTTGTTCTGGCGGCAGCCGGGCTGCGGGTCGGGAAAGGTAATCCAGATTTCATCCACTTCGCCGGGTGCAAACCACAGATGCAGCAATCCGGCCTGCGAGCGTACAAAGGCGGCATTTTTCATGTCGTCGTCCTGAATGGTCCGTGCGCCGCGCCAGATGCGGGCTCCCTTTATGTCAACGCCTATGAAGTTTTTGTCCGGAAAGTGTTTCGCCTGGCCAACTGTATATTCGCCTTTTCCGCATCCAATCTCAACAATGAGGGGATTGTCGTTTCCGAAAAACTGTTCTTTCCACCTGCCCCGCATGGGATGTCCGTTGGGTGACAGCTGTTCGAAAGGCATTTCGAAATAATGCGCAAACGTTTTGTTTTCGGCAAAGTGCTGCAGTTTCTTCTTGGCCATATCCTATAAATTCTGATGCAGGAGCCAGATATCGCCTTTATTTTCGGCTGTTTTGGTCTTATTCAGAAAATCCAGCGCTGCTTCACGGGTGGAAAAACCTTTGTAGGCAACGCGAATCCTTCTGTCAGCTTCGGAAACAACCACAATGGCCTCGGAATAACCTTTTTGTTTGAGCGTATTGCAGTATGCATCGGCTTCGGCTTTATCGGCAAAGCTGCCGGCAATGACAAAATAAGAAAGGGGCCCTT
>Ga0208040_1004683_pt1 | contig 10302 bp, 4 predicted proteins | sample AD_UKC083_MetaG_FD_184431 | JGI IMG/M metagenome (GOLD analysis project Ga0208040, IMG submission 184431) | Active sludge microbial communities of municipal wastewater-treating anaerobic digesters from USA - AD_UKC083_MetaG (SPAdes) (version 2) | ecosystem: Engineered > Bioreactor > Anaerobic >... | reverse complement strand
CCAACTATGTGATGCTGGAAGTCGGGCAGCCGCTGCATGCTTTTGATTACGACACCCTCGTCCAGCGTGCTGGTGGGCAGCCCCCCACCATCATCACCCGCCCGGCTCAATCTGGCGAACACCTGGCGACCCTGGACGGCGTTGAGCGCACCCTGGAGCCTTATACCATCCTGGTGACCGACACGGCTGGCCCGCTCTCGCTGGCTGGCGTGATGGGTGGGCAGGAGAGTGAAGTTACGCCCGATACCCGCACTGTCTTGCTGGAAGGCGCCAGTTGGAACCTCGTCAATGTTCGCCGCACGGTCAGCGGTCAGCGCCTCAATTCTGAGGCTGCCTATCGCTTCGCCCGCGGCATCCATCCTGCCCTGGCTGCCCCGGCAGTGGAATACTGCCTGGACCTCATGGCTCAATGGTGCGGTGGTCAAATCGCCCGCGGTCTGGTAGATGTCTATCCCAATCCCCTGCCCGATGCGGTGGTGGAATTGACTATTGCCGACCTGCAGCGCATTCTGGGTATTGAACTTTCCCTTCAGACCATGGCCGACCTGCTGACCCCGCTCGAATTCACCTGTCAGATAGAGGGCGACGTGCTGCGGGTCAAAGCTCCGGCGCACCGTCTGGATATTGGCACAGGTCTGGTGGGCAAGGCCGATGTAATTGAGGAAATCGCCCGCATGCACGGGTACGATAAAATCCCAGCTCGCCGCATGGCAGACACCCTGCCCGTCCAGCGCGGCAACTCGGCGCTTGAACGTGAAGAAGCCCTGCGTGATCTGTTGGCTGGTCTGGGCCTGCGCGAGGCTGTCACCTACCGCCTGACCTCCCCCGAGCGTGAGGCCCGCCTGTTACCAGAGACGGCTCCCTATGTCGAGCTTCAAAACCCCATTGCTCCCGATCGCTGTGTGATGCGCCGCAGCCTGCTCGCCTCCATGCTGGAAGTAATAGAACGCAACGCCCGCCTGAGCGAACGCCTGGCCTTTTTCGAAATTGGCCCGGTATTCTGGCCCATTGAGGGTCAACAGCTGCCCGCCGAACCCCTGCGCCTGGCCATTGCGCTGACTGGCCGGCGTGAGCTGCCAACCTGGGATCAACCCCACGCTGAGATGATGGACTTCTTCGACCTCAAAGGCCTGGTTGAGCAGATGCTGGAAGGCCTGCACCTGGAAGGTGTTGTGTTCGAACCCGTCACCGATGATCCCCGCTTCCATCCGGGCAAATGCGCACTGCTGAAGATCAATGCCGTGCCGATGGGCATTCTGGGTGAACTGCACCCCGCCATTCAACAGCATTATGACCTGCCCAATGCCCCGCTCCTGGCGGCTGACCTGGATGCTGCAGCGATTCTCGCGCTGGTCAATGCCCGCCGCGATACCCGCCCCGTACCTGCCTTCCCGCCTGTTCTGGAAGACCTGGCCGTGGTCGTGGATGAAGATCTGCCTGCTGACCGTGTGGCCGAAGTCATCCGTCAGGCTGGCGGTAAACTGGTCACTGCCGTTCGGTTGTTCGATATCTTCCGCGGCGAGCAGCTTGGCGCCGGCAAGAAGAGCCTGGCTTACAGCGTCACATACCAGTCCTACGACTCAACCCTGACCGATGCCCAAACCCAGCCCGTGCGAGCCCGCATCATCCGCCGGCTTGAGCAGGAACTTGCCGCCAAGCTGCGGAGCTGAAATGACCAACCAACCTCTCTGGCTTGATTGGGCCCAGCGCCTGCAGGCCATTGCCCAGTCTGGTCTGACGTACACTACCAATGTCTTTGACATTGAGCGCTTTGAGGATCTCCGCCAGATCGCGGCGGAGATCCTGGCCGCGCACACCGACCACGACCTGCCCTGCATTTCCGATCTGCTCGCCGGTGAACAGGGCTACGCTACCCCCAAGCTGGATGTACGCGGGGTCGTTTTCCGTGACGACAAAATTCTGCTGGTCAAAGAACGTGCAGATGGCGGCTGGACGCTCCCCGGTGGTTGGATTGATGTGGGTGAGCCCCCCAGCCTGGCTGCCGAACGCGAAGTCTGGGAAGAATCGGGTTTTCGCGTGCGCGCCACCCGCCTGCTGGCCCTGTTTGATCGCAACCGCCACGGCCACCCGGCCTTCATCTTTCACATCTATAAACTGTTCATCGCCTGCGACCTGCTCGGTGGCGAGCCGTCAACCAGTATTGAAACCGATGGCGCTGAATTTTTTGCCGAAGATGCCCTGCCGCCGCTTTCGGTCGCCCGCACCTCAACAGATGAGCTGTCTGCTATGTTCCGGCATCATCGCCAGCCCGGGCTGCCAACGGATTTCGATTAATTCGCCTGACGGCGGTTTACCGGTTAAAATAGGGGGATATGAAAACAAAATCACTCCTTGCCTTTGTCCTGGGCTTGATTCTGCTGACCGGTTGCCTCACGCCGGTCGGCAGTCAGCCCACGCCGGCGGTCACCTCCACCCAATCTCCGGACCTCACCCGCCCTCCGGCAAAGACCCCCACCCCCAAAGTATCACCCACCGCCACCCCGGCCTGGCTTGTACCCGATTCAAAGCTCAATGGCGTCACTGTAACCTTCTGGCACCCCTGGACGGGTGATACGGCGGTTGCGGTCGATAAACTGGTCGCCGAATTTAACCGCACGAACGAGAAGGGAATCACCGTTCAAAGCCTTGCCCTGGGCAGTGCGGGCCTCCTCTCAGAGCAAATCCCAACCGCCCTGTCCACTGGCATGCTGCCCGATGTGGTCGTAGCCCCCATGGAAGACCTGCTGACGTGGCGGTCTCAGGGAGCAGCCCTGGTGGACCTGAACCCTTACCTGAACGACGCCGAATGGGGTCTCTCCTCCGAGCTGGTGGCCGAAATCCCGCCCACCATCTGGGCGCAAGAAGCCGTAGATGGGCAGCGCCTGGGTCTGCCGGCACAGCGCACCACCCAGGTTCTTTTCTATAACCAGACCTGGGCCCGTGAACTGGGCTTTAACGCGCCGCCGACCACCCCGGCTGCCTTCAAGGAACAGGTCTGTGCCGCTGCCATTGCCCTCAATAATGACCGCTGGGCAGATAATAATGGCATGGGCGGCTGGGTCTGGGATGCGGATGCTGAAACCATCTGGACCTGGCTGGTGGCATTTGGCGCCAACCCGCTCCCAGCTTCTGCCGACCAACCCTACCGTTTTGATGTCCCGGAATCAGTCTCCGCCTTCACCTTCCTTAAATCTATGATAGATGAAGGCTGCGCCTGGAAGAGCCGCTACCCACTGCCTTACGAGCAGTTCGCCGGTCGTCAGGCTCTGATCTACGCCGGCAGCCTGACAGATATCGCCGCTCAACAGCGCGTTCAGGAGCTTAAGAAAAGCACCGATACCTGGCTGGTCATTCCCTTCCCCTCACCGTCGGGGCAGCCTGTGGCCGTGGTCAGCGGGCCAGCCTATGCCATCTTCCAAACCGCACCGGCAGAGCAGCTTGCCGCCTGGATTTTTGTCCGCTGGCTGACTGAGCCATCCCGACAGGCGGCTCTGGCCCAGGCATCCGGAGCCTACCCACTTAGCAGCACGGCCAGCCAGCTCATGTCAGCTTATGCGGATGACTTGCCTCAGTGGGAAACCACCCAGGATTGGTTGAATTGGGCCCAGCCCGCTCCCGGATTAGCCTCTTGGAGCACTGCCCGTCACATCCTTGAGGATGCCGCCTGGCAGGTCATTCAACCCACCATCACCCCCGACCAAATCCCTGCCGTCATGCAGGAACTGGATGTGATGATCTCCCAGTACGCACAATAAAGATAATGTGATAAAATATATCCACTTCATACTAGGAGAATCCCATGTCTGACCCCAAAACCTCTGCCCAACCCGCCTGTGTTGCCTGCCAGCGCACCAGCACCGAAATCCCTCTGCTGACCCTCACCTACCAGGGTACCGAATTTTACATCTGCCCCGAGCACCTGCCCATCCTCATCCACCACCCCCAGCAGCTCACGGGGCGCCTCCCCGGCGTTGAAAACCTCAACCCGCACGAACATTAATCAATCCTCTCGCTGCTCAAACAACAGCCCGGACTATCACGTTCGGGCTGTCATGTTTATTGTACCCCAAGTGTGTGTGGTGGTTGGCAAACAATAAATGCCTTAATCGGCGGGCGGGTCATGTTAGTTAGTAACGCGAGTTCAAGATAAGGGGAGGGTCTCCAAAAGGGCGTGAACTTTTGTCATCACAACAACAGTTGAAACCCAGGGAGACCCTCAGTTGAATATTTAGCAGGATGAGAGGGGTGTTGTACTGCCGCCTCCTCTCATCCATTTTTACCGGAAGATTTTAGTGTCTGGTGATGATTGGCAGCCAGATTCGGTGGTTGTAAATCGTGATGGTAATGGTCTCGAAGTCGTCCAGAGTCGGGCTGCCGTTGTCGGTGACGCGCACCGTAACTGGATAGGTACCTGGCCCCTGGGCTTCGGTCGGCGTCCAGGAGAAGGCACCGGTAACCGGGTCGATGACCGCGCCAGCGGGTGCGCCCGCATCCAGGCTGAAGGAGAGGGTGTTGGACAGGTCGGGGTCGCTGGCGGCAGCGGTAAAGCTGATGGTAGTCAGCTTATAGCCGCTCTGGTTGCCGATGGCGGCCAGCACGGGGGCATCGTTCAGACCATTGATAGTGAGGGTGACGGTGGCGGAATCGGTCAGAGTGCCATCAGAGACCACGTAGGAGAAGGTCTCGACGGCGGTTTCGCCATTTGCCAGCCCCTCGAACTGGCTGTTGGGGTCATAGGTAAAGCTGCCGCTGTCTGATAACATGTAGCGCGCCAGGGCGAAATCGTAGTTACTGTCATTGAAAACATACCCGGCGGCCACGATCTTGCCATCAGCCTGCAGGGCTACAGCATAGGCTCCATCACTGCTCCCGAAATCGGTGGTGAGCAGGCCATCGCTGCTGAAGGTGGTGTCCAGGCTGCCATCGGGGTTGTAGCGCGCCAGGGCGAAATCAGCGGTACTGCCATCGTAAGCATTCCCAGCGGCCACGATCTCGCCATCGGCCTGCACCGCCACAGCATTGGCTGCACTACTGCTGCCGACAGCGGTGGTGAGCAAACCGTCGCCGCTGAAGGTGGTGTCCAGACTGCCATCGGGGTTGTAGCGTGCCAGAGCGAAATCGTAGGTACTGCCATTGTAAGCATGCCCGGCAACCATGATCTTGCCATCGGCCTGCAGGGCCACAGCATAGGCGATATCATCGTAACTGCCGACAGCGGTGGTGAGCAAGCCATCGCCGCTGAAGGTGGTGTCCAGACTGCCATCGGGGTTGTAGCGCGCCAGGGCGAAAACGGAGTTAAAAATGCCATTGTTGTAAGCAGACCCGGCGGCCACGATCTTGCCATCGGCCTGCACGGCCATGGCCCGGGCTTCACTACTACTGCCGAAATCGGTGGTGAGCAAGCCATCGCCGCTGAAGGTGGTGTCCAGGCTGCCATCGGGGTTGTAACGCGCCAGGGCGAAAACGGAGTTAAAAATGCCATTGTAAGCAGACCCGGCGGCCACGATCTTGCCATCGGCCTGCACGGCCACGGCCCGGGCTTCACTACTGCTGCCGACAGCGGTGGTGAGCAAGCCGTCGCTGCTGAAGGTGGTGTCCAGGCTGCCATTGGGGTTGTAGCGCGCCAGGGCGAAATCGTTGTTACTGCCATTGTAAGCATACCCGGCGGTCACGATCTTGCCATCGGCCTGCACCGCCACCGCATCGGCTCCATCATCGCCGCTGTTGAAATCGGTGGTGAGCAGGCCATCGCTGCTGAAGCTGGTGTCCAGGCTGCCATCGGGGTTGTAGCGCGCCAGGGCAAAATCGCGGTCGCTATTCCAAGCATACCCGGCGGTCACGATCTTGCCATCGGCCTGCACCGCCACAGCATGGGCTTTTTCATTGCCGCTGCCGAAAGTGGTGGTGAGCAAGCCGTCGCCGCTGAAGGTGATGTCCAGGCTGCCGTCCATGGTCGGGTTCCAGGTCAGCAGGCCCAGCACGCCGCTGGCATCGTAGCTGAGCACCGTGAGCGGGTCGCCCTGCGGGTCGCTGTCGTTATCCAGCACATCGTCAAGGGTGAAGGGGGTATCTTCGTCGGTGGTGAAACCAACGCCGCTGTCATCCACGGCGGTGGGAGCGGTGTTTACTTTTTTGACCGTGATGGTAATGGTCTCGGAGTCGTCCAGGATTGGGCTACCGTTGTCGGTGACGCGCACCGTGACCGGGTAGAGACCCGGCCCCTGGGCTTCAGTCGGCGTCCAGGAGAAGGCGCCGCTGACCGGGTCGATGAACGCTCCGTCCGGAGCGCCCACATCCAGGCTGAATGTCAGGACCTCGGAGGGTTCGGGGTTGCTGGCAGCGGCAGTGAAGCTAATGGTGGTCAACTCATCGCCGCTCTGGTTGCCGATGGTGGCCAGCACGGGGGCATCGTTCAGGCCGTTGATGGTAAGAGTGACAGTGGCAGAATCGGTCAGATCACCATCAGAGACCACGTAAGAGAAGGTCTCGGTGGCGGATTCGCCGTTCGCCAGCCCCTCGAACTGGCCGTTGGGGGTGTAGGTAAAGCTGCCGGTGTCTGATACCATGTAGCGCGCCAGGGCGAAACCGTTGGTATTGTCAGTGTCAGCATACCCGGCGGCCACGATCTTGCCATCGGCCTGCACGGCCACTGCATAGGCTCCCACATTGCCGCTGCCGAAAGTGGTGGTGAGCAAGCCATCGTCGCTGAAGGTGGTGTCCAGGTTGCCATCGGGGTTGTAGCGAGCCAGGGCGAAATTGAAGTCACTGTCAGTGTAAGCGACCCCGGCGGCCACGATCTTGCCATCGGCCTGCAGAGCTACAGCATAGGCTACATCATAACTGCCGCCGAAAACGGTGGTGAGCCAGCCATCGTCGTTGAAGGTAGTGTCCAGGCTGCCATCGGGGTTGTAGCGCGCCAGGGCGAAATTGAAGCCGAAATTGTCAGCATACCCGGCAGCTACGATCTTACCATCGGCCTGCAGGGCCACAGCATTGGCGAAATCATAGCTGCTGCTGACAGCAGTGGTGAGCAAGCCATCGCCGCTGAAGGTGGTGTCCAGGCTGCCATCGGGGTTGTAGCGCGCCAGGGCGAAATCGTCAGTGAAATCATCGCCCGTGTAAGCATAACCGGCGGTTATGATCTTGCCATCGGCCTGTAGGGCCACAGCATCGGCTCCATCATTGCCGCTGCCGAAATTGGTGGTGAGCAAGCCATCGTTGCTGAAGGTGGTATCCAGGCTGCCATCGGGGTTGTAGCGTGTCAGCGCAAAATCGTCGTTACTGCCGTTCGAAGCATACCCGGCGACTACGATCTTGCCATCGGCCTGCAGGGCCACAGCATGGGCTCCATCATCACTGCCGCTGCCGAAATCGGTAGTGAGCAAGCCATCGTCGCTGAAGGTGGTGTCCAGGCTGCCATCGGGGTTGTAGCGCGCCAGGGCGAAATCGTAGTTACTGCCATCGTAAACATTCCCGGCGGTCACGATCTTACCATCGGCCTGCAGAGCCATAGCATAGGCATAATCATCACTGCTGCCGAAGGAGGTGGTGAGCAAGCCGTCACCGCTGAAGGTGGTGTCCAGGCTGCCATCGGAGTTGTAGCGTGCCAGGGCGAAATCGTAGTTACTGCCATTCCAAGCATTCCCGGCGGCCACGATCTTGCCATCGGCCTGCACCGCCACAGCATAGGCTTCGTCAATGCCGCCAAAGGAGGTGGTGAGCAAGCCATCGCTGCTGAAGCTGGTGTCCAAGCTGCCATCGGGAGCATGGACACCGGTCAGTAGGCCCAGTACGCCGCTGGCATCGTAACTGAGTACCGTGAGCGGGTCGCCCTCCGGGTCGCTGTCGTTGGCCAGCACGTTGCCCAGGGTGAAGGGGGTATCTTCGTCGGTGGTGAAGCCGACGCCGCTGTCATCCACGGCGATTGGGGCGAGACCACTGTAATAGGGCTCTGTCAGCGAGTCGGCGAGCGGTCCATACAACGGTCGCTCCGGCAGGCTTTCAATCGCCAGCCCGTCCATCTGAGCCGACAAGTCTGCAAATACCGGCTGCGCAGTGGTGAGCAGCAGAACAATAGCCATAAATACCCAACGGGTGATGGCAGTAACTGATGTTCTCATTAATAACCCCTCCCCGGGCTTAGACAGAAATTGATTGATGAGGTTATGTTTCCCTCTCTAAATTATTATATACAGTCCCCAAAAGTGAGTAAATTGTCAAATATACCTTTATCCAGGGTGACATCTATCGCTGCAGTAACCTGACTCAATAATTCCTGTGGCAATTGGCAAACAAAAAAGGCCTTAATCTAGGCGCTTTGAGTGGTCATATTGAGTGTTGTAGAGGCGACGATGGGATTTGCATTGTCCCGGTGGGGAAACCCATGATCAGGGTTTTGCAGACCCTTGCCTCCTGCATCCCAGGGGTGTGGCAATTGGCAAACAAAAAACGCCACTTAAGGCGTTTTGAGCGGGTAATGTTATTGTAGAGGCGACGATGGGATTTGCATCGTCCCCTGATGGGGAAACCCATGAATCAAAAATGCGAACCGTTGTCCGCATTTTCCCTTGTGACGTATGAGAGGCGACGATGGGATTTGAACCCATGATCAGGGTTTTGCAGACCCTTGCCTTGCCACTTGGCCACGTCGCCGTAGATCTATTTGAGCGGGCTACGGGACTCGAACCCGTGACCTTCTCCTTGGCAAGGAGGTGTTCTACCAACTGAACTAAGCCCGCATCACTTAACGGCTGAGATTTTAGCATCTTTCATAAAAAACGTCAAGACTTTTACGGCGCATGTGCAAAGGATAAAAACGCCCTATCGCTTTGTTGAATTTTGATACCCCTCAATCTGGATAAAAACGTGCTACAATTACCCGCATATCGCGTGGATACGTACCCGATTTCATCTTAATTATTCCTACAGGGTACCTAGAAAGGATAGCTGATCATGAAACACATCGACATTAAAGAAGTTCTGCAAGACAAGTACACCGGCCAAAACATCTGCGTTTGTGGCTGGGTCCGCACATCACGAGATTCAAAAAATGTGGCCTTCCTGGAGCTGAATGATGGAAGTTGCCTTAAGAATTTACAGGTTGTTCTTGATAAAAATAATTTTAATGCCGATGCCGATTACATGCACCTCGGTGCTGCTTTGATGGTCACGGGCAAAGTTGTGCCAGGCCTGCAGCCTGGTACTGTTGAAATCTCTGCCGAAGAGATCACCGTCTTGGGCGATTGTGCCCCAGATTACCCGCTGCAAAAGAAGCGCCATACCCTGGAATTCCTTCGCACCATGCCGCACCTGCGTCTGCGCACCCGAACCTTTAATGCGGTTTTTCGCGTCCGCAGCATCCTGTCAATGGCCCTGCATGAATATTTTCAACAGAACAACTATGTCTATATCCATGCTCCCTTGATTACTGGCAGCGACTGCGAAGGCGGCGGCGAAATGTTCCAGGTCACCACGCATGGCTTTGCTCCTGAGTTCAAGACTGAGGAAGAATACTATTCCACCGACTTTTTTGGCAAAAAAGCGGGCCTGTCTGTCTCGGGTCAGCTTGAAGGCGAAGTTGGCGCCATGGCCTTTGGCAAGATTTACACCTTTGGCCCCAGTTTCCGTGCTGAGAACAGCAACACCCCTCGCCACCTGGCTGAATTCTGGCATATCGAGCCTGAAATCGCCTTCGCCACCCTGCCCGATGTTCTCGAAGTCGCTGAAGATATGTTCCGCTATGTTATTGGTCAGGTTCTGGAAAAGTGCCCGGACGAACTGGCCTTTTTTGAGCAATTCTACGAGCAAGGTTTGATTGAAAAACTCAAAAAGGCAATCTCTGAAAAGTTTGCCATCATTGAATATACCGATGCAATTGAAGCCTTAAAAAAGTCTGGCGTTAATTTTCAATACCCGGTCAATTGGGATGACGGCTTGCAGACCGAGCATGAAAAATATATCGCCGAAGTGATTTTTGGCAAACCCACCTTTGTGATCAATTACCCTATTGGCGTAAAGTCGTTTTATATGAAGCAGAATGACGATGGCAAAACAGTTGCTGCCAGCGATCTTCTGGTGCCCGGCATTGGTGAGTTGATCGGTGGCAGCGAAAGAGAGTACCGCCTGGAAAACCTGCTTGCGGCCATGAACACCAAAGGCATGGATGTGGAAAGTTATGATGACTACATCTCTCTGCGGCGGTACGGCACCACCCCCCATGGCGGCTTTGGCATTGGCCTCGAGCGGCTGATCATGTATGTAACCGGCATGACCAACATCCGGGACGTCATCCCATACCCGCGT
>Ga0208040_1004682_pt1 | contig 10303 bp, 10 predicted proteins | sample AD_UKC083_MetaG_FD_184431 | JGI IMG/M metagenome (GOLD analysis project Ga0208040, IMG submission 184431) | Active sludge microbial communities of municipal wastewater-treating anaerobic digesters from USA - AD_UKC083_MetaG (SPAdes) (version 2) | ecosystem: Engineered > Bioreactor > Anaerobic >... | reverse complement strand
TGCTCCGGCGGAAGAGGGGCGGGGTTAAGAAATGAAGACAAAAACCGAAGAGGCGCTCTGCCCATCGCACAACAGCGGCTATGCGGTTCGGGCGGAGTACCGCCCTCTCCCAAATTGCCCTACGCTACGCTTCGGGCAACTTCGCATAGCCGCGGAACGTTATGCGTAATTGATGGACCAATATTATTTTCGAGGTAATAAATGAAGAAAACATTAGATTATTTGAAAAATAAAAAGAAAATAAATCAAAAGATAAACGTATTAACCTCTTATGATTATCCAACTACAAAAATATTAGAAGAAGCAAATGTTGATATGATAATTCTAGGAGATAGTGTCGGCACAAATGTTTTGGGTTATCAAAATGAAACAGAAGTAACCCTTCAAGATATGATTCATCACACAAAAGCAGTAGTCAGAGCTAAAAAAGATATATTTTTAGTTGTTGATTTGCCATACAAAACATATGAAACACCAGATGATGCAGTAAAAAATGCTAAAATATTAATTGAAATTGGAGCAGATGCAGTCAAATTTGAAGGTATTAAAGATGATATTCTACTAGCTTTAAAAGAAAATAATATAAATGTAATGTGTCATATTGGACTAAATCCTCAACATGACCAAGCAAGAATGAAAGACGGAAAAATATCAAAAGGGAAATCTTATTTAGAAGCAATTCAATTAATAGAAGGTGCAATTTTATTAGATAAGATAGGTGCGGATTTAATAATATTAGAAAAAATACCTAGTAAAATATCAAAAATAATAACTCAAAATGTATCTATGCCTACAATTGGAATCGGAGCAGGTAAATATTGCGATGGTCAAGTATTAATAATATATGATTTATTCGGAATGAGTGAAAGAAAATTTAAACATTCTCCCGACTATATTAATATTCGAGAAGTTATGATTAATACAATTAAACGATATCAAACAGAAATTGAAACAAATATATTTCCAGATAATATTCATTCAAATATAATTGATGACAATGAATTTAATAATATAAAAGATTGGTGTTTAAAAAATAATTTTAGTGTTTAAATCCACCAACTACGCATAACATTAGCTAAACGCTCCGCTGCGCTTCGGGCTGCGCCAAATTTTGCTTCGCGGGTACGCTACGCAAAACTTCGTTTAGCTAAGGAACGTTAGTTAAAATTGCCCGCAAGACTAGCGTTTAAATGGAGAGCCGGCGTCCTTGCCGGCTAGATCAGTCATAAGGACATTTTTGATTAATTACTCTAAAATGGTAAAAAGACTGCTTGAGCGGTCTTATTTTTATAAATATTTTGGAGTAGTTCAATGAAAATCAATGTTTTTTTAATCGGATTATTAATAATCTGTCTATCAATTCCTATGTTTTCAGAAGAAATTGTAAAAACAAAATCTGGTAAAGAGGTTCTGTTAAAAGATAATGGAACTTGGGAGTTTGTAAAAAAATCAGAATCTAAAACATCAAAATCGAATTGGGATAAAATTCTTGACGAATATGATGAGGTTGTTGAAAAGTATATTTCTGTTGCAAAAAAGGTTAAGAAAAATCCAAACGATATGTCGGCTCTTACAGAATCGACCGATTTAATGCAAAAATGTTTAAAATTACAAGAAAAAATGAATAATTCATCTTCGGAATTGGACAGCTCTCAAACTGTAAGACTAAGTAAAATAGCTTCAAAAATGGCAAGCGCTATGTATTAACTTTTTTGTAATTAAATTCATATTCAGATAAGGAGATTAATTTGGACAATACTATTATTATACCAATTATAAGTTTAATAGTTACGCTTACAAGCGTTATTACTAGTTTTATTTTACAGGTTGATAAAAACGCAAAAAATAAATTAGAGCAAAGAAACGTTAAATTAGGCGCAAAAATACAGAAACTAACAGAAGTTATAACTGCTTATATGGAAATTGAAGAAAAAATGGCTTCAGAAAAAAAACTTGATGTAGCCGTTTATAGAAAAAATTTAAGAAGTTCATGTGAAATTTCAGGCGATAAATTTATGTCGCCCAGCGAAGTAAAAGATATTCAAAAATATATTGAATATATTAATTCTTAAAGACAAATTTTATTATAAAAAAAGGAGACAATTATGAAAAAAAATATTTTTTTGGTATTTACAGTTTTTATTACGTTTTTATTCATCGGATGTTCAGGCAACAAAGAAATTAATAAGGCAATAAAAGATTATGAGGGTTTAATAAAAAAAATTAACAATGTTAACGAACAGGTTAAAAAAAATCCTGATATGGCGTTTGTATCTGAAGTAATAGAATTATCGCGGATGGCAAATGATATAATTGCAAAAATCGATAATAGTAAAGCGAGTAAAAGCCAGCTTACTAAACTAGCAAAGCTATCTGCTAGTTTGAATACATCTTTCATGTCGGAATCAAATCCTTTATATCAAGACTCTGATATTAATATGAGTCAACTTATGAATGGAGTAATGAAAGATTATACGATGAAAATAATTGCCGTAAATTCAATAGTTTTTCCGTATTTTTCAGGAATGAAAGATGTAATGAGCCGAGAAGATCAGGATAGATTAATAGAGACCATAGCCGCTTTTACGCCAAATTTTATAAGACAGTCGCGAAAAGAATGGCTTGATTTGACAGAAGCGGAAAAAAATAGGTGGAATAGTAATCTTAAAATTTATACGCCGTTTACAGTCTTTTTTAGCGAACTTGTAAAATATAATCCTGAAGATTACAGTAAGATATTTAAAAGATATTATGAATTTGGAACTATTAAATGTGCATATACCTATGAAGGACAATTAACTAGACTGCTTTTTAATGCTTTCAGGATAACTTATTTTGAAGGATTGTTATTTGCAAGAGACCATTATATTGAAAAATACATAAGGAATTCTGAGCAAAGGGATTTTCTAGAAAGATATTTATCAAAACTTGTATCTATAGGGTATATGATAGAGCCAGATAGTCTCGACGTCTATAATGATAAAACTAAAATATTTTCTGATGAGCGTGGCGATTTATTAATAACATGGGATTTGAATAATAGAACAGTTACTGTTCAAGATAAGTAAGTTATTTCCCGACGTCCTGTCGGGAATTTTGTTTAATTTGCGGGCAACTTCAACTAACACGGCATACAAGGTTACGCGAGGCAAGCTCGCTTCACCTAAGTTGCCCTTTAAGATTTTTTGTTTTAAGGTTGATTTATTTATCTTTTATCACCCCTAAACCTCTCCAGAACGCCGTCGGAAGTTATTATTCCAGATATATAAATACAGAAGAATACATTCTACGACGGTTGACGGAAGATAGAAATAATAAAAATATTCCGGTTGACAGAAATTCAATGAAGTTATAGAATTTAATTAAGCGGCTAAAGAATGATGCTGGATAATAAAAATGTGTTGCGTTGAGACACAATTTCAATTGTGTATCGTCTGACAACTTTTTTTCAATACTAAACTGGGAGGTTTATCTTGAATACTTCAAACAAAAATACGCTTAGAAATTATACTCTCGCTTGGGATTATTTCTGTAATAAACTCGAAATGACTCCGGAACAGATTAGCGAGCTTGCTCCGAGCGAGATAAACAGAATTATTGATACCGTAATATCCGGCGAACAATCTTGGACTAATAGGACAAAAAAACTTTATATCTCCGGTATTAGATCAATTCTTGATTTTGAATATAACATAGTATTACCCAAAAGTAAAGTTCGGAAACATTTAAAAGACAGCAACGAGCTTAGGACTAATAAAGGCGAACTTGAAAGTAAAGACATTCAAAAGCTATTGAAATATTTTGAGTCCGAATATTCGGAAGAAAAAAACAATTTAGATAAGATTACAAAGCTCCGTAATCTTATCCTATTTAAACTTCTCGCCGGAACTGGGCAAAGAGTATCTGACCTTCTATTATTAACAGTAAAAGAAGCTAAAAAATCTACGCTTACATTTATTCAATCTAAAACTAACAGTATGGCAAGAATGGACAACTCAGCTTTATCCGAAATATTACTATACGTATCGGTTCAAAAACTTATCGATTCCGATTACCTTTTCGCTAACGGATTACAACGCTTACCGCTACACAGAACGCAAGCCCATAGAATCATATCCGACGCCGGTAAGCTTGTTCTCCAAATCCCTAACCTATCTTGTCATTGGTTCAGAGCTTATTTTGTTACAGAACTCAAGAAGAAAAAAATATCCAACTATGAAATTATGTCGGGGTCCGGACACCTAACTGAATCTATGATTAAGTATTATTATACTGGCGAGTCGGAATTGAAGAATTCGGTAAAGCTTTTATTTGGGGAATAGTTAATAAAAAAATTATCCTCACTGTGTATTTCTAGTAATTAAAACTAGATTATTTAATAATACGCTTGTCTCGCGAAACCTTGTATGCCGTGTTGAACGCCGTTACCTTGATGGAGAATATAACCATATATCTCAATACAGCCAAACTGTGAAACCATACTGCGTCCAAGTCTGCCAATATTTACCTAAAAACCTCAAATGAAGAATAAAATATACAATTCTCTTTAGGCAGTTTAACTGTAAAAGAACTAAACTTGGACGTTTCCGAAACCAGAACAACCGAACATCTCTATCAAACGAACGACGCTTTCCACCGTCTGAGCCCGAAATCTAACGTTACTGCCGAGAAAGCCAAAGGTAATGGCCGTTCAACGCCTCGGCATACAAGAAGTTGCCCGATAATTCCAGCCAACTACTCTACAATAAATAATATTTCAAATATCAAAATAAATCAACCATAAAACTAAAAAATCTCAAGGGCAACTTAGGTGAAGCGAGCTTGCCTCGCGTAACCTTGTATGCCGTGTTGTCCGATAGTATTTTGCCATTTTTATGACTAAGAAATCAGAAATTATATGCCCAAGATAATTCAAATGTATTATCATAAAACCTTAAATTTATTTTACTTTCAGACAATAAATTTTCTTTCTCACTTTCAAATTTTTTGATTTTATTATTATTATTTTCTATTTTATTTTTGAATATTTTTTTTATTGAGCCCGCACATATTCCAAAAGTAAGACAAAGCGTAAAACCTCCACTCAGTAAACCTATACCAGACATTAGTAATGTAAAACCAGGTGTTCCAATATCGTAATACGAATTTAAAGGAGTATTTATTCCGTTTATACTTGCTCCTGCTGGTGAACTATAATATATTACACCTAAACCAGCTAATCCAGTAACTCCAAATACTATTGTTGGAATAACGAATCCTATAATTGCTTTAGTTTGAATATTTTTATTGCTAAGAGAAGAATTTTGTTTTGTTAATTTTAAAATTTCTAATTCTATTTTATCAATTGATTCTTTATTATTTTCATATAATTGAGCTCGTTTGTTTAAATAATCGATCCTCAAATTAAGTACTTCTTTTGCCTCAATAAGTTTTCTATAATATTCTTGATTTATGTTGAAGAATCTCAAATAAGAATCAATCTCTTGAATAAATATTTTACATTCTTTTAAATCATACTTATTTAATTCATCTGTATTTTTATAATTAAAATATATTGGTATTGAATCAGATAAAGGCTCTATAACGTATTTACCTTCTAAGGTAATAATTGACCATTTATCATTAAATTCTACTAAAGCCATATTATCTTTATTAAATTCTGGTTTCATATCTAGGACAAAATCTGAATTAATATTATTATCTTTATCGATTATGTAATATTTACCATTATCGTTTATCCATACTCGTTCATTTGTTATCTTATAAACTACATCAAATATAAGTTCATTATATAATTGTAATATATATACTATTTCTCCAAAATCTTTATATGTATTAAATTGAAATTTATCATAATTAGCTAAATACACCTCATATAATACCACATATTCATTAGTATACAAAAACCTAAATTCCATTTCTCCTATTTCTTTAAAATTATTCTTAGAAATTATAGGTATATCAACTTTGTTACCATTTAAAGTAATTTCACCATATTCTAAAATAGTTTCAGTCCCATCCAAATCTTTATTTTTTTTAAATCTTTTATCTTTAAATAATTCTTCAACGGTAGAATTTCCGAAATCTAATATACCAGGTCTTATAACCAACAATGATTTCCAAAATTTTTCTAAATTTTCCGAATGTAATAAAAATAATTGAAAAAAAATAATCAAAAAAAATATTTTTTTTACCATTATATGCCCCTTTTTTTAATCTTTACAAATAGTTAAACTACTATTCATTTACTAACAAAATAGTTACCATAATTGTTACCAAATTTAAGTTATTTAAAAAATAAAATGGCAAAATATTTCGGACAACGCCTCGGCATACAAGAAGTTGCCCGTATAACTCCAGAAAGCTACTCTGTAATAAATAATATTTCAAATATAAAAATAAATCAACCATAAAACTAAAAAAATCTTAAAGGGCAACTTAGGTGAAGCGAGCTTGCCTCGCGTAACCTTGTATGCCGTGTTAGTTGAAGTTGCCCGCATTAATATCAAAAAGCCGCCAAGGATGGCGGGTAAATAATTTATCTCCCAGAAATAATTGAAATATATTTTGCCTTTATTTTTGGCACAGTATTGTCTGAACCTAAAATTGTAGAATATGTTTCCAATCCCTCATAATCGCCATATATACCAATTATATCTTTTTCAATTACTCCTTCATCTGTATATTTTACCATAATTAAGTCCGAAATATACCCTAAATATTCCTCTTTCTTAGTATTAACCATATAAGTGTAATCAGTTTTTTGAAATACTTGCCCTTTGATATATAAAACCTTACCTATATATTTATCCGGAAATCTTAATAATTCGCTATATGAAACATTTATTGCAGAATTTTTATATTTCTGGATTTCAGCCAATTCTATCTTCTTTTTATTTCTTTCTAAGATTTCTTCGGCAAAATCTTTATATTCTTCTACATTTAATAATTTTTCTGCTAATTCTTTGATATTCTGGTAATTATTTTTGCTCTCATAATTTATTATCTGTTTTTTTATTGCAGCCGCATTATCCAATATTTTTATTTTAATATCTTCATTAGAATAAAGATTATTTCCTAACACTAGCATATTACCATCATTATATTTTACTGCATTATAATAATCTAGATTATTTATTGATGCCTCTATATTCTCGCTATAATATTTTTTTGCTTCATCATTTACTTTATTTATTAATGAATATTTTGCGCTATAATACTTATTATTTTTACCAATTTTTTCAAAAGCATTTTTGGCTTCAAGAAAATTCTTCATATCTAAATTCTTCATTCCACTTTCATATGGATCTTGTGGCTTAATTGAATTACCCATAATAAAAAGAATTATCATAACTGCTATATTTATCCAAAAAACATTCGATCTTTTTTTTTCTTTTATAAATTTCATCCAGAATCCGCCGATATCAGGCTTTATTAAACTTAAAAAACATAAAACAATAAATACCACTCCTAGAAAAATTAACAATCCTGATAAAAAAGCCATTTGAAACACTCCTACAAATTATATTTAAAATTGCATACGCAATCTTTATTCCTTGATTAAAGAAAAATACAATATGTAGTGAATCAAAATTCCCAAAATATAAAATCCTCGCTCGCACGGAAGCGAGCGAAACAGTTTTTTTTCAATTCTTGCGGGCAATTTTAACTAACGTCCGCAAGTTGCCGAAGTCCGCCAACGGCGGATTTGGGGAAATGGAGCGACAGCGAACATTTCCCGGCAACTTGCTGTTGTCTGATGGAGTTGGGCTATGAAAACCCAATAAGCCGCGACACGGATGTCGCTATACTTTATTTATCTTTTCTTCTGTGATTACATGATTAGCTTGAATAACTTGAATATTCGGCGAATCTATTAAATTGTAAGAACGAATATCCTTTATTAACATATTAAAATCAGCTGAATCAGCTAATATTACTTTATCAAGGCCAATTACATCACCTTTTTTTATTTTTTCATTTACAGAATCAGCTTCAATTGAATTTAAGGTAATTAAATAACATAGTGATTTTCTGTGGACATATTTTAGAGCTATTGCCTCTAAATCGGCCTGTTTGTATCTTTCTCGTAAACTTGTTTTTGCACTTATGCAAATTGGACCTCTTTCCGTAGTATAAAACATCATATCATAAATTACATTAGGAACAAAAGCAACTTTTGCTTCAATAAAAAAAGGCAGTAGTTTTTCTCTTATAAATAAAGTAGATAGAATATATTCAAAAACTTTTCCATTTAAATTGTTATTGCTATCCGGTATATTTTGAAATTTACTCCAAAAATAATTGATATATTCGTTTGGTTTTTTATAACTGACTTTTCTAAAATCAGGCTCCAAACTTTCAAAAACCGAAGAAGCTTTATTATCGCTTCCACTAACAATATCTAAATCATGTAGCAATCCCATAATTTTAATCCTTAATTAATAATTTTATTATTTCTTTTGCTGTTTCTTGTATTGCAGGAACAGCAACTGAGTTTCCAAATTGTTTATATGCCTGTGCGTCCGCGACTGTTATTTTAAAGTTATCCGGATAACCTTGTAGCCTTGCCCATTCTCTTGGTGTCATTCTTCTGATGCCATCTCGATTAACTTCACCTTTAATTTTTGTTACCGGAGTAAAATCTTGCAATCTTTTATCTATAATTAAATTTCTTTCTCTTCCCATACCTCCGACAACAATTGCATTTGATACATCATTAATGTCAATTATTTCATAACCGAACCCGTTTCCTTTGTCTTCATGTCTTTTTTTGTGATTTTTCATAGAAGTTAAATATTGTGTGGAAATATAATATTTTGATGAAACTGTATTTTTTTCCATAATATCTTTGATTGATGTCTTTATATTTAAAGGAGACGGATAATCAAAATTTTTAATATTTAAATCATTTCTAAAACCGACAATGAAAATTCTTTCTCTATTTTGAGGAACGCCAAAATCCTTTGCATTAATAATCTTTGGATTGGGAACGAAGTAATTCAAATCATTTCGTAATACATTCAATATAGTTTTTAATGTTTCACCACTTTTGTGATTAAGTAATCCTTTGACATTTTCAAGAAATATTGCTTTTGGTTTTTTTTCTTTTATTATTCTTGCAACATCAAAAAATAAAGTTCCTCTTGTATCTTCAAATCCGGCTCTTTTTCCGGCAATTGAGAATGCTTGACAGGGGAATCCCCCTGTCAAAATATCATGGTCCGGAATATCTATTTCATCTATTTGTGTAATATCTCCGTTTGGTTTTTCACCAAAATTATCTTCATAAGTTTTTTGACAATACTTATCAATTTCTGATGAAAATACGCATTTTCCTCCAAGTGACTGAAAGGCAAGCCTAAAACCACCAATTCCGGCAAAAAGGTCGATAAATGTAAACTTAAAGTTATTTGGCGAAGGAAAGGGTATATTTTCAGAAAAAAAATCCGAAAACAGGTAATTTTCATTGGTCATTCGAGTTTTCTTTCTTTTCAGAGTCGTTGTAACATTCATTCTTTTTGTCCATATAAATCTTGTATATTTGATTTGCGCATATGTCAAGATTCTTTTTAATCTCGTTACCCCAAAAACGCAAAACTATCCATCCGTTTTTTAATAATTCATTATTAACTGCTTCATCTCTTTTAATATTTTGTTCAATTTTTTTATACCAAAATTCTTGATTAGACTTTATTTCATATTTCTTAATATTCCAATCTTTTCCGTGCCAAAACTCGCTGTCACAAAATATTGCAATTTTAAGTGATATAAACACAAAATCCGGTTTACCAAAGACTTTACTATAATTTTTTCTGTATCTTAATCCAAGAGACCATAGTTTTTTTGCAAGCATTATTTCAATAATTGAGCCTTTGTTTTTTACGGCTTGCATATTCTTTTTTCTTTGTTCGCTTGTTAATTTATCCATCTACCAGAAGTATTAACATAAAATTTGAATTTTTAAAAGATTTTTAACTTAGTTTTTAGCCCGCACGGACGCGGGCTTCTTCATAAACTACAAGTCTTTGCCCAACTCTTTCAGACAACGTTCCGCCAGTTGTCGAAGTTGACGGCTGGCTAATAAAAATCTACTCATAATCAACAAATACTATAAATAATTTCAAATATCAACATTAAACATAAAAAATCGCCGGCAATTTGGGTGAAGCGAGTACTCGAGCGCAACCGACAACTGGCTGTTATCGGCTGGGGCTGGGCTTAGTAATATCAAAGAACTGCGACACGGATGTCGCTTAATTAAAAGCGCTATCCAAATCTCCAATTCCAACTTCAAGTAACA
>Ga0208040_1004668_pt1 | contig 10333 bp, 13 predicted proteins | sample AD_UKC083_MetaG_FD_184431 | JGI IMG/M metagenome (GOLD analysis project Ga0208040, IMG submission 184431) | Active sludge microbial communities of municipal wastewater-treating anaerobic digesters from USA - AD_UKC083_MetaG (SPAdes) (version 2) | ecosystem: Engineered > Bioreactor > Anaerobic >... | reverse complement strand
TCGCTTCGCTTGAACCCCTGCTGGCCCAGGTAAACACGCTCTCGTTCGCGCCGGCCGGTGACACGCAGCCGTTGATCGTGATCGGACTACGTGTTGCCGGGCTCACGGACATTGACGGGTCCGCCATTCCGAACGCGTTCGAGAATGCTAACTGCGACCTTTACGACTGTCTGTTCAACGGGGTGACGGTACAGCGTTGCAGCACAGCTCGGTTCGTCGGTTGCAAGAACGACGGCGCAGCGAACGTCGTCGACACGACGGACACCTGGATCAAGTGCGAGCTGAACGAGTACGTCCGATCGGTCAACTTCTCAGGACCGCAACCGACGCCGTCGACTTCCAGGGGGCTGATGCGGTTCACAGAGGCAGGCGACGTCGTTCTCAACGACCAGGCCGTGCTTGAGCTCGAAAACTGCACCATCGAAGACGTGACCGTCAACTCCATCGACGATGCCTCTCAGCGCACGGCAGCCCTTCTTGCCGCCAACACCCAATGCGGCGCCATCGACGTTTCGGCGAACCTGAACAACGGCCCCGGTCCCCACCAGATCGTCGACATGGAGGCCTCGTTCGTTGCGCAAATGGTCACCTCCGATGCGTCGGCCGGCACCGTGCGCGCCCTGATGACCTTCCGGGCGTGCAGCCTGGGCGCGGCTACCGTGCAGGCCGGTGGTCGCGTCAATATGGACCTTTCGGCGTCGAACTACGATCCCGCCGCGCTCTCAAGCGTGGGCGTCGCGCCCAACGAGGGGCGGATCAACCGCGACGTGCACCGCATCCCCGGCTCCATCGCAGGCAACCCGCCGGCCGTCGTGGCCATCACGCCGCCGTTCGTCGACAACCAGTACACGGTGACTCGCGAAGAAAACGTCGGGCCTGACGCTGACGTGCTCATCGCTGCCAAAAACTACAACAATTTCACAGCCGCCGGCTTCGCGCCCGGCTCGGCTGGCACGCCCAACAGCTTCGGCGTCGACTGGGTTCTGCTGCGCAGGTAGCGCATTCGCACAAACCTGACAGGACTGTACGCAACCCGTTGCGTTCGCACTTGGAGTCGTGTACACGACGGGGATGAGCTTCGACCTCGAGGACCGGGTTCCCCCGCACGACCTCATGGCAGAGTCGGCGATCTTGTCGACCATGCTGCTCGATCCGCAGCGGTGCGCAGAGGTCATCCCGCAGATCGATCCCGCCGACTTCTACAGTGACGCGAACCGAAAGATGTTCGAGGGCATGGCGGCCGTTTGGGAGTCGGGCCGGCCTCTCGACATCCTGACCTTGCGGTCGCACCTCGAGGACAAGGGGTGGCTCGAGCGGGTCGGCGGCGCGCGTTACCTCGCCGAAATCCTCGACTGCGTCCCGGCCGTCTCGAACGTCAGCACCTACTGCGAGATCGTGCGAAGCAAGGCCAAGCTACGGTCGCTCGCGCAGACGTGTCGGCTGTACACCGCGCGATCCTACGAGCAGGGCGTCGAGGCCCAGTCGCTTTGCGAGGAGGCCGAGGACGCGGTCGCGAACGTGTCGAGGGCACGAGGCGACAAGGAAATCGAAACGATCAAGTCAGCCGTCAAACAGGCGATGGACACTGTCCATGCGGCGAGCCAGTCCGGCGTCAGCCGCACGGGCGCCCCGACCGGCATCCGCCGGCTCGACGAGATCACGGGCGGCTGGCAGTCGACGGACCTGATCATCGTCGCAGCGCGGCCCGGCATGGGCAAGACGGCCTTCGCGCTGCAAGAGGCCCTGACCGTGTCCCGTTTTGAAGGGACAATCTTCGGCGACCACGGGCAGAAAGTGGCCGCGCTCGTGTTTAGCCTCGAAATGCCCAGGTCGCAGCTCGCCATGCGCTTGCTTTGCCAAGAGGCCAGGTGCGACTTGCACTTGATCCGGCAGGGCAAGGTGCAGAAGGCGCCGCGTGACGAGTGGCGTTACCTGACGGCCGCCGCCGGCGGCATCAGCAAGGCTCGCCTGTACGTGGACGACGCGAGCAGCCCGACGCCGAGCATGATCAGGGCCAAGACCATGCGCGTGAAGTCGATGCTCGAGCGCCAGGGCATGCGTCTTGGCCTGGTCGTCATCGACTACCTTCAGATCACGTCGGCGCCGGCAGATCCGACGATCAAGAGCCGGACTGAGGCTGTGGGGCGAATTGCCCGCGACTTCAAGAAGATCGCTCGGGACGCCGAGGTGCCCGTGATGGCGTGCGCACAGCTCAACCGAGGGCCAGAAGAGGGGAAGGGACGGCGCCCGCGGCTGAGCGACCTTCGCGACTCGGGCGAGATCGAGCAAGAGGCTGACGTGGTCGCCTTCCTGTATCGCTCGGGCTACTACGAGCTACTCGGCGACGACGGCGAACCCAAGGCCGACCCGAAAGCGCGCGAGCCCCAGGACTGCGAGATCATCGTCGCCAAGCAACGCAACGGCCCCCTTGCGACGGTGAAAGTGGGCTTCACGCCGGCTTACACGCGGTTCGACGTGGTGGCCGACGAATACGACAACGACGTCCAGCAGACAATTCGGCCGAACTGATGGGATCGGCAACGAACAGGGGCTCGCAGCGGCAGCCCAACGATAGGTACGACACCCCGCCCTGGGCGACGCGGCTGGTCCTTCCCTGGCTTGCTCCCTTTCGGAGCGTCATCGACCCGTGCTGCGGCGGCGGCGCCATCCTCGACGTGGTTCTGACCGAGTGCCGGGGCATCACGTCGGTAGCAGCGATCGACATCGACCGTCGCGCCGTCGTCGAGTGCCGCCGCCGGATCGCGCCTGCCGCGCGTCGTGCCGGCGCCGGCCGACCCGTGTTCCAGACGCGAGACGCACGCCACCCATGGTGGCCGGCCGCGGATTTGTGCCTCACCAACCCCCCGTACTGCATCGCCGAGGCCGTGCTCGAGCGGGCGCTGCGCGAATGCGGTCACGTTGCGGCGCTCTTGCGAGTGGGGTTCCTTGAATCCCGCGAGAGGCGAGAGTTCTGGCGTCGTCACGGTGACGCCGACATCCACGTTTTCGAGCGGCGCCCTTCGTTCATCGGTCGTGGGTCGGACGCGTCGGCCTACGCTTGGTTCACCTGGCCTGGCGAAGCTAGATGGCGCCGGCTCGAGTCACCGGCGTGCGGGACGGCCAGGCGCCCAGGTCACGCGACCAAGCTCGTGTTCGAGGGAGCGCACCTGCTTTGCAAGCCCTAGCCGCTTGATCTCCGCGTACAGCCAGGAGATCGAACGGTCCAGCCGTTTCGCAGCGTCCTTCCGAACGCAATTCGTGTCGCGCAAAGCCTGCATAATGGCTTGCGCTCGCGCCGTATCGAGTGGATTCTGTTTGGCCATGGGCTCGCCAACCTTCCTGCCGCCAGTCCAGCCTGCTGTAGTCATGCACTTGCCGTACGACTGGTGTCAAGTACGGAGCGTTTTCGCGCGCGAGCTGGCACGGGCAGCAGGCAAGCGCGGCGACCCGGCCGAATGGGCCGCCCATTACGGCGAAGCCTGGGACGCAAGCGAGGCGCTGCGGGCTGCGGTGGGCGACAAGGGGGCACTGGGAACGGGCGTGCGCGAAGGCCTGGCGTACTGGCCGGATGTCGTGTGCCTTGCCTACGCCTACGCGCAGCACGCGCCCGAGCAGCGCCGGCAACTGCAAGATGAAATGCGAGCCGGCCGGTTGTTGCCGGCGCCTTTTCTGTTCTGCGACCGCGCGGCGGCGTACGACCAGGCCTACTACCCGGAGCCACGGTGCTATCCCCAGGAGGCCGTCGAGCCGATCGCCTACGGGCTCGGCGCCGTGGTCGCAGGCGTAGTGGTGGGCCTGCTGGTCAGGTGGGCGACCTCGAGCTCAAAACCGGCGTTGCCCTCGAGCACCGCTCTCGAGGCAGGAGAGGGCCGGTCGTACCTCGACCGACTCGTGCAGCACTACGGACGAACGTACGCGCCGAGTCTTGGCGGGTTCCTGCTACCTGACGGATCGTTTCTCGACTTCTCCGAGGGCAGCGGCTCACGCGCGCAGGACCATCGCAACGTCAACTGGGTACTGCCGCACGGGACCGAGCGAGAGCGCGAGAGCCGCTACGACGGCATGGCGCGCGTTGCAAGACGCGTGGGCATGTACCGCTGGATGCCGGAAAGCTGGTCGATCGAGGCCTGGACGGCGCCGACGCCAGAACAGCGGCAGGCAATCAACGAGCTTGCGAGCCAGGCCTTCGACCAGGGCATCACCATCGAAGCATGGCGAGGCAGGCGGCACTTTTACCGCGAGTACGAGCCCTGGGACGACTCACGTCAGCCAGCGCGCGACCTCGCGGACTTCTACCGAGGCCTCGACGACTGATGGGAGCGAACGAAGTCGAAGGGAGGTCGGGGCCAAGGAAACGTAGTCAGCAATCGTCTCGTTACGCATGGCGCTATGGTAACCCAGCGCATCCGTGCGCGGCCAGCAGCATGCACGCGCCGGTTACGGCGAAGAGGGCTGCGCTGGCGATGGCCAACCACTTGTGGGCGTTCAGTGTTCGCATTTCGAGCTCCTTTGGGCGCACAAAACCGCTAGGTTCCGCTGATTTTTGCTTACGCGAGCCTCGAGCTGGCTCGTTTGCCTGTCAAGCGTTGCGACTTCCCTGTTGCTCGAGTGACGCGCACTTTTGCAGTCCGCAAGCTCGCGCTGCACCTCGACGACTTGAACCTGCAACCGCTCGACGCGGGCGCTGAGTTTGTCGGTTTCGGCGGCAACGTACCGAAGCGCAGCGATTGCGGAGCCGGCGCCGAACACGAGCGGAACGAGGTAGGCAATGATCGGCCAAACACGCGCCCACTGCGTCGGCGGTTCCTGGTCGGGCGTCGAGCCTTGTCGCATGACGTGCGAATACGCTCCCGGGCGGTCAGCCATGGTTCCCTCCGGTGTCGCCTTTATTCGAGACACCCCAGATCTTGCGACCCACGGCCTTGACCGTGCTGGCGCCGCCCACGCTCAACACGAACACGACCAGCGACTGCTTTGCCCACGAGGGCAAAGGGCTCGCCTCGTCCAGCCCAAGCACCAGGGCGACGGAGCAAGCAAGCGCGCACCCGACCACGACCCAGCCGTCCATCCTGCGCACCCGGTCACGGATGCCTTGCACGGCGGCGGCCACCACAAGCGCGAGCAGCCAGGGTTGATCGTCCATCGTCTCCCATCGTACACCTAAGCGCCCCGGCCGCACGAGGCCGATTCCGTTGACAGCATGAATCCACCCCGCTAGAGTCATGGGTCCGGGCATCCCGCCCGGCCGTGCAAGGAGATTGTGGCAATGACTGCAAGAGTAAAGCAGGCGAAGCCGGCGGCCCTCGAGGCCGCCCTGGCGATCGAGAACTGGGTAGCGGAGTTCGAAGACCTGGCCGACCCCGTGCCCGTCGCGGCAGTGTGCTTTATGAGCGACGGCGCTGGGATCAAGCCGCTCGCCGTCGTGGGAGGCGTGAACGGCTTTTCCATCGCGGATTTTGCCGAGGGCTTTCTCGGCGTGCACGAGCAGGACGACGAAAGCGTAGACTGGGGCGCCGTCGCCAACGAGCGCGAGCAGTCTCGGCGCAAGGCGCGCAAGCGGCGCAGTGCTCGTCGCCGGGGACGGGACTCCGAGCCCGAGGCCGATTCCGACCAGGACGACGACGATTCCGAGGACGACTCCGAAAGCAGCTCGGACGACGACGAGGATTGACCCACCTACGAAACGCTGCAAAACTCCCCTTTCGAGGCCCGCTCGCCCCTCCCTCTCCCGGCGACTACGCCCCCCCGGCCGCCGGGCGTTGCCGCGAGCGGGCCTTTTGCCTATCCTCTGGCGATGGCCGTAGGAAAGCGCGTGCTTCGGGGCAAGCCCGACCTTGCGAGTTACGACGCGATCGTGGTGAGCAGCTCGGCCGGCAAGGACAGCCAGGCGGCGCTCGAGCAAGTCGTGCTCGAGGCCAGGCGGCGCAAGGTCGACGGTCGCGTGCTCGTCAGCCACTGCGACCTCGGCCGGATCGAATGGCCCGGGTCGCCAGAGTTGGCGCAGCTTCAGGCGGCGTACTGGGGGGTGCCGTCGATCGTCATCCGGCGCACCGCCAAGCCGACCGACTTGCTCGACCTCATGGTCAAGCGCGGGCAGTGGCCGGGCTTCGGGACGCGCTACTGCACCGCGGCCATGAAACGCGGACCGGGTGACGTGCTATTCACGAGCATGGGCCGTGACTACCGCGACCAGGGCAATCGGCCGCCCATCCGCATCCTGCACTGCATGGGCATCAGGGCCGACGAAAGCGCCGAGCGAGGAGCGATGCCCCCCTACTACCATGACCTTCGCGCATCCACCTCGAACAAACACGTCGATGTCTGGCTGCCCGTGCACAAGTGGAAGGCCGGCACGTCGCCGGCCGGCGTGCCAGACAACAAGCCGGGGGCCGGCCCCCAGGTCTGGGAGGCGATCGAGGCATCGGGCGCGCCGTTTCACCCCGCCTACGAAACCGGCATGGCTCGCCTGTCGTGCGTGTTCTGCCCGCTCGCGGACTGGGATTCGCTCGTGATCGCCGGGCGCTACAACCCCGAGCTGCTCGAGGCCTTCATCGCGGCCGAGCGCAAGGTCGGCCCCTTCAAGGGCAACCGATCGCTGCGCCAAGCCAAGACCCAGATCGAGTCGGGCGACGTGCCGAGAACCGGCGGTCACTGGGCCGACGAATGCTCGGTCTGCTGGGAACCGGGCGACCCCCTCGGCAACCTGCTGGCAGTACGGGTCAAACGGTCCCTGCCCCACGTACACCTCTCGTCCGCACTCCGCACAGGTGGCGTAACCGCTCCGGTCGTATTCCGGCACGACATGGGGACGGTAACCCTGCACCCATCGGCCGGTGCGGGCGCTCATCCAGCGTTGCTTGCACGTCTTGGTCATGCCGCACCTCCCTTCGCTGCCGGGAGCCGAGGGGCGAGAAACTCCCGACCGCGCGCCAACCCACACAACACGCCCGCGTCGTTGCCCTCGTCGTCGCTCATCGGGAAGAGCACCGTGCCGTCGTCGAGCACGAGCACGACGGACCGGCGGAACCAGGCGCAGGCCCGCATCTCGTCGTCGGTCATGTACCGCACGCTGACGATGCGCCGGCCGGCCAAACGTTTGCTTAGATCCTTGACGGCCAGGTCTTCGTGTCTGCTCATGCTTCACCTTCCTCTGCAAGCTGCGGATAGCCGAGGTCGATCCAGATCCTGTTGCTCATCGCTCGCCCCCTTCCTCTGCCAGCGTCCGGTAGATGGCCTCTTCGGGAGTCACGCGCTCCCCCTCAATCTCGATCCGCACCCAACGGTCGCCGCCCTGCCTTTCGCGCGTCATGCGCGACTTGAGTGCTCGGACGGTGCGCTTCCCCTTGTACACCTCCCGTGTCCCCTGCTCCCCCTCACCGCTGATAATGTAGATGATCACTGGGCACCCCCTTTCGCGGCTTGCGCCCTCTTGAGAATGTCGCGGATCGCCCCCACCGCTCGACGCCGGGCCTGGGCCTCGCAGGGCGGGCACAGGTTGCGCGATGACAGATCCGACGCGTGCACCTCGGTCGCGCACCCGTCGCAGGCGTACGTGTCGGAGTCGCCGGTCGCATCGAGCCATTCGGCAGCGTCCTGCACGACGCGCACCTCGCCCCGGCACCACACGCAGGTTCCGTCCGCCCGCTCGACGTAGGGCGCCCCGCACCGGCAGCGGGGCTGCCACGACGCCAGAAGATACGAGAGCACGGCCGCCTCCGTGTCGCTCTCGGGCTGGGGATCCGCGACGCTGACGTCGTAGTCCCCGGTGGTAACCGCCACGCAGCGGAAGGCGCCAGGCCGCTCGGCGTAGGCCTCCCGGCCGAAGGCGCGCAGCAGATCGTCGCTCGTGGCGACCTCCCCTACGCCAGCCGCGCTGTCGAGGTCGTCGGGCACCTCGATCGTCGCTTCGAGGTGCATCACCCTGCGTTGCTCGATTCGGATCGTCTTCTTCATGCCACACCTTCCTTGTTGAGCGGCCAACAGGCCGTCATGCGCATTCCCTTTCAATGGGCCACGTCTCGCCCGCCGCGATCCGCAGCGCGATCGAGGCGTCATGCGCAGCATTGCTGCGCATGAGGTATTCGCGGTATCGCTGGTGCAAGCAGCCGACACGGGCGGCGTACTCCCACCACATCACGGATTCTTGCTCAAGCTCCCTTGCGGATTTGCTCGTACTGGTCATGCCACACCTTCCTGTCGTCTTGGCCCGCAAGCGCAGCTTGCAGGGCGTCAATGCCGGCCTGGGCGCGCTTTCGCGCCTGGTCCAAAGTCGTCGCCTCTGCTACGGCACGCAGCGCCTCTTCGGCGTGGCGCACCGCGCGCATCGGATCAGCCGGCCGGCGGCTGCTCGCCGGCTCGTCGTCCGGGTTGCTCTCGGGCTTGCTCTTGGACTCTGGTGCCTTGGGCTCGGGCTTGGGCTGCTCGTCGGGGTAGTAGCCCTCGGGGCGCACGTTCAGGGGCCACTGTGCGCAGTTGGGCTTGCCGCCCCTCCCCTTCTCCTTGACCTCGCCCAGCCCGAGCTTGGCTCCAATCTCGTTGCACTTGGCCGCAAACTTCGGCCCGTGCCCCCGGTAGCCGGGCTCGTCGTCTCCTTCGATCTCCCAGCACCACGCGTGCACCATCTCGTGCAGCAGCACGTCGTCCTGGTATCGCTCGCACCGGCTGACGACCACGCCCTCGCGGATGCGGATGCGGCTCTCGATGCCCTGGGCGTCCCGGGCAATGTAGTCGCCCAGGGCGCGGGGTGCGGTGGCTGTGATGAGCACGCACCCCACCCCGAGCTTGCCTCCGAAGTGCTCGGCGTTCAGCTCGGCATACCTTGCAAAGAGCCGCCGGGCCTCTTGCGTGCCCTGCGCCTCAACCGTGGTTTGCAGGGCAGCATGTACGAGACGTGCCTTCTCGGTGCCGTTCTCGGTGCCGCCCCCGGCCTTGCGTGTCGCATTTGATCGGGACATGACATGACTCTAGCCGATTGGAGTCATGCGTCAAGAAATGTGCAATTCTACTGAGCAGCCGAGCAGTGGTTTCGAACTGTGTCGATTTTTCTTGACTTCAGCCGATTGGAGTCATGCACCTTGTTTTGAAGCGTTTGCGTTCAAGGTCCGGGACCGGGAGGGGGAGGCCGGCTCTGCTGTCAGATGGTGACCGGCCGGTTGTGCCGTCAAGCGATCCGTGACGTAGCCCAGGCGACATCAGGCGTCGCCCCTGCCACCAGACGGTGACCGGGCCGGTGGGGCCGGCGGGCGATCCGTGACGTAGCCCAGGCGACATCAGGCGTCGCCCCTGCCGCCAGACGGTGACCAGGCTGGTTGAGCGGGTGGGCAATTCCCCGAACCAGGCAGCGGTGGTCCGTGTCACGCATAATTCCGCCGCCCGTTGTTTGCCGGTGCCACGGCTGTGCACTTCGTCCTCCGCACCTGTGCACTTCGGCCTCCGCGCCTGTGCACTTCGTCCTCTGCGCCTGCACTTCGTCCTCCGCACCTGTGCTCCTCGCAGGCTGTGCTCCCCGCGACGCGATTTCGCGCGTCGCGCTGGACGATTTCTGGCGTAGCCTTGGTAAGTGCGTGTTTCGTTGGTTGTTTTTTTTCAGTGCCAGCCGTGTCAGATCAGGCAAGGCGCCGTGCTACGGTGTTGCGGGCGCGGGATTCCGCCCGAACGGCGAAACGGATGGCGCTTTCCGCCGCCGCCGCCGGTCCGACGATTCTGCTTGACGCCGCTCCGTGATACGGTTGGCGCACGGAGGTACGCATCGTGAGAGTAAGCGTGATAGGTACAACGGGAGACGTCGATCCCTTCAGCTACGGTGGCGGCGTCATCTACAAGGCGGGCGACTCCGTCGTCTGGGAGTGGTGGGACGAGCCCGAGACGGACGACCCGAACGAACGCATCATGGTCTACCGCCGGCACCTCGACGGCGACGTGCTTGCGACCTTTCCCGCGGACATGGTCAAGAGCGCGGCGGCAGCCGTAGGAGTGCCCGTCAGCGAGCTACGGTCGGCCTCGAAAAGCAAGAACCCCATGGACGTTCAGCGTGCGCTCGAGGCCGTCGTGCTCACCTGGGGACCGATCGAGGTGGACCAGTACCCGATCGAGCTGACGCTCTCCCAGCTCAAGAAGAGGTGGAACCGGCGCCTCGACAGCTTCCTGCGGCGACGCTGGCGCGGCGCGGCCAAGGAATCGGGGCTCAAGAGCGACGAGCAGCTCGCAGCTATCGACCCGGTGTACCTCACCCGAACAGACAGAATCAGGTACGCCAAGGCGCTGATCAACTGGCGCAAGCCCAACGTGCCGGGCATGCGTGACGACCGAGCCCGCCGAAGCGCGGCGGTCACGA
>Ga0208040_1004659_pt1 | contig 10347 bp, 9 predicted proteins | sample AD_UKC083_MetaG_FD_184431 | JGI IMG/M metagenome (GOLD analysis project Ga0208040, IMG submission 184431) | Active sludge microbial communities of municipal wastewater-treating anaerobic digesters from USA - AD_UKC083_MetaG (SPAdes) (version 2) | ecosystem: Engineered > Bioreactor > Anaerobic >... | reverse complement strand
TTGGGTAAGTTTTTCGCCAAATTCGGGGAAACTGCTTGAGAACACGGTATATAACCACCTAATAAACTCGAAGTACGACAATATTTCTTTCGTTCACAAATCGGACGAGTGTGACTTTGTGGCTCGCAAAGAAGGAATATGGCATGCTTTTCAAGTTTGTTACGATTTAGATAGTACAAACCGTGAACGTGAATTATCCGGCTTTAAAGTAATCGACCCACAGCTGAATGTGGCTACAAAAACTCTTATTACATACAACCAACGAGATAGAATAGGTGATGTAGAGGTTGTTCCTTTCTATGAATGGATCTTTAAGGTGTAGGCTGTTGGGTGTTGGCCATTGGGTGTTGGCCATTGGGTGTTGGATGTTGGCTTATAAAATGCAAATGGCTAACGGGCATTGGTGCTAAAAATTACATTTTTAGCACACCCTGCACCCAGTAACCTGCAACTCTTAACCCGCATCACTTACCCAAAAATCATTATTACCAGAATAGTTACCGGAGCAACAAAACGAATGATAAAGAAGGTTGTTTCCGTAAACCACCTGGGAAGTTTAAGCGTACCGCTATTGGTGAGTTCATCCATAACATTGGCCTTACCGAGCCTCCAACCAACAAAGATTACAACCAGCAGACCGCACGTGGTCAGGAAAAAGTCGGAAGAAAGGGTGTCAAAGAGATCAAAGAAAGTCTTTCCAAAGATCTTGACATCTGAAAGCACCCCCATGGAAAGAGAAGCGAGACATCCGGTTACAAGGAAAATTGAGGAACCGATGATTACAGCTGTAGTACGCTTCATCTTGAACTCCTCCTTGAGATAGGCCACAACCACCTCAAGCAAGGAAATGGAAGAGGTCAGGGCTGCGATAATGAGAACGAAGAAAAAGATAATGGCGAGAATGCCTCCCAGCGGCATTTGAGCAAAAATCTTTGGCAATGTAATGAACACGAGACCGGGGCCCTCTCCGGGACTGATGCCGAATGCAAATACCGCCGGCATGATTGCGCAACCTGCAATGATGGCAAAAACGGTGTCGGCTACTGCCGTAAGTGCGGATGTCTTTACTATATTTTCGCTTTTGCTGACATAGGAAGCATAGGTCATTATTGTTCCGCAGCCTATGGAAAGCGAGAAAAATGCCTGTCCCAACGCAGCAAGCAGGGTATTAAAAGTCACTTTGGAAAAATCGGGCTTAAACAGATAGTTGATACCCTCTTTTGCTCCTTCAAGGGTGACCGAACGCACGGCAATGATGATAATCATTACAAAAAGCATCGGCATCATCATTTTGGTATATTTCTCTATACCCTTTTCTATTCCGGCAATCACCACAAGAGCCGTCAAAAGCAGAAAGACGATATGCCAAATAATCGGCTTTATCGGAGAGGTGACAAAATCACTGAACATCGTATCAAGATTGCCTCCGGCCTCACGGGTAAAATCAAAAGTGATAGATTTGACCAGATATTCTATCGACCAACCTCCCACAACGCTGTAAAACGACAAGATGCATAAGGCTGAAAGTACCGAGAAAATACCTACAATCCCCCATTTGGAACCGGGAGCAAGCACCTTGAAGGCTCCAAAAACATTTCTCTGGCTTCTGCGTCCGATAATAAATTCCGAATACATTATCGGAAGACAGAGGATAAAGACGAAAGCAACATAAATGAAAATGAAAGCGGCACCGCCGTTTTCTCCCACAAGATAGGGGAACCTCCATAGATTGCCCAACCCGATGGCTGAGCCGGCAAGAGCTACAAGCACTCCGAATGAACTTGTAAACGAGTCACGTCCGGTGACACCTGACGACTGTGATTTTTTAGCACTCATATATCAAAAATTCATAATTTAAACCGGATTTTTCATCAATGGCGATGCCGCTTCGAGTGACTATATGCCATTTTTCCGGATCGAGATCCGGGAAAAAAACCTCTGCATCGGGAACGTCTGTATGCACCTCGGTCAAATAAACTCTCGAAGCCTTTTCCAATGCCTGCCGATATATACGGCCTCCGCCGATTACAAATACTTCACCCTCTCCCTTTTCCGTAGCAATGGCCAACGCAAGATCAATAGCACTTTCGAAGGATTGAACAAAGTGCAGACGCGAAGGTGATTCCTGTCCGCCATCCGTAGAAAGAGAACGACTGATGACTATATTGTCCCGTCCCGGGAGGGGCCGACAGCCGAGGGATTCCCAGGTTTTGCGCCCCATTATGATGCATTTACCGAAGGTAACCCGCTTAAAATATTTAAGATCATCGGAAATGTGCCAGGGCATGGCGTTACCTTTGCCTATGGCTCCATCCGTTGCAACGGCAGCAATAAGGGAGATGACGGGGGCCTTGTTCATACGGCAATGGGAGCTTTTATTCCCGGATAAGGATCGTATCCTTCGAGAGTGAAGTCCTCATACTCAAAACTGAAGAGGTCCTTCTTGTCGGGATTGATTAGCATCTTAGGGAGCGGACGCGGCTCTCGGGAGAGCTGCAAGGCCACCTGCTCAAAATGGTTGTGGTAGATATGAGCATCGCCAAAGGTATGGATAAACTCTCCGGGGAGATAACCGCATACCTGCGCCAGCATCATGGTCAGCAACGCATAAGATGCAATATTGAATGGTACTCCAAGGAATACGTCCGCACTACGCTGATAGAGCTGGCATGAGAGTTTTCCGCCTGCCACATAGAACTGAAAAAGTGCATGACAAGGCGGGAGTGCCATTTTTCCCACCTCTGCCACATTCCAGGCTGAAACAATATGGCGGCGCGAATCCGGATTGCTCTTAAGCGATTCGACAAGCGCGGTCAACTGGTCGATGGTTCCTCCGTCAGTAGCAGGCCAACTACGCCACTGGTGACCGTAAATAGGCCCTAAATCTCCGTTGTCATCTGCCCATTCATCCCAAATGGTCACTCCATTTTCGTTGAGGTAGCGAATATTCGTATCTCCGGCAATAAACCACAATAACTCGTAGATTATGGATCTCAGATGAAGTTTTTTGGTGGTCAGCGCCGGAAAACCCTGATTGAGGTCAAAGCGCATTTGATAGCCGAAGATGCTCCGGGTACCGGTACCGGTGCGGTCGCTTTTATCAGTGCCGTCCCGCATTATATGTTCGAGCAGGTCAAGATACTGTTTCATTGTGCAAATATATGCATTTTTCGCTGCAATCGCAGCAAAATCGGAAGGTGGTCGCTCACTCCTCCGTTGTATCGAGGTCCGATAAATGTACGCCTGGGCTTTTGCCCGAGAAACTCTCTATCTTTCTCCAGCAAAAAAACGGGAGAGTAGATGCGCATTAGAGCACCATTTCCCCAGTTTACAGTCCTTTCGTGAAGATTTTCCGAAAGGAAAAATTGATCGATAAGCTCCCAAATACCCTTGTATTTAATGGAACCCAACTCCTCTGCCGCCGAATCGGCAGAGAGGGCACACAACTTCATATCCCGTAAAAATTCAGTCAAAATGCGGGCATCCGGAGTGTCATTGAAATCGCCCATTATCAGAATTGATGCCTCCGGCGAAATGGCCCTCACCGAATCTATTGCTTCCCGTAAAGCATATGCAGCGGCCATTCTTCGCGGAGAAAAGCCTGAATCATCGCTCAGTTTTGAGGGCCAGTGATTGACAAAAATATGGAGCGTATCCGCAACTTCCTCTCCTGGAAGCGGAATGCCACATACATACAAAATGTCGCGTGTAGCGGAACTGTCGGGAAGAGATACTTCCACTGCTCTCGAGCGCAATACCTTAAACCGCTCCTTGCGATAAAGCAGCGCTACATCTATACCGCGCAGATCGGGCGAATCGTAGTGCACAATATCATAACCCAAACGGATCAAAGGTGTCTGCTCCGTAAGCTGGCGGAGCACCATCCTGTTTTCCACCTCACACAAACCCACCATATCCGGCCAACCTCCGAGTTCATCTGCAGAAGAGGCAATCACCTTTGCAATGGCATTGCGCTTGCGCAAAAACCGCTTCCACGACCACCCATACCAACCCCCATAAACAAACTCATCATCATCCGTTTTTTCATCGTTGAAGGGGTCGAAATAATTCTCGACATTCCAAAACATCACTTTGATTTCTTCTTGCCGTGCAGGCTCCCGAAACGGAACTGCAAAAATGAGCAGAACGCCCAATAATAACCCTCTCATCACATACCTCCTTGTTTTAGCGCCAAGATAAACAAATAATTACTACTTTTGTAGGTTAATTCAACATTATTTGAATTTATATTCAACCTTATTGTAATTATAGTTTAGTATATGCCATTAAGATGTGGGATAGTAGGACTGCCAAATGTTGGAAAATCAACTCTTTTCAACTGTATCAGCTCCTCAAAAGCGCAGGCGGCCAATTTCCCTTTTTGCACGATAGAACCCAATATAGGTTTTACCACCGTACCTGATGAGAGATTGACAGTTCTCGCAAATATAGCAAAACCACCGCGTGTAGTGCCCGCTACGGTGGAAATCGTGGATATTGCGGGACTTGTAAAAGGAGCAAGCAGGGGTGAAGGACTCGGCAATCAGTTTCTATCCAACATCCGCCAAACGGATGCAATTCTGCATGTGCTACGTTGTTTTGACGACACCAATGTGGTCCATATGGACGGCAGCGTCAATCCGGTAAGGGACAAGGAAATTGTAGATATAGAACTTCAGATTAAGGATCTGGAGACAGTCAGCAACCGTATCGTAAAGGTAGAAAAACAAGCTCAGTCAGGTGGTGACAAACATGCCAAAAAAGTATTGGACCTGCTGTTCAGATATAAAGAAGTACTGGAAATGGGACGCAACGCTCGTGAAGTGGTGATTGAAAATGCAGAGGATGCTAAGATTGCGAAAGAATTCTTTCTTCTCACCAACAAACCCGTAATGTATGTCTGCAATGTGGACGAAGCCTCTGCCGCAACAGGAAACGCCTATGTGGAGAGGGTACGCGAAGCCATCAAAGGCGAAGATGCAGAGATACTGGTGATTGCAGCCAAAATTGAATCCGAGATTGCAGAGTTGGAAAGCTTTGAGGAGAGAGAGATATTTCTACAGGAGATCGGACTTAAGATTTCCGGAGTTGTGCGTTTGATACAATCGGCCTATTCGCTACTCAATCTGCAAACTTTTTTCACAATAGGAGGGCCGGAATTGAAAGCCTGGACCATCAAAAAGGGCGACAAGGCACCAAAGGCTGCCGGAGTTATCCATACCGACTTCGAGAAAGGATTCATCCGTGCGGAGGTTATAAAATATGATGACTTCGTTGCACTGGGATCGGAGGCCGCCTGTCGTGCTGCCGGCAAACTCAACAGTGAAGGCAAAGAGTATGTAGTGCAGGATGGCGACATAATGCACTTCCTTTTCAATGTATAACGACAAAATTCAATGATAAAATGAGAAAAAAACTATTTCTATTGACCCTTGCAACATTGGTCGCAGTGACATTCACCACTTCCTGCAAAGAGGAGACGGCCTTGGAGCCCTCCTGGTACACCAACCAACCCTATTTCCTTGAGAAACACACATTGTACGCCGAATTGCCGATAGACACGTCTTGCATAGTGTTGGTCGGTGACGACTTCATAGATAGGGGTATGTGGAGTGATTTCTTCGGATCGGTCAAAGTTATCGGCAGAGGTATTACATACGACGGCACCGAACATCTTCGCTATAGAATCGGCGGTATTGCCAAAGCCCAACCCAAAATAATCTTCCTTAGCGCAGGCGCAAGAGATATTATGCACGGAGATGACAACGTGGCGATTCTTGAACGCATTGCTGAAATCTGCAGCCTCATAAAGGAAGCTTCCCCCGAGAGTGTCATCTATTATATCGGAATCACCCCTTTGGGAGAGATGACCGCCGAACAGGTAGCACAGACCGCAGAACTCAATAACTCTCTGGCCGAATCTGCCGAGGAAACCGGCTTTACCTTTATTGACATGGCAACTGTGCTTACCGATGAGAGCGGAGCCATCAATCCCGCATATAGCTGGAATGGAATGTTACTCAACGGAGCCGGTTACGAAGCATACGCAAAGGCCATCGAACCCTTTGTCGGCCTGATTGCCCTCAACAAAGCCCGGGAAAAAGAGGTAAAAGCCGAAAGATTTGACCACTACAACCACCGTCTTTCCATTTTCCGCTCACTCCCCAACAGCGAAGAGTCGTCCATAATAATGCTCGGCAACAGCCTCACCAATAACGCTCCCTGGAAAGAACTTTTCCCCTTCATCAACATCCTCAACCGTGGTATCAGCGGAGATGTTATCGAGGGTATCATAGATAGAGTGGATGAGATTGCCGATGAGAATGCCAATAAAATCTTCCTTATGACCTCGACCAACGATCTTCTCAACGACCTGAAGCTCCCTGTTTCCGAAATATGGGCTAAATATGAATCCCTTATCAAAAAGCTCAAGGAAGAGATGCCCAATGCTCTAATTTATGTGCAGAGTGTTCTACCTCTCAATCCTAAAACAAAATTCTACGAAGGCAACAATCAGAGAATATTCGAACTCAACAAACTCCTCGATGCCGCAAAAGACAGATATGGATATATCTATCTCGATATCGCATCGCTTTTGAGCGATGCCAACGGAGATCTTGCCGATGCCTACACCACGGATGGTATACATCTTAGTGCCACAGGCTACTTCATATGGGCAAAAAAACTCGCTGAAGGCAACAGATTGATCATTTTGAAACCAGATTTAGAATAAATTCATATGTATAGAACACATACCTGTGGCGAACTGAGGCTTGAAAATGCCGGCCAAACCGTAACACTTGCCGGCTGGGTTCAAAAAAACCGCAAAATGGGCGGTATGAGCTTCATAGACCTCAGAGATCGTTACGGCATCACTCAGGTGGTGATTGACGAGTCATCATCAAGCGAACTTAACGAAAAGGTAGCCGGCCTCGGGCGTGAATATGTAATCCAGGTGACAGGCACGGTAGAAGAGCGTCAGAGCAAGAATCCCCGTATTCCCACCGGAGAGATCGAGATCAAACTTACCCATCTCAATATCCTCAACGAGGCTGCAACACCTCCCTTCACCATCGAAGATGAGTCGGACGGAGGCGAAGAGATAAGGGCCAAATATCGCTATCTCGACCTGAGGCGCAACCCCCTGAAACGTGCTCTTACACTTCGTCACAAACTTGCTCACGAAACACGCAACTTCCTTGACGGCCGCAATTTCATCGAAATAGAGACTCCTTTTCTCATCAAATCGACCCCTGAAGGGGCACGAGACTTCGTAGTGCCGAGCCGTATGCACCCGGGCGAATTTTATGCGCTTCCGCAAAGTCCCCAGCAATACAAACAACTGCTGATGGTGGCGGGATATGACAGATATTTCCAGATCGTACGCTGCTTCAGAGATGAGGATTTGCGCGCCGATCGTCAGCCGGAATTTACACAAATTGACTGCGAAATGTCATTTGTGGAGCGTGAGGATGTGCTCAACACTTTCGAGGATTTGATGAAACACCTCTTTCAGAGTGTGCTTAAAGTGGAGTTTAAAGAGCAGTTTCCCCGCATCAGTTATGCAGATGCCATGAGATACTACGGCTCCGACAAACCCGATATCCGCTTTGGAATGAAGATCCGGGAGATCACCGATAAAGTCAAGGGACATGACTTTGTCGTATTCGATTCATCGCCTTACATCGGGGGAATCGTGGTAGAGGGTATCGCCTCTTATACACGCAAGCAGATTGACGAACTTACCGAGTGGGTTAAAAGGCCCCAGATAGGTGCAAAGGGACTTATCTATATCAGAGTGAGCGAAGAGGGTATAAAGTCTTCTATCGACAAGTTTTTCTCAGCTGAAGAACTACAGGCTCTCGCTAATGATATGGGTGCAAATAAAGGTGATATGATATTTATCATGGCGGGAGAACAAAAGAAAACTCAGACGGCTCTCGGCACCCTGCGTATCGAACTCGGTAACCGTCTCGAACTTCGCCATCCCGACCGGTTTGCCCCTTTGTGGGTATACGATTTTCCTTTGCTGGAATGGGATGATGAGACAAAGCGTTTTTATGCAATGCACCACCCCTTCACCTCTCCCAAGCCGGAGGATTTGGAGAAATTTTACAGCAATCGCAAGGAGGATCTGGAGCAGGTCGCAGCCAATGCCTATGACTTCGTTCTCAACGGTACCGAGCTCGGCGGCGGATCCATCCGTATCTTTGATTCCAACATTCAAAAGAGAATGTTCGAGGTACTCGGAATGAATGAAGAGGAGTATCTCTATAAGTTTGGATTCATGATAGATGCATTCAAATACGGAGCTCCCCCTCACGGCGGAATAGCTTTCGGATTTGACCGTCTCTGCGCCCTTTTCGGCGGACAGGAGACCATCAGGGATTTCATCGCATTCCCAAAAAACAATACCGGCAGGGATGTGATGAGTGATGCCCCTTCGAAGATTGACGACACACAAATGGCGGAACTTTTCCTTAAAAGCACCGCTAAAAATTAGTTTTGAGTATTGAGTATCTAGTGAGTAATTGGGGGTCAGATAAGTTTGGAGTAAGTGCGGGGGTGGAAGTTCTGATTACGCCTCTTCCTTTTCGCAATACAAAATTACATGTTCTCCAATAAAGTCAAGGAAATCTTTATATTGCTCCTTGGTAATCATATCGGGAAAACTCATGATAAGCAGTTCCTGCGGTTCAGCATCCAAGCGATAAGCGAGGAAAAACCGATAAGGGGTGAGGGTATATCCTGCGTGTTCGTAAAAATGCAAACGGCGTATGGATTGTTCGTCAGTGAGCGGATCAATTTCCAAAATAACCTTATGTTCCGTATCGCGAAGGTATTGCAACATCTGAAGGCCGTAACCATGATCGCGCAACTCGGGCGAAACGGCTAAATAATCCAAATAGCGGTACTTGTCCCACTCCCAATAAAATAGAAGACCAATCAATCGATCTCCTTCCCATGCCGAAATCGGGAAGAAATATGGGTCTTGACAAGCGCGTAAATGGTCTTTCTTTTTTCGCAATTCGGCGATGGGAAAACTGGCCTCATACAGCTCCCAAACCTTATTCCATCGCTCAGAGTTTTCAATATCAACTCGTAAAAATTCCATGAGTAAATTATAATGAGGAGACAAATATACGCAACAATTTGGTTGGGTATCACTAATTGCACAACCTTTCTTCTCAATATTTTTTCGCAAATTTTTTCTCCTTGTCGTTCCTCTTTTCTTTATTAACTTTGCGCAATTATTACAAAACCAAAAGCCAAACCCCATACTCAAAACTACCACCCCAGAACCTCGTAACCCGCAACCCGTAACCCGCAACCCGTAACCCGCAACTCGTAACCCGCAACTCGTAACATGACAAATCCATACAACATAAAGGGTCCCTACAATCCCAATCCTCCTAAAAAGGAGCCGCAAAAAAAAAGAACCATTCTCGACCTGGACGAGAAACAACTTACTAATGTAGATAAAATTATCGCCATAGCCTCCGGCAAAGGCGGCGTAGGCAAATCCACCGTCGCGGTCAATCTGGCGATTACCCTTGCCCGTATGGGTTACAAGGTGGGCCTTGCCGATGCAGACGTTTATGGGCCCTCAGTGCCCAAAATGACCGGTACCGAAGGACAAATGCCCGGAGTCGAAATTTATGACACCCAAGGCAATCTTGTCGAAGATTATGGCCAGTATATTGAAGATTGCACCGAGATCATCCTCCCGATAGAAAAATTCGGTGTGAAATGGATGTCAATAGGCTATTTCGCCCGACCCGAACAGGCGCTGATTTGGCGCGGCCCGATGGCTTGCAACGCTCTCAAACAGATGATCCTCCAAGTAAAATGGGGTGAGCTGGACTTTTTGCTGGTAGACCTGCCTCCGGGAACCGGAGATATTCACATTTCGCTGGTACATGACATTCCGCTGGATGGAGCAATCATCGTCAGCACTCCGCAAGCGGTCGCCCTTACCGATGTGGAAAAAGGGGTAAACCTTTTCAGAAATGAAAATGTCAACAAGCATATCTACGGCATTATAGAGAATATGTCCTGGTTTACTCCGGCAGAACTGCCGGAAAACAGATATTACATCTTCGGAAAAGATGGCTGCAAGGCAATGGCGGAAAAATATAACCTGCCCCTACTGGGACAGGTTCCATTAGTACAAAGTATCCGTGAGGGAGGCGACGAAGGCAATCCCGCCGCACTCCACGACGGACCTCTTTTTGACGCTATGAAAGCAGCCGCTTTACAATTGTTGAAATAAGACGGCCATCTGCCTGCCCTGCAAGGGCTTTGGTGGCCACTCCCATGACTTTGCCCATGTCGGCCGGCGATTGT
>Ga0208040_1004658_pt1 | contig 10347 bp, 7 predicted proteins | sample AD_UKC083_MetaG_FD_184431 | JGI IMG/M metagenome (GOLD analysis project Ga0208040, IMG submission 184431) | Active sludge microbial communities of municipal wastewater-treating anaerobic digesters from USA - AD_UKC083_MetaG (SPAdes) (version 2) | ecosystem: Engineered > Bioreactor > Anaerobic >... | reverse complement strand
CACCGACACGAAGTCACCCACTTGGACTTCGACTTCGCCCTTGTCGTTCTTGAACTCTTCCAGCGGCACGTAGGCTTCGGACTTGAGGCCGGCGTTGACCACGACGAAGTTGTGCTCGACGCGCACGACTTCAGCGGTGATGACTTCGCCTGGGCGCATTTCCGTGCGCTGCAAGGATTCTTCAAAAAGGGCGGCAAAAGATTCGGACATGTGTTTCCTTGCCACAAACAGGATTCCAGGAGCACTATTGCTACTGTTTTTATAGCTGCTTGCGGTGGTTTTTTGCGGTAAAACCGCGGGTTAGGTTATCGATCCACACCACCTGAGCGCTGGCGCGCGAGAGGGGTGGCATGGGCCTGTGGCAACGCCTTTCGGCTGTGCCTGGGGGGCCAGAATTTTCATCAGGGCCCCGCATGTTTCAGCCCTGCGCAGAGACTGCGAAAGGCTGGCGCTCTTGCCACCAGACCAACACCTGGTTGACGGCTTCATCAATCGTCAAGGTGGAGTTGTCCAGGACCAGAGCATCTTGCGCGGGCTTGAGCGGTGCGACGCTGCGGGAGCTGTCCCGGGCATCGCGCGCCTCAAGGTCTGCGCGAAGGTCTTCGATATTAGCCGAAAAACCCTTTGAAATCAATTGTTTATAGCGGCGCTCGGCGCGACAGGCGGCACTGGCGGTCAAATACACCTTTAAAGGGGCGTTTGGAAAGATCACCGTGCCCATGTCGCGGCCATCGGCCACCAGGCCCGGCAGGCGCTGAAAGCTGTGCTGCAGCGCAACGAGGGCGGTGCGCACGGCGGGCAGGGCGGATACGCGCGACGCGTTCATGCCGGCCTCTTCGGTGCGGATGGCACCGGTGATGTCGTCGCTGCCCAGCAACACCTTGTCGCCTTCAAAGCGCACCGGCAGGGTCTGGGCCATGGCGGCAATGCGCGCTTCGTGGTCCGCATCGAGGGACAGGCCGGCACGCAAGGCGGCCAGTGCGGTGATGCGGTACAGCGCGCCCGAATCCAGGAACCCAAAGCCCAGCCGCTTGGCCACGGCTGCGGCCACCGTGCCCTTGCCCGACGCGGTGGGGCCGTCGAGGCAGATCACCGGTATGTGATGGGTTACCGCCTGCGCCACCGAGAACAGGGCTTCGAAATAGTCCGGAAAGGTTTTGGCCACGCATTGGGGGTCTTCGATGCGCACGGGCAGTTGCGCCGGGTTGAAGGCCGCGAGCGAGAAACACATGGCGACGCGGTGGTCATCGTAGGTGTGGATGCTGGCCGTTTTCCAGTCCGCAATCTGCGCGGGTGGCGTGACGCGGATGAAGTCTGCGCCTTCCTCGACCGTGGCGCCGAGCTTGCGCAACTCGGTCGCCATGGCGGCGATGCGGTCGGTTTCCTTCACGCGCCAGCTGGCAATGTTGCGCAACGTGGTGGTGCCTTGGGCGTAGAGCGCCATCACGGCGAGCGTCATGGCCGCATCGGGGATGTGGTTGCAGTCCAGGTCGATGGCTTTCAGGGGCCAGGCACCGCGCTCGATGTGCAGCCAGTTAGGGCCACCCGTGACCACCGCGCCCATGGCGCGTGCTGCCTCGACAAAACGGATGTCGCCTTGGATCGAGTCCAGCCCCACACCCTGGATCTTGATGCCTTTTTGGCTGCTAGTGCTTGTTGCAATTGCACCGAGTGCTATGAAATAGCTAGCGGATGAGGCGTCGGCCTCTACAGGAATATCGCCTGGCGACTGGTAACGGCTGCCGACCGGGATGGTGAAACGCTGCCAGTTCTGGTGCTCCACCACGATGCCGAAGCGCGCCAGCAACTGCAACGTGATGGCGATGTAGGGCTTGGAGATCAACTCGCCCACCACCTCGATGACGATACTCTGCGTGCCCGCCGCCAGGGGCAGGGCCATGAGCAGGGCGGTGAGGAACTGGCTGGAGACATCGCCACGCACGCGGATCGGCGTGGCCAGCGCCAGGGCTGGAACGCCTTGGGGCTGGGCGATGCGCAGCGGGGGGTAGCCATCGTTGCCCAGGTAGTCGATCTGGCAACCAAGCTGGCGCAGTGCATCGACGAGGTCGCCGATGGGACGCTCGTGCATGCGCGGCACCCCCGCCAGCTCAAACTCGCCACCGAGCAGTGCCAGTGCTGCCGTCAGCGGGCGCATGGCTGTGCCGGCATTGCCCATGAAGAGTTTGGCGGGCGATACGGGCGCGCGGCCACCCAAGCCCGTGATGCGCACCGTGCTGCCCCCTGTTTCGTCCACAGTGCAGCCGATCTGGCGCAGGGCGTCGAGCATCACGCGTGTGTCGTCAGACGCGAGCAGGTCTTGTACGGTGGTGGTGCCATTGCTCAGCGCAGCAAGCAGCAATACGCGGTTGGAGATGCTCTTGGAGCCGGGCAGGTGGACTTCGCCCGACGCGGCTTTCAATGGAGGTAGATCGAGGAATGCGGTGCTGTACATCGGTGTGGTTTGTCCATTGCAGCTAAAAGAGCATTTGTGCAGCCAGGAACCCGTGCCACCGGCGCGCCCTGATACCAGAGCACCCGTGAAACGGGCTTGGCCAGGCCACCGGGGGCGTCCCCCTCTGGGGAGGGCGCCGCAGGCGACTCAGGGGGTTATTTTCGTCTTGCGCCCATGCGCCAGTGGGCGCGGGTTTCGCTGGCCAGGGTGAGCATGTCCTCGATGCGCTGCGCGTCGTCTTTTTCGATCGCCTGCTCAAAATGGTGCAGGGTCTGTTGGAACAGGCGCGACTGGGCCAGCAGCTCTTCGCGGTTGGCCAGCAGGATGTCGCGCCACATCTTGGGATCGCTTGCAGCGATGCGGGTGAAGTCACGAAAGCCCGGGCCCGCCAGCGACAGGAAGTCATCGCCGCGCGACTGTCCGGTGATGCTGTTCATCATGGCAAAGGCCAGCAGGTGGGGCAGATGGCTGACGGCGGCAAACGCGGCGTCGTGCGATTCGGGCGACATGCTGGATACCCGGCAGCCGAGTGCCGCCCATACCTCTTCGGCTTTTTGCAGCTGTGCTGTGAGGGTGCGCTCGATGGGGGTGAGGATGACTTGCCGACCGCTGTAGAGCTCGGCATCGGCATGCTCCACGCCAGAAACCTCACGTCCGGTAATCGGGTGGGCAGGAACGAATGAACCCAGTTGGTCGCGCAACGAGCGCCGGGCGGCCTGCACTACATCGGTCTTGGTGGAGCCCACATCCATGATCAGCATCTGGGGAGTGACGAGGTGCTTGATGGCCTTGAGCGTGGCCTCCGTGGCGGCGACCGGCACGGCCAGCAGCACGATGTCGGCTCCTGCCACGGCCAGCAGGGCCGAAGGAGCCTCGACATCGATCACGCCCAATTGGCGGGCGCGGTCGGTAGTGGAAGGGGATTTGCTGTATCCCACCACGCGCTTGACGAGCCCCGCCTTTTTCATCGCGAGGGCAAAACTGCCCCCCATGAGGCCGCACCCGATCAGTCCGAGTTGTTCAAACATGCGGGCTCCTCAGGCTGAGACAGGGTAGGTGCCCAGAACCTTGTAGAACGCGCACAGGCTGCGCAACTCTTCCAGTGCCCGCGCGACGTGGGGCTGCGCGGGATGGCCGTCGAGGTCGATGTAGAAGTAGTACTCCCACTGGCCTGTGCGGGCCGGGCGTGATTCAAAGCGCGTCATCGAGACGCCATGGGTCTTGAGGGGCACCAGCAGATCATGCACGGCGCCAGGCCGGTTGGGCACCGACACGATGAGGCTGGTGCAGTCCTTGCCCGAAGGTGGCGGCGTCTGCAGTGTGTGGGGCAGGCAGATGATGGCGAACCGCGTGCGGTTGTAGGCATCGTCCTGGATGGCATGGGCCACGATGTGCAGGCCAAACTGCTGGGCTGCGCGCTCGCTGGACAGGGCAGCCCAGGCCGGGTTGGTGGTGGCCAGGCGCGCGCCCTCGGCATTGCTGGAGACCGGGCGGCGCTGCGCATGCGGCAAATGCTTGGACAGCCAGGCTTGGCATTGGGCCAGCGCTTGTGGATGGGCCAGCACCACCTCGATGCCGTCGAGTGACTTGCTGGTGCGCAGCAGGTTGTGGCGCACCAGCAGACTCACTTCGCCGACCACATGGGTGGGCGTGTGCAGGAACAGATCGAGCGAGCGTGTGACCACGCCTTCGGTGGAGTTCTCGACGCCCACCACACCGTACTGCGCGCTGCCCGCTGCCGTGGCGTGAAACACCTCGTCGAAATTGGCGCAGTACATCAGGTCGGCTGCACCACCAAAGAACTCAATGGCGGCCTGTTCGCAGAAGGTGCCTTCCGGACCCAGCACGGCCACGCGCTGGGGTGATTCGAGGGCCAGGCAGGCCGACATGATCTCGCGCCAGATGGCCGCGACATGGGCGCCCTTGAGCGGGCCAGGGTTGGCGGTCTGGATCTTCTCGATCACCTGTGCCACGCGATCTGGGCGAAAAAAAGGAGTGCCTTCGCGTTTTTTGACTTCGCCCACCTGCTCGGCCACCAGCGCGCGCTGGTTCAGGAGGGTCAGCAGTTGCTGGTCGATGGTGTCAATCTGCACGCGCAGGCTGGCGAGGTCGGAGGAGGCTTGCGGATGGTTCATGAATGACGGGTGCGTTCGCTGTGCGTGCGGCTGAACGGGCGTTCAGGCGCTCTTCTGTTCAAATTCTTGCAGGTAGTCCACCAGTGCCTGCACGCCCGCCAGCGGCATGGCGTTGTAGATGCTGGCGCGCATGCCCCCGACCGACTTGTGCCCCTTGAGCTGCAGCAGACCACGCTCCTTGGCGCCCGCCAGAAAGGCATCGTTGCGGCTTTCGTCGCGCAGGAAGAACGGCACATTCATGCGCGAGCGGCAGTTGGCCGCCACCTTGTTGACATAGAACTGCGACTGGTCAATGGCGTCGTACAGCAGGCGGGCTTTTGCGATGTTGCGCTGCTCGATCGCCGCCACGCCGCTGTGGCCGCCCTCGCGCTGGCGCTTGAGCCACTGAAAGGTCAGGCCCGCCACGTAGATGCCCCAGGTGGGGGGGGTGTTGTACATGGACTGGTTGTCGGCGACTGTCTTGTAGTCGAATGCGCTGGGGCAGGCCGGCAGGGCATGGCCCAGCAGGTCTTCGCGCACCACCACCAGCGTCAGGCCCGCGGGCCCAAGATTCTTCTGGGCGCCGCCAAAGGCCAGGCCGACGCGCGACCAGTCCACAGGGCGCGAGGCCACGTGGGACGAAAAATCAATCACCAACGGGGCATCGCTGCCCAGTGCCTTCAGGTCGGGCAGCTCATGAAATTCGACGCCGTTGATGGTTTCGTTGCTGCAGATGTGCAGGTAGCTCGCACCGCGGCTCATGGTCCATCCTGCGGGGTCGGGCAGGGCGGTGAAGTCGTTGTCTTCACCCGAGGCGATCACGTTGACTTCGGATGCGTATTTGCGCGCTTCCTTTTGCGATTTCTGGCTCCAGCTGCCAGTCACCACAAAATCGACGGCCCCTGCGCGCGAGAGGTTCAGCGGCACGATGGCGTTTTCTGCCAGACCACCGCCCTGCATGAACAGGATCTTGAAGTGCGAAGGCACGGCCAGCAAGTCGCGCAGATCGGCTTGCGCTTGTTCGTAGATGGAGAGGAACTCTTTGCCGCGGTGGCTCATTTCCATCACGCCCATGCCGCTGCCATGCCAGTCCAGCATTTCGGCGGCAGCCTGCTCCAGGACTTCAGTGGGAATGGCGGCCGGGCCGGCCGAGAAGTTGTACGGGCGTGTCATCGGGTTTAGGTCAAAAAAGGCTGAAAGCGCTTGTGAAATAAGCGCTTTCAGCTTTGTTTTTTTATAGCATTTGCGGTGCGACAGGCGCTGAAGAACTCAGGCGTCCGGCGCATCCGGGGTGTCAGGGGATGGGCTCGCGTCACCTTCCACGCCGGCTTCGCCATCGGTGGGCGCGTCGGCCACGTTTGCGTCGTTTTCGACAATGCGCTGCAGGCCGCTGAGCTTGGAGCCTTCGTCCAGGGCCATCAGCGTCACGCCCTGCGTGGCGCGGCCCAGTTCGCGGATCTCCGAAACGCGGGTACGCACCAGCACGCCCTTGTCGGTGATCAGCATGATTTCGTCATCGGCATGCACCAGCGTGGCGGCCACCACCTTGCCGTTGCGCTCGGTCTGTTGGATGGCGATCATGCCCTTGGTGCCGCGGCCGTGGCGGGTGTATTCGACGATGCTGGTGCGCTTGCCGTAGCCATTTTCGGTGGCGGTGAGCACGCTTTGCGTCTCGTCCTCGGCCACGAGCATGGCGATCACGCTCTGGCCGTCTTCCAGCATCATGCCGCGCACGCCGCGGGCCTGGCGGCCCAGGGGGCGCACGTCGTTCTCGTCGAAACGCACGGCCTTGCCGCCATCGCTGAACAGCATCACGTCGTGCTGGCCATCGGTGAGGGCGGCGCCGATCAGGTAGTCGCCGTCATCGAGGTTGACGGCGATGATGCCGCCCTTGCGCGGGTGGCTGAACTCGTCGAGCGCCGTCTTCTTCACGGTGCCCATGCTGGTTCCCATGAACACATAGCGGTCGGCCGGGAAACTGCGCATGTCGCCAGTGAGCGGCAGCACCACGTTGATCTTCTCGCCGTCCTGCAGCGGGAACATATTCACGATGGGGCGGCCACGCGAGCCGCGCGAGCCTGCCGGCACTTCCCAGACCTTGAGCCAGTACAGGCGGCCGCGGTTGGAGAAGCACAGGATGTAGTCGTGCGTGTTGGCAATGAAGAGCTGGTCGATCCAGTCGTCTTCCTTGGTGGCCGTGGCCTGCTTGCCGCGTCCGCCGCGCTTTTGCGCGCGGTATTCGCTCAAGGGCTGGCTCTTGATGTAGCCGGTGTGGCTGAGTGTCACCACCATGTCGGTGGGGGTGATCAGGTCTTCGGTGGAGAGGTCCTGGGCGCTGTATTCGACCACGCTGCGGCGTGCGCCCAGCTTGTGCTGGCCGAATTCCTGCTTGATGGCGGTGAGTTCGTCGCCAATGATGACCGACACGCGCTCGGGTTTGGCCAGGATGTCCAACAGGTCTTCGATGACCGCCATGACGTCCTTGTACTCGGCCACGATCTTGTCCTGCTCCAGGCCGGTCAGGCGCTGTAGGCGCATCTGCAGGATTTCCTGGGCCTGCGTGTCCGACAGGCGGTACAGGCCGTCCTGGCCCATGCCGAATTCCTTTTCCAGGTCTTCGGGGCGGTAGTCGTCGGCGTTGATCACGCCGCCGTCGGCGCGGGTGCGCGTGAGCATTTCGCGCACCAGCTTGCTGTCCCAGGAGCGCGCCATCAGCTCGGCCTTGGCCACGGGCGGTGTGGGCGACTCGCGGATGATGCGGATGAAATCGTCAATGTTCCCCAGAGCGACGGCCAGGCCTTCGAGTACGTGGCCGCGGTCGCGCGCCTTGCGCAGTTCGAACACGGTGCGGCGGGTCACCACTTCGCGGCGGTGCTGCAGGAAGACGCTGATCAGGTCTTTCAGCGTGCACAGGCGGGGCTGACCGTCGATCAGCGCCACCATGTTCATGCCAAAGGTGTCCTGCAGTTGCGTCTGCTTGTACAGGTTGTTGAGCACCACTTCGGGTACTTCGCCACGCTTGAGCTCGATCACCAGGCGCATGCCTGATTTGTCGGACTCGTCTTGGATGTGGCTGATGCCCTCGATCTTTTTCTCGTGCACCAGCTCGGCCATGCGCTCCTGCAGCGTCTTCTTGTTGACCTGGTAGGGGAGCTCGTCCACGATAATTGATTGGCGCTGGCCGCGGTCGATGTCCTCGAAGTGGCAGCGTGCGCGCATCACTACCTTGCCGCGCCCGGTGCGGTAGCCGTCCTTGACGCCGTTGATGCCGTAGATGATGCCGGCCGTAGGGAAATCGGGCGCCGGAATGATTTCCATCAATTCGTCGATGGTGGTTTCCGGGTTGCGCAGCATATGTAGGCAGCCATCCACCACCTCGTTGAGATTGTGGGGCGGAATGTTGGTGGCCATGCCCACCGCAATACCCGCCGAGCCGTTGACCAGCAGATTGGGCAGCTTGCTGGGCAAGACCAGCGGCTCTTTTTCGCTGCCGTCGTAGTTGGGACCGAAATCGACGGTTTCCTTGTCGATATCGCCCAGCATTTCGTGCGCAATTTTGGCCAGGCGGATTTCGGTGTACCGCATGGCAGCGGCGCTGTCGCCGTCCACCGAGCCGAAGTTGCCCTGGCCATCCACCAACATGTGGCGCAGCGAAAAATCCTGCGCCATGCGCACGATGGTGTCGTATACCGCCGAGTCGCCGTGCGGGTGGTATTTACCGATCACGTCGCCCACGATACGGGCCGATTTCTTGTAGGGGCGGTTCCAGTCGTTGTTGAGCTCGTGCATAGCAAAGAGCACGCGCCGGTGCACGGGCTTGAGGCCATCGCGCGCGTCGGGCAAAGCGCGTCCCACGATGACGCTCATCGCGTAATCGAGGTAGCTGCGCCGCATCTCTTCTTCAAGGCTGATGGGCAGGGTTTCTTTGGCAAACTGGGTCATGGGGAGCGGCGGTGACGGCGAAAGAGAACCATTTTAGGGGCAAGCGCGTGTAGCGCCTTAGCAACATATCGTGGCAATTGCGCTTTCGTCCTACGGAACCATGTCTGCAGCGCCCTCACTTGCCCTGTTACGTATGGCACAATCGATTGAACGTTTTTGGTGATGGTCACCGATGACGTCCTGATTCGCAGCGCGGCTGCGGCTTTTTCCCCAAGAGGAGAACCATGAAGAAACTGAACAAAGTGGCGATGTTGTTTGCCTCCGCAGCGCTCGCAACCGCCGCTGGCGCACAAACCGTTGACAACTGGAAAAATGGCTCCGGCGAGCTGGTCTGGAAAAACGGCACCAATGAATACTGCTGGCGTGATGCCAACTGGACGCCTGCAACGGCTGCTCCAGGTTGCGACGGCGCTATTGCTGCTGCGCCCGCACCTGCTGCTGCGCCCGCACGTTCCGCAACTCCAGCTCCCGCCGCTGCACCGGCTGCTGCTGCTCCAGCTCCTGCCGTAGCCACCAAGGTGACCTACGCTGCCGACGCTTTCTTTGACTTCGACAAGGCTGTCCTGAAGCCTGAAGGCAAGGCCAAGCTCGATGACCTGATCTCCAAGGTCAAGGGTATCAACCTGGAAGTCATCATCGCCGTGGGTCACACTGACTCCGTGGGTTCCGATGCCTACAACCAGAAGCTGTCCGTGCGTCGTTCCGAAGCCGTGAAGGCCTATCTGGTCTCCAAGGGCATTGAAAAGAACCGCGTGTACACCGAAGGCAAGGGCGAAAAGCAGCCTGTGGCTGACAATAAGACCAAGGATGGTCGCGCCAAGAACCGCCGCGTCGAAATCGAAGTGGTTGGAACCCGCGCTTCCAAGTAATCTTCTGATTGTGCAAAAAAGGCCCCGATCTCGGGGCCTTTTTTTATGTCGGTACTTTTGGCGTCGATCGCTTGGAGGACAATGGCGTCCATGAGTGAATCTGTGAATGCCGATCCCGCCGAATTGGCCAAATTTTCTGAACTGGCCCACCGTTGGTGGGATCCCGAGAGTGAGTTTCGCCCCCTGCACCAAATCAATCCGCTTCGTCTGGAGTGGATTGACGGTTTGGCTGGCCTGTCTTCCAAGCGGGTGCTCGATGTAGGTTGCGGCGGCGGCATTCTGTCGGATTCCATGGCGCGCAGGGGGGCGAATGTCCTGGGCATCGATCTCTCGACCAAGGCGTTGCGTGTGGCCCGGCTGCATGCCCTGGAGGCGCAGATTGCCAACCTGCAGTTCCAGGAAGTGAGTGTCGAATCATTGGCGGCGGATCAGCCCGCAAGCTTCGACGTGGTGACCTGTATGGAGATGCTGGAACATGTTCCAGACCCGGCGTCCGTCGTTCAGGCTTGTGCTCGGCTGGTGAAACCAGGAGGTTGGGTTTTTTTCTCGACCATTAACCGCAACGTCAAGGCGTTTGCACTGGCCATTTTGGGAGCTGAATATATTTTGAATATGCTGCCACGTGGCACGCATGAATACGCCAAGCTGCTGCGCCCGAGCGAACTTGCGGCCAGTTGTCGCGCGGCTGGCCTGGACGTCACGCACACCTGTGGCCTGGAGCACAACCCACTCACGCGTCGCTACTGGCTGGGGCATGACACCAGTGTCAACTATATGTTCGCCACCCGGCGTGCTGCCTGAGGCACTGTATGTTTCACAACGTTCGCGCCGTATTGTTCGATCTTGACGGCACTTTGATTGATAGCGCTCCCGACCTCGGTGCGGCCGCTGACAAGATGCGCACTGACCGCGGTCTGTCTTCATTGCCCCCAAACCGTTATCGTCCCATGGCTGGTGCCGGAGCCAGGGG
>Ga0208040_1004657_pt1 | contig 10348 bp, 10 predicted proteins | sample AD_UKC083_MetaG_FD_184431 | JGI IMG/M metagenome (GOLD analysis project Ga0208040, IMG submission 184431) | Active sludge microbial communities of municipal wastewater-treating anaerobic digesters from USA - AD_UKC083_MetaG (SPAdes) (version 2) | ecosystem: Engineered > Bioreactor > Anaerobic >... | reverse complement strand
ATGACCAGGATATTGTTCACCTGGTTGCGCTCAACCAGCAGCGGATGCAGAGACTGCATCTGAATGGGCTGGCGGGCCAGGTGCAGCAGCACTTTCCAGGCCTTTTCGGCGTAGGGGCGGGTCGCCAGAGCAGCCTGCATGGCTTTGCGCACCTTGCTGGCGCTGACCGTCTCGAGGGCGCGAGTGACCTGCGACAGGTTTTTGACGCTCCGAATGCGGAGCCGCATCTCACGAGCAGAAGGCATCCTTCAATACTCCAGGTTAAATCCAGGTGGATGCGAAAGCTTTGAGGGCCTCGCGGAGGTGAGTTTCGTTGTCCGGGGTAATCTGACGCCGCTCGGCAATGTCGCGACCAATTTCAGGGTGAGACATTTCCATGTAGCGGAGCAGGTCTTGCTCCCAGGTTTTCATACGTTCAGCGGGGACAGCATCGGCAAAGCCATTGACACCGGCAAAGAGGAGGGTGATTTGCTGTTCCAACGGCATCGGCTCATACTGGGGCTGTTTGAGAATTTCTTGCAGGCGGAGACCGCGGTTCAGTTGGGATTGAGTGGCCTTATCGAGATCGGAGCCAAACTGGGCAAAGGCAGCCAACTCGCGGTAAGCAGCCATGTCGAGGCGCAGGCGGCCGGCAACTTGCTTCATGGCCCTGGTCTGGGCCGAACCACCCACGCGGGAAACCGAGATGCCCACGTTAATGGCCGGGCGAATACCGGCATTGAAAAGGTTGTTTTCAAGATAAATCTGGCCGTCGGTAATTGAGATGACGTTGGTGGGAACGTAGGCCGAAACATCACCCAGCAAGGTTTCAATAATTGGCAAAGCGGTCAACGAGCCCCCGCTGCCCTGGCATTTGACCAGACGATGGGCTTCGGGGTTGGACAGGGCTTTGAGGGCCTTTTCGGCGTCATCTTTGGCGATTGGGCCGCCATAGACATGGCCATCCACGGCATCTTCGGGTTTGGCAGTTTTGCCGCCAAAATCTGCGGGGACGATCACATACTGGGCTGCCATGCGGGAGGCGCGCTCCAGGAGGCGGGAGTGCAGGTAGAACAGGTCGCCAGGATAGGCTTCACGACCCGGGGGACGCCGCAGGAGGAGGGAAACCTGGCGGTAAGCCCAGGCATGTTTAGAGAGGTCATCATACACAACCAGGGCATCCTGACCGTTTTCCATGAAATATTCGCCAATGGCACAGCCAGCATAGGGGGCAATGTATTGAAGGGCAGCGGATTCATCGGCAGCAGCGACAACCACAATGGTGTGGGCCATTGCGCCGTAGCGTTCCAGCAGGGCAATGGTGCGAGCTACGGCAGCTTTTTTCTGGCCAATGGCGACATAAATACAGATGAGATCTTTGCCCTTCTGATTGATAATAGTGTCAATTGCCAGGGCTGTTTTTCCGGTCTGGCGGTCGCCAATGATCAACTCACGCTGGCCGCGGCCAATCGGGATCATGCTGTCAATAGCTTTGATGCCGGTTTGGACGGGCGAGTCGACATCCTGACGGGCGACTACACCAGGGGCAATGCGTTCAATGGGATAGAAACCAGAATATTGTAGAGAGCCTTTGCCGTCAATGGGTTCGCCAAGGGCGTTGACGACCCGACCAATCAGGCCTTCGCCCACGGGCACAGAGGCAATGCGGCCCGTGGCGCGGACTTCCATGCCTTCATGGATGCCGGCATAATCGCCGAGGATGGTGATGCCCACCCGCTCAGATTCAAGGTTGAAAGCGATACCAATCACACCGTTGGCAAATTCTACCAATTCCTGAGAGCGCACCCCGGCCAGGCCGGAAGCGCGGGCGATGCCATCGCCGGCCTCCAGAACTTTACCCACATTGCGGACTTCAACCTGAGGTTGATACGCCTCGATCTTGCCTTGCAGGTCGGCGGTCAGTTGTCGAATAATCTGGTCACTCATTGAACCTCCAGCCCAGGAGAAAGGATGATCATGCTATAACAGGATAATCATACCTGAAAGCAAAAACATTGTCCAGTAAAATGCCAAAGGGTATTCTGAGGAATTCAGCTATTGAAATACTGGAGAGCCAGGCGCAGGCGTTCTTCAACGTCTTTTGCGGCGTCTCGCGGGATGGACTGAAGGGCGGCTTGCGCCTCAACCACGCTGTAACCCAGGCTGGTGAGTGCCTCGAGAACTTCGGCGTCTGCATCGCCCATTCCGGCAACGTCGGCCAGACCTTCGCCGGAAATTTTTCCCTGCAAGTGAAGCAGGATTTTTTGAGCCGTCTTTTTACCTACACCGGGAACACGAGCAAAGACTTCGGATTGTTCGCTGAGCACCGCCCGGCGGATAGCATCTACCGAGAGGACGGAGAGCATGGTCAGGGCGATGCGTGGACCTACCCCGTTGGCGCCGAGGAGCAGGACAAACAGGTCGCGCTCTTCGGGGGTTTCAAAGCCATAGAGGGCCAGCAAATCTTCACGAACTACCAGGTGGGTGTGGAGCGCTAAATGCGCGCCGGGGCCGGTCTGGGTACGCAAGGTAAGCGGAACAAAGACCCGCAGTCCCATGCCGCCCAGTCGAATAGTGAGATAATCTTCCCCGCCGCCCATGACATGGCCTTCCAGGTAAGCGATCATGCGGATGCCCTCCTCTGGTTGTAGATTTCATACAGGATAACAGCAGTGGCAACAGCTAAATTAAGTGAATCGCTGCGGCCCTGCATGGGGATAGCCACCACCGCTGAGCAAGCCGACAGATGGTGCGGCTGCAAGCCCTGGCGTTCGCTGCCCATGAGCAAGACCAGGGGGGTGGGGTAGTGATAGGCATGATAATCCGTCTCGGAGCCGCCAGCAGCGCCAACAATCGGCAGGTTCCAGTGCTGCGCCCAGGTAATAAACTCGGCAAAGGTGGCGCGGATCAGCCGCTGGCTGAAGGCGGCCCCCATTGACGCGCGCAAGGCGGTTGGATCGTAAGGATCCGTAGATTGATCTAATAAGATGACGCCCTGCCCACCAACTGAATCGTGAGTGCGCAGGATGGTTCCCAGGTTGCCGGGGTCGGCAACGGAATCAAGAGCGACCCAGCAATCTAAGGGCTCGGGCTTTTCTTCATTTAGTTTACTCCAGCGTTGATGAGCAATGGCAGCAATACCCTGCGGGCCATCTTTGAGCGAGAAGGAGCGGAAAACCTCTGCGCTGACTTCCAGCACCGGGGCGCCGCGGCGAGCCTGCTCAAGCGCAGCTTGCTGCCCCACGGTGCTGACCAGGAGCTCGGGGGCAACGATTAATTGCTGGAGGGTAAGGCCTTGCTGGAGCGCCTCGGTGACGATGCGCAAACCCTCCATATAGAACAGACCGGTTTCCTGACGCGCTTTGCGGTCGCGCAGGTGGCGAATTTGTTTAATTTGCGGGTTGGATGTGCTGGTGATCAACATGGTCAGGATCCTTGATCCAGCAAGGCATGATAGCGCCCGGTTGAGAGGTGACAGATTGCGATGCCCAGCGCGTCGGCGGCATCATCGGGGCGTGGGATGTCTGAAAGGCCCAGCAAGGCACGGGTCATTTCCTGCATCTGGTGCTTATCGGCACCACCGTAGCCGGCAACAGCCTGCTTGACCTCCAGAGGGGTGTATTCAGCCACCGACAAGCCCGCCTGAGCCAGGGCTAGTAAAACCACACCGCGGGCATGGCCCACTGCCAGGGCAGTGGTTACATTCCGTTGAAAAAAAAGCTTCTCCACAGCGGCACTTTCGGGCCGGTGGAGAAGCAGGTATTCAGTCAAGCGCTGATAGAGCAGCAATAAACGTTTTTCCAGGGATTCACCGGCGGGCGTGGTAATGACACCATAATCCACCATAGCAAGGCCGTCGGCGGTCTCACGGACCAGGCCATAGCCAGTGATGGCGGTGCCGGGGTCAATCCCCAGTGCCAACATGGCTGTTTAGGCAGACTCCATGGCAGCGAGGGCTTCTTCAGTCACAAGCAGGTTGGAATAGACGTTCTGAACATCATCGAGGTCTTCAACGCCTTCAATAAAGCGCATGGCCTGGATGGTCTGTTCCACGCTCAGTTCCATTTCTTGATTGGGGATCATGCGGATGCCGCCTTCCTCAATCTGGATATTGGCTTTGCGCAGGGCGTCGGAGAGCGTTTTGAAGGCCTCAACCGGGCCAACAATTTCAATGTCTTCGGCTTCCTGGGTCACATCGTCAGCGCCACCTTCGAGGGCAGCTTCAAAGACTTTATCAAAGTCATTGGTGCCTGCCACAGTGAAGGAGACCACGCGCTTGAACTGCCAGGCCACCGAGCCGGACTCGCCGAGGTTGCCGCCCGAGCGGGAGAGCAGGTGCCGGAGGTCGGCCACTGTGCGATTGCGGTTTTCGGTCACGCATTCGATGATTACAGCCACGCCGTTAGGGCCATAACCTTCGTACATGATCTGTTCGTATATGTTGCCATCTTTGCTGTCGCCGGTGCCGCGCTTGATGGCGCGTTCGATGTTATCTTTCGGCATGTTCTGAGCGCGAGCTTTTTCAACAGCAATGCGGAGCCGGGCGTTGCCGTCCGCGTCGCCGCCGCCTTCGCGCGCAGCCATAACGATTTCACGGGTTAAGCGGGTGAAGAGTTGTCCACGTTTTGCATCACCAGCGCCCTTCTTGCGTTTGATTGTTGCCCAATGGGAATGACCAGACATTCTTGCCAGCTCCTTAATCAGAGGAATATACAAAGATTCGCCCCATTATACCACTATCATCTGGTTCGGACGAAATTAAACCAGGAATTTTTCTGGATTTAAGGCTATCTAGATGACGGGTCATCAAACCCAATGCTACTGTTTGCAAACAGTGAAGCCTCCGAGGACTGACGGTGGCTTTGCATTTTTGTAAGTCATCATTTTTAGGTGACAAATAACGGTTAGCAGGATCGGGGGTACTTTCTATAATTTGGATAGATTTAGGTTGATTTGCGGACAGGAAATTCCAATGCCCTCAAAAATTACCCCGGTATTGATTTTTATTCTTATGGCTGCCGCGCTGCTAACACAGCCCATGCCGTTCATCCCGGTCACCGGCGGGGAGGCCGCAGCCGCGGCAGGAGACACACCGGAATTATCTGAATTCATTGCGGGGGTCAAGAATGGGCAGCCTGACCAATTGGTGGGAATTTATGCTGCCGGGGCACTGGCGCAGCCGATCGTTCAACAACCGGCCACAGATCCGGCTTTTGTATCCACGCAGCCGGGCGAGGTGACGCAGTTTGGACTGGCCTCCAATTACGGTACCATTGGCCTGCTGGCGCATAATTATCTGGCCGGGGCAGACTTTTTTGAACTGACCGCCGGGCAAATGATTATTCTGGTTTATGGTGATGGGCGATTGGCCTATTACCAGGTGCAGTCTGTCCAACAGTATCAGGCTCTGCAGCCGAAAAGCCCCTACTCAGATTACATCAACCTGCAAACCGGGCAGCAACTGACCACGGCCGATACTTTCGCCCAGATCTATCAACCCGGTGGGCGGGTGGTATTGCAGACCTGTATTGCGGCAAACGGCGAAGACTCTTGGGGGCGATTATTTGTGGTTGCCGTGCCGATTACCCCACCCACCCCCATTGAGATGGTGCGTTACGGCAGCAGCATGGTGATGGCAGGGCTAAGCGCACTCAATTTCTAGTGCGCCTGCTCCAATAACCCCTCTAAAGAAACCGGGCGGGCAACGACAACCAACCGGTGGGTGTTGCTTTCATAGGGCCAGCAGGTGATGAGTGTCAGGCGGGTATCCACTGAGGGCTCAATCCAACGGGCGTTTTCAATGCGCTGCTCAACGGGTTGGTTGCGCTCGGGCAAAATCATGATATTGGCAACTTCATACTCAAAGACTAGCCCACCTCCACTGACGATGATGCGGTCTCCAATGCTAAGATTGACCAGATCACGGAAGACCTGACCGTGGACGTTGTGATGCCCGTTCAGCACCAGATTGCCGGGTTCACCCAGCCGGGCTGAATTGGTGTGCCAGCCAGAAGCAAATTCATCGGGGGCGAGCCATTGGAAGTAATCAGTTTCGGCAACCGTGACAGAACGCTGCAAGGCCGGAACAATCGGGGCATCGAGCTGAATGGCAGGGATGGTCAGGCGCTCAGGTTGTGCCGGGGTTGGAGCCGCCGCAACCGCTTCGGTGGGCGCAAGCGGCTCCGATTCAACAGATTGTGTGAATGAATTGTGCAGTATGGCGGCCTGAGGATCAAGCTCCGTCTGCCGGGGGAGAGTGGTGGGCATTACCGTAGGGATCGGCTCCAGTACAGGAACAAATCCGGCGGGGTCATCCAGGGGGGAGGGGGTATTGTTGGGGGCGATCGCAACCAGATAAGCCTGGGCATCATCCACCAACCCGGTGAAACCACCTGCGAGGATCAATAAGCCAATCACTACCACCAGCAGACGGAACTTCATTGATGCTTCCTTACTTATTCATCCATTTGTGAGCGCCCTGGAGCGAAACTGCGGCGCCCAGGAACACGAGGCCAAGGTTGACAAACAACGAGGCGCTAAGGGGCAGGAGCGGAGCGCTGCCCGCATTGTCGGCACCCGTCACAGGGATGAGGACCGGGGTTGCCAGGCCACCGGTAGGCGGCGGCAAGGTGGGAACGTAGACCGTGGGGGTAGGATCGCGGTCAGGCTCATCGGTGGGATCCGGTGTGGAAGGAGTCTGAGTAACAGCCACAGTCGGCGTGGGCAAAGGTGTAGCCGTGAGGACGGCGCAGGTGATGGGACCGGTTTCCTGGCTAACGGTGCGATCACCAAAGAGCGGATGGGCATAGGTCAGGGTGATGGTCTGAACACCGCCCGGCAGGCTGAAGGTGGTGGCGCCCAGAGCCGGGGCCAAACCAGTACCGAAGGGGCCAGCCGTTGAAGCCCAGCTAAAGGCCTGATCAAAATCATTGCCATTGGCGACGGTCCAAACCTGGATGCCCTCGATACATTCATAAGCCATGGTCAGATCCATGAGGCAGGGCTCGCCAGCAGCAGATTCAGCGATGACCATCTCGCCAACATAGAGGTAAACCACATTTGAGCCAGCCAAAGTTGAGAAGAAAATTTCGCCATTGGCCGGTACGGTGCCGGAACCCGATTCGCCGCTGCCAATTGCTTCCCAGTTGAAGGTGACCGCATAAGGATTAGGATTGGTGACCTTCCAGTATGAAAGCTCGGCATCCGAATAACCGCAGATATAGCTCAGGTAGAGGATCAGCTGTGGTACATCGGTTGGCGTGACAGTGGGTGTGAAGGTCGGCGTGGGTGTCACGGGGGTGGCCGTAGGCGTCACGGGCGTACTGGTGGGGGTAAAGGTGGCGGTGGGGGTGATCGGGGTTTTAGTTGGGGTGACAGGTGTTGCCGTGGGTGTCACCGGGGTATTGGTAGGGGTGAAAGTCGCCGTGGGGGTAACAGGTGTCGCCGTGGGGGTCACAGGGGTGGCAGTTGGGGTTACCGGGGTTGGCGTGTTGGTGGGCTGGGTGCAGCCGCTGACCGAGCAGCCATCACTCCAGAGCTCACCCTGGCCCGGATGTCCGGGGCGCTGCTCAACGCGGAACATGTAATTACCAGTCACGCCGTCCGGATTGTAGGTGAGGGTTTCACATTCGCCCGAATCCAGGGGCCCGACAGTGCCGGTGTCGACAATTACGCCGTTCTTGGGGTTGCCGGTAGCGGCATAATAGACTTCATAATCCACGGTGCCAGCCATATCGCCACTGCCGCCATTGCAGACCAGGGCGGTAACCTGCTGGCAGTTCCCCGAACAGCCGCCCTGGAAAACCAGGGATGAGCGGTCCCAATCTGGCGGGCTGCCGGCCAAATCGTTTTGCGCGGGGATGGGGTTGGTGGAAGCCTGCACGGGCTGGGTGACCAGCGACAGCAGCAAGCCGATGAGCAGGAAGAATGTTCCAAAGATGTAACCTGCTCGATAAAGTGTTTTGATGGTTTGACCTGACATGGCGCTCTCCTTCTTGAGAACAATGGTCCTTTCTGATGAGAGAAAGGTTGAAAATAGAATAAAAAAACCGACCTGGGCAGGGGCTCTGCCGGGCCGGTTTCGCTACTGGGCTCCCCAACCTACCTGCACACCTTTGTGCGAGCGACCATACTGGAAGGTTGGATCTTTGCCGCCGATGAAGACATCTGGTTGTTAAACTGAGAACCCGGCCTGTGTAAAGACATTCAGCCGGGTTCGCCACTAGGCTCCCTGACCATTTGCGCCGCAGCGCCAGGCGACCAGATTGGAACGGTCAGTTCTAAGCCTCAGAATTATTTAATTCCACAAACCGATATAAATATACCAATTCGGATATTATTTGTCAAGTATTAATATTAGTCAATATATCTCATCAATCTGTTAAAAGAAGCAAGGCGGGTTAGTTAATCAATTGACGTTGCAGGCTGTACAGATTGGGGTGAACCGGTAAGCCCCGGTTTTCGAGGAAAGGAACCATCCAGGCGACCAGGATACGGGCACCCTGCTCCAGATCACCGGAAAAGACGGGCGGGGCTAATTGGTCGGTCAGGTCCTGCCAGGTGCGCAGGGGATCAAGCATATCGGCAAAGCGCATGCACCAGGTGTAACGTTCTGAAAGCGGTGGATTGCTGCCGCAGTAGCCGTGGCAACGAATGGCATTCAAAATAACCGGGTCTGAAACGCCAAGCCGTTCAGCAGCGAGATGGGCGCCCACCAGGGCGTGTAAAATCAAAGGGTGCTGCTCGCAGGTGTGTTGAAGCGGGATGGGGACCGAATCCGCCAGGTGCAACTGTTCGGCGGGCGACAGGTCGTGAGCAATATCGTGCAGCAGACCAATGGTCATAGCCTTGACGGGGTCAAGGTTATAGATGAGGGCCAACTGCGCCATCACCCGCATGACATTGACAGAATGGGTGTAGCGAGACGGCAGGAGCGTTTTTTGCAAATAGGTATGATACGGCTCAAAAAGCCGGGGGGTATCCATCAACATCAGGCACTGACCGGATTTTTAAGTTCGCCCAGGCCTTCAATTTCAACCGTGACGGTATCACCGGCAACCATGGGGCCCACCCCGGCGGGCGTGCCGGTGAGGATGACGTCACCGGGCTCCAGGGTCATCACCGAGGAAATGAAGGTGATTAGTTGAGGGATGGTGAAGACCATATCACGAATGGTGGCCATCTGGCGGATTTCGGCATTGACGCGGCAGGTCAGCAGGGCATCGGCCGGGTCAAAGTCGGTGTCGATCCAGGGGCCAAGCGGGCAGAAGGTATCAAACCCTTTGCCGCGGGTCCACTGCCCATCGCGGCGCTGGAGGTCGCGGGCGGTGACATCATTACCGATGGTATAGCCCAGAACATAGTCGAGCGCCTGTTCCATTGGGATCCAGCGGCCGCGGCGGCCAATGACCACCGCCAGTTCGCCTTCGTGTTCCACCTGTTGGGACTGTGGCGGCAAGATAATTTTATCACCGGGGCCAATTACAGAGGATGGGGGTTTGAGGAAGAGCAGCGGCGTTTCGGGGACTTCGGCGTTGTGTTCACGGGCGTGCTCAACGTAGTTGCGCCCGATGCAGATGATTTTGCCGGGTAGAACCGGCGCCAGAAGGCGGACAGAGGACAAGGGGATGGTAGCTTCCTGACGGCGGTAGCTGTCAAAGGGAGAGCCATCCAGGGGGCCAATCCGATCTTCAATTAACCAGCCAAAGGTGGGGGCAGCCTGCCCCAGAGTGTAGCGCACAAATCGCATTTTAGGTACTCCTGTTTGCGTGAGTGTAGCATAGAATGTACGAATCGAGTATAATGAGCGGCGTCCCCGGGCGGATAGCTCAGTTGGTTAGAGCACATCTCTTACACAGATGGGGTCGCAGGTTCGAGTCCTGTTCCGCCCACAAGTTCGTTTTATAGCCAATCCCGGCGGCGGAAGAGCATTACCACGCCGATGGAGAGCAGCAGAAAAACACCAAAAATATAAACCGGCGCCAAGCCATTGTTCTCCCAGGGCAGCGGGATATTCATGCCAAAGAAGCTGGTGACAATGGTGGGGATGCTGAGGATGATGGTGATGGAAGCCAGGAATTTCATCACCTCGTTGAGGTTGTTGGAGATGAGCGAGGCAAAGGCATCCATCATGGAGGTTAAGATGGAGCTGGAGATATTGACCATTTCGAGGGCCTGCTGGTTTTCGGTGATGACATCTTCGAGCAAATCCTCGTCATCGGGGTACATGTGGAAGAGCTGGGAGCGCTGCAGCCGTTCCATCATCAATTGGTTGCCTTTGAGGGCGGTGGTGAAATAGACCAGGCTTTTCTGATATTTGAGCAGCTCCAGCATTTCCCGGTTGCGGATGGAGCCCTGGCATTGGTCTTCC
>Ga0208040_1004648_pt1 | contig 10364 bp, 7 predicted proteins | sample AD_UKC083_MetaG_FD_184431 | JGI IMG/M metagenome (GOLD analysis project Ga0208040, IMG submission 184431) | Active sludge microbial communities of municipal wastewater-treating anaerobic digesters from USA - AD_UKC083_MetaG (SPAdes) (version 2) | ecosystem: Engineered > Bioreactor > Anaerobic >... | reverse complement strand
TCGATCATGACCGCGTCGAATCCCGCGGCCTCGCAGACCAGCATGGTTTCGCGCGTCTTGCGGGCGACGCCGCCCAGCGTTTTGCCGGACGGAGAGGGGCGGATGAACGCCCGGTCGTTCACCGCCAGTTTTTCCATGCGGGTTTTATCGGCCAGAATGCTGCCGCCCGTTTTGGGGGAACTGGGATCGACCGCCAGAACCGCCACCCGGCATCCTTTCTGCGTGAGCAGCGTGCCGAAGCTTTCAATGAACGTGCTTTTGCCTGCGCCCGGCAGACCCGTGATGCCCAGGCGCAGGGCCTTGCCGGTATAGGGCATCAGCGCATCCAGAATTTGCCGGGCGAGCTCCTGATCGGCGGGCAGGGAGCTCTCCACAAGGGTGATCGTTTTGGCCAGCATTCGCCGGTCCCGGTCGAGAACGCCCTGAATGTACGCCTGCTTTTCTCGTTTTTCCATCAACCCTCTCCTTTTGGCGGAAGTGGGGTTCAACTTCTGTAAAATTCATTCACGGCCGCCAGGTATTCCGCAAGATGACGGCGGCTGCCGACAAAGATATGACCGACATTTTTCTCGATGCTCACGTTCCGGGGCCTCCCTTTGCCGCCGGTTGCATCAGCTCCCGCCAGCCCCCAAATGTCGGCGGCCACGCAGGAGCCGGCCGGAGCAATGGGATCGCGCGATCCTTTATACTCAAAAATAGCCACCCCCGCTTTCCGGAGCATATCCATATTGACCGGCTGCCCGTCGAACCCGGGATTCGTGGAGGGCAGACAAAATTTGCCCTCATAAATCTGATTGCCGATGAAAACATTCTGAATCCATTGAATGTGAGCGCTGACGGGGAATCGGGTGCCGTGCGTCAGCCAGTAAAGAAACGGCGCGGCGTCGGCGATCGCCTCCGAATTTTCCGCGCGGGCGTAAAATCCCATCACGACCTGGTATTGAACCCCGGGTTGAATTTCATTCATGCCGGATTCAATCACCTGCGGCGGAATGTTCACGGCGCCGAAAAGTTCCTGCATCAATCGAGGATCATAATTTTGGCGGATCAGCGTTCGGATGGCCTGATGGCCGCTGTCCTCATCGTCAAATTTTACCGGCGAGGCCATCAGCGCCACTTTCTTCACGTCCATCGGTTTCCCGTCGGCCAGCCGTTCTTCGGCGCGGCGCGCCAGATAAGGCAGAATCAGGGTGCCGCCCATACAGTAGGCCATGATCAGGATTTCCGCGCGCGGATGACGTTTTTTAAGAATCTCCAGATAATGATCGTGCAGCGTTTTGCCGTAAAAATCCAGCCCCAGCTCCGTCTCATCCCAACCGGGATCTCCGTGGTCAATCAGATAGACCCGGTAGCCTTCCTTGTGCATTCCTTCAATAACGGATTTGCCCGCGGCCAGATCGAACAACTCGGGTTTGTTGATGAGCGGCGTGACCATGTAAAGAATTTTTCCGTTGGGCCTGACTCCCTTCGGAGGCGGGTAGTGGCGCAGCCGGACGCGGTGCAGCGTCGAACCTTCCACATACTCGTAGCGGGAAAAACCGATCTTTCCTCCGGTCACTCTTTCCGAATAGTCCTTGATGTCGAAAACATTTTCCCGGTAAAGATTCTCCAGACGGATTCGGTTTACAGCCAGATACTCGTCAAAGGAGACGGCTTTTCCGTCCGTGTCTTTTTGCGCAAACGGCAATTTCCCATCGGCCGGAGGCGTTTCCGTAATGACCACCAGGAGGCATTTTAAAAGTTCTTTCATGGCTTTGAGGCGGGTTAGGCCGATATTGTTGTAGCTGTGCTCGAGCTGGGCGAATTCCTCCATGTAGTTTTTTAAAAACGTGTAACCTTTCAGGGTCTTGGAAATTTTTTCAGCCTTATCACGGCTGAATTTTCCGTCCTCGATGAAAAATCCGGTCATGGTGTAAAGAAGTCGGGAATAGCCTTTGTAAATCCAGCCGTTCATGTCGCTGATCAGATCGGGGTTTCTGCCGGAGCCGGCGGCCATTCTGGCCTGCGCCCGGATCGGTCCCGTGACATACGTATCCATCAGGCTGCTCTGCCAGGCGCAGGCGATAGCCCAGGGTCCGAAAACCTCGATTCTTTTTCCGACTGTATTCAGAAAATTCTGGTAATCAAACGCCTGCCGGACCAGTTCGCCCGCCCATTTGCTTTTCCAGGGAACGGCCGTGGAAAATCCCTGCAGGTTGTCGGCAGGGGATGTGCCGATCAGCGCCAGCAGTTCGTCCGGCGTGACCTTTGGCCGGGAATCAAGGTCTTTGGTTCGCATTTGAATTCCTTTCTATGTGCCGGTTGGAAAACTTGCCCGGGAACCGGCGGGCTCACGGGATAAAAAACGTTACGGTAGAAAATTACCGGAAGTGCCGCCTGCGTGTCAAGCGGACTTTGTTTTCCCTCCCGTGCTCTTTTTTCGGCAGCTTTGATTGCTGAGGCAACCGATCGGCGAAAAGGCAATTGTCAAACCGTCCCGTTTCGGCTATAGCTAATCCGCCGCGGCTGGACAGAGAGGCCTGTTTATTTGGCGGAAACCGGAAGGAACCGTAAGACGCGATGAGCGATAAAAAACCAAGCAGGTTCTGGGGGGAGACGACGGCTTTTCTGGCCCTGTTTCTGGACAACGCCGGTGTGCTGATTTTTTTAAACGCCATTCTCGTCTTCACCTTCAATTTCCCCGCGGACATTGTTCTGACGCGCATGATCCCCGGCACGGCCATCGGCGTGTTCATGGGCGACCTCATCTATACCTGGATGGCCGTCCGTCTGAAGCGGAAAACCGGCCGCGCGGACGTCACGGCAATGCCGCTGGGTCTCGATACGCCGTCCACCATCGGCATTGCCTACGCCGTTTTGGGGCCTACCTACATTGCCACCCGCGATCCCATCCTCACCTGGCATGTCGGCATGGTTACGCTGTTCATGATCGGCGTGGTGAAAATTTTCGCCTCTTTTATCGGCGGATGGATTCAACGCAACATTCCCACCGCCGGTCTGCTCGGGTCCATCGGGGGCGTCGGATTGATGCTGCTGGGTTTTCTGCCGATGATCGAGATTTTCAATGAAGCGATCGTCGGCCTGGCGGCCCTGGGGTTGATCTTTGCGGCGCTTTACAGCCGGCTTCAGTTTCCCGGACGCATCCACGGCGTCGTGGCGGCGCTGCTTGTCGGCGCGGGAATTCACTTTGCGCTGGGGTGGGGCGGCTATCTGCCCGAAGTTCAGCCGCCTTCCTGGGATCTGCATCTGTGTCTTCCGGTATTCTCCCTTGATTTTTTCAGAATCCTGCCGCAGAGCCTTCAGTATCTTCCCCTGGCCATTCCCTTCGGCATTCTGACGATTATCGGGGGGATCAACAATACGGAAAGCGCCCGTCTGGCCGGCGACAGTTACCGCCCCAGAGACATTCTCATGACCGAAGCCGTCACGTCTCTCGTTTCCGCCTTTTTCGGCGGCGTGGCGCAGACAACCCCCTACATCGGCCACCCCGCCTATAAAAAGATGGGGGCGACCTGGCGCTACACGCTCGCAACCGGTTTGCTCGTCGGCGCCGGCTCTCTCGTCGGGTTGATGTCGCTGGTGGTCAGTCTGGTGCCGCGGGCGGTCATCGCGCCGATTTTTCTTTTTGTCGGTTTTGAAATTGTCCATCAGGCCTATCGGGAATCACCCCAGGCGCATTCTCCGGCGGTGAGCCTGAGCATGCTGCCGGTCGTCGCCAGTCTGGTGACCATTCTTCTCGGCCAGTTTCTTGCCGCCCTGAACATTCCGGCCCATCAACTGCCGCAGCGTTTGCAGCAACTTTATCAAACGCTGAATCTGCTGGCGAACGGCTTCATTCTCACCGGGCTTCTCTGGGGCAGCCTGCTTGCCTTTCTGATCGATCACAAAGCGAAGCTGGCCGGCCTGTGCGCCGCCGTCTGCGGCGTACTGACGCTATTTGGCGTGATTCATTCGGCTCTTCCCACGGGAGAGCTTTATCTGCCCTGGCAGGCGGCAGGAGGAGCGCATTACCAACTGGCCCTGGCCTACGGAATACTGTCGGTCATTTTATTGATCCTGACGGGAAGAACTGATAAAGAAAAACATTCCCCTGAAGGAGGCTGACGTGAAAAAATCCTATGCGGACAAAGTGGTTTCCGCCGAAACGGCGATTCGTTCCATTTCCCGTGGCAAAAGGGTGTTCATCGGTTCGTACTGCGGAGAACCTCAGCACCTCGTCTCCGCGCTGATTGACCATACGGACCATTTTTCCGATGTGGAAGTGGTTCGCTTCCTCAACCTGGAAGGATCGCTCATGGGGCTGGTCGCGGAGGAAACCCGGGGGCGCAATTATCATGTGCGCTCCATCTATCAGGGGTCGGGCATGATCAGGGGGCTCACGGCGTCCCGGCGTTTTCTCACCCCCATGAATCTCTACACGGTTCCCTCCCTGTTTCTTCAGCGCCATATTCCCGTCCACTATGCCCTCATTCAAACCGCGCCGCCCGACGACTTCGGGTGGCTCAACCTGGGCATTTCCGTGGACATCACGTTGGCCGCCGCCCACGCGGCGGATGTCGTCATCGTTCAGATCAACCCGAACATGCCCGTGGTTCCGGGCTACGGGATGATCCACGTCGATGAGGTCGATTTTATCGTCGAACACGAAGAAGATCTGCTGTCGGTTTACCCCACGCCCAGAATCGCCAGCACGGACCGGATCGCCAAGCTCTTGTCCAGCCTGATTGAAGACGGCTCGACGCTGCATATCAGCCCCGGTTTTTCCGAGGAGCTGGTTCTGGAGGCCTTGGGGGAAAAGCAAAATCTGGGCATCCACTCGCTGATGATTCTGGACGTCATGAAAAAGCTTGCGGAAAAAGGCGTTATTACCAACCGTAAAAAAGGATTCAACGACGGCAAAATGGTGGCTTCGGGCGCCATCGGCGGCGAGGAGCTTTACCGGTATCTGAACGGGAATCCCGCCGTCGAATTCCGCCCCTGTGATTACGTGAGCAATCCCGTCATGATCGCCCGTCACCACAAGATGACGGCCGTCAATCGCGTGACGTCAATTGATCTCAAGGGCCAGGTGGCGGCCGACGGATCCGCGCAGAACCATTTTGCCGATGTGGCCGGGCTGGTGGATTTCAGCCGGGGCGCGGCGATGGGGCCGGGCGGGAAATCCATTGTCGTTGTCCCGGCCGCAAGCGAAGACGGGCTGTCCAGCAACATCGTTCTGGAGCAGGCGGCGGGCACCGTTGCCATTCCGGCGGCGGATGTGACTTACGTGGTCACCGAATACGGCGCCGTCAACCTGTTCGGCAAGAATGTCCAGGAGCGCGCCATGGCCATGATCAGCGTGGCCCATCCGGATTTTCGCGAGCGTCTTTTTGAAGAGGCGCGCCGCGAAGGGCTGATCGGCCAGGAGCGCAAACTGTATGAAGCCCGGTATGGCGTGTATCCGGCCTGGCTGGAAGAAGCGCTGACGATCGCCGGCCGGAAAGTCACCCTGCGTCCCGTCAAAACCGTGGACGACCGGCTCATTCAGGAGCATTTTTACGAAATGGAAGAGAAGGACGTGGCCAAACGCTTCTTCGGACGCAAACATCACTTTTACTGGGATGAAATGAAGGACATGTTTATCGTCGATTACGCGAAGAACTGTTCCATCGTCGCCTATCTGGGCGAAGAAGGGTATGGCCGGATCATCGGCATCGGCGGATATTTTCTGGAAGGAAGCGGCTCGGGCGAAGTGGCCTATTCCGTGGCCAAAGACTGGCAGGGGAAGGGCATCGCCGTGAGGCTTCAGCAGAAAGTGGTGGACGCCGCGCTGGCCAACGGCCTCACGGGCCTGGACGCCGTGGTGCTCAGGGAAAACCTTTCCATGCTGGCGCTGTTTAAAAAACTCCCCTATCAGATCCGCACCTCTTTCGAGGAAGGCATCTTAACGCTGAAATGCCGGTTTGACGAGCCGGCCTGATCCCGGCTTATCAGGAGGGCACGATCAACCTTTTATGGCGCAAACGCCGAAGCCGCTCCATTCGCTGACGGGATGTTTCGAGGTCAGGACAAAGCCGGTCTTGTGCTGTTGTGAAACATAGTCGATCGTAATGTTGCCCGTCATTTCAAGCACCTCCGGGCTGATCACAAAAGTGATCCCTTGAATGTCCTGGACCAGATCGTTTTCATGGGCGTCATCTGCCATCAAGCCCAGCGATGCATCGCAGCAGCCGGTGGACTGAAGGTGAATGCGAACAGGCTTTTGTAAGTTATTCTTTTCCAGAAAAACCCTGATGGCTTCTATGGCTTCGGGAGTGGCGGTGATCATGCGGTGAACCTCCAAACCTGTACAATAAATTCGTACAAAAAACGTCTGAATGCTAAACCGTTGTTCGGGCAGCGTCAACAGAATATTCTGTGGCTCAGGTTTTTTGTTGAAATGTTTCCAATAAGTTGTAATATGCCTTCAATTACAAAATACATCTGCGACCGGAATCTGTAATCTCATGTTTGAACAAGCCTTCAAAAATATTGATGACGTTTTGTGGAAAGAAGCCGGTTGCACAACCGAACTCGACTATACGGAACAAACCTCCTGGCTGCTCTTCTTAAAATACCTGGATGATTTGGAGCAGGACAAGGCAACGGAAGCCCGGTTGGAAGGAAAGCAATACTCGTTTATCCTCGATAAACCTTACCGCTGGGAAAGTTGGGCTGCGCCGAAAGGGAAAGACGGCAAAATGGATCACAACCAAACGATGGTCGGCCCGGATTTAATCCATTTCGTAAATCAAAAGCTCTTTCCGTATCTGCATGGCTTCAGGCAGAAAGCCAGCGGGCCGAACACCATCGAATACAAAATCGGCGAAATCTTCGGCGAAATCAAAAACAAGATTTCCAGTGGTTACAATCTGCGGGAGATCATTGAGCACATCGATGAACTGCGTTTCCGCTCACAAGCCGAAAAGCATGAACTCTCATACCTCTACGAGGCCAAAATCAAAAACATGGGCAATGCCGGACGCAACGGCGGTGAATATTACACGCCGCGTCCTCTCATCCGCGCCATCGTGCAGGTGGTAAAACCGAAGATAGGTGAAACCATTCACGATGACGCTTGCGGTTCAGCGGGATTCTTGTGCGAATCGTTTGACTATATGAAAGCCAAAGGTAATCTTACCACCAAAGACCTCAAGATGCTCCAGGAGCGAACCTTCTACGGCAAAGAAAAGAAGTCGCTGGCCTATGTCATTGCTATTATGAACATGATCCTGCACGGCATCGAAGCGCCCAATATTATCCACACCAACACGCTTTCCGAAAACCTGGCCGATATTCAGGATAAGGACCGATGCGACGTTGTGATGGTTAATCCGCCTTTTGGCGGCAAAGAACGAAAAGAAGTGCAGCAGAATTTCCCCATCCGGACGGGTGAAACCGCTTTTCTTTTCCTCCAGCGATTCATTAAAATCCTGAAGGCGGGCGGCCGGGGCGGCGTGGTGATCAAGAATACATTTCTCTCCAATACCGACAACGCAGCCGTCAGTTTGCGCAAAATGCTTCTGGAGAGTTGTAATCTGCATACCATCCTGGACTGCCCGGGTGGAACCTTCCTGGGCGCCGGAGTGAAAACGGTTGTGCTCTTCTATGAAAAAGGCACGCCCACCAGAAAGATTTGGTACTACCAGCTTGATCCGGGGCGCAGTCTTGGCAAAACAAATCCGCTCAACGACGATGACCTTGCCGAGTTTGTGAAACTGCAAAAGACCAGGGCCGACTCACCCAAAAGCTGGACGATCGATGTTAAAGACATTGACCGTACCACGCTTGATCTATCCGCGAAAAATCCCAATGGTGTTGAAGAAGTCAAACACCGCAGCCCGAAGGAAATAATTAATGACATCGAAGTGTTGGATATGGAGGGCGCAAAAGTTTTATCCAGAATTCGAGGCCTTTTATGACTGGAAACATCAGCCCGGAGAAATCCGTTAAAAGAGATAGTGAAGCGGCGCTCTATGAGCGCATCCGTGAACTGATTGTCGCTGCCCGCCGGACCGTTGTGCGCGGGGTTGATCTGATTCAGGTTCGAACGAACTTTGAAATCGGGCGACATATCGTCGAGCATGAACAAAGCGGCGAAAAACGCGCGGCTTACGGCCAGGATGTTTTAAACCGTTTGTCGGAAAAATTATGTGCAGAGTTCGGTAAAGGGTTTTCCCGGAGCAATCTGGAATACATGCGCCGCTTTTATCTTACCTATCCCGGGCGGGGTAAGATTTCCCAGACGATGTCTGGGAAATCTCCCGCTTTAAAAAAATCCCAGACGAATTCTGGGAAATCGCAAATTGCACCCGCAAACAACCCGTTTCCTCTGAGCTGGTCGCACTATATTTTCCTGACGGGAATCAAAAACGCCGACGAACGCAGTTTTTATGAAATTGAAGCGCGCAACGAAGGCTGGAATGTCAGAGAATTGAAGAGGCAATTTAACAGCAGTTTGTATGAACGTCTGGCTTTAAGCCGCGATAAGGACGGCATCCGCAATCTGGCAAAGAAAGGCCAGGTTGTGGAAAAGCCGGAAGACCTGCTCAAAGAGCCGCTGGTTCTGGAATTTTTGGGCCTGTCCGAGCAGGCGCGCTACACCGAAAGCGATCTCGAAACGGCCATCATTAATCAAATTGAGCATTTTCTGCTGGAACTCGGCAAAGGCTTTCTCTTTGAGGCCCGGCAGAAACGTTTTACCTTTGACGAAGAACATTTCTTTGTCGATCTGGTGTTCTACAACCGTCTGCTGCGCTGCTATGTACTGATCGACCTCAAAATCGGCAGACTCACCCACCAAGACTTAGGTCAGATGCAGATGTACGTCAATTACTTCGACCGGTTCGTCAAGGCAGAGGCTGAAAACGCCACCATTGGCATCATCTTGTGCAAGAAAAAACATGGGGCATTGGTCGAAATCACTTTGCCGAAAGACGCCAACATTCACGCGCGGGAATACCAGCTTTATTTGCCTGGAAAAGAAGAGCTGCAGCGAAAGCTTATGGAATGGGCCAGGGAGATTGAAAATGAATGACGCTTCGACCGCCCCTGGGAACGCCAATCTCCCGATTGGCAAATTAAAACATGCCAGTCAGGAGACTGGCGTTCCCGGCATTGTTACAAAACATTCGAGGGATGTTGTGAAGGCGGGATGGAAACGAGCGAAGCTAAATCGGGTGTGCGAGAAAATTACCGACGGGACTCACCAAACCCCAAAGTATTTCGATTATGGTTTTCTATTTCTGTCTTCAAGAAATGTCACATCTGGCAAGATTGACTGGGAAAACGTGAAATACATAGATGACAAGCAGCACGTTGAGATGCAGCGGAGGGTATCTCCACGTCTACACGATATATTACTGGCGAAAAACGGCACAACTGGCGTAGCCGCAATGGTCGATAGGGATGTCACTTTTGACATTTATGTGAGTCTCGCTTTGCTTAGGCCTTTGGAAGGAATCCTACCGAAGTTTTTGCTTTATTTTATCAATTCACCTCTTGCCAAAGAGCAATTCAACAAACGGCTAAAAGGTATAGGCGTTCCCAACTTGCATTTAGAGGAAATCAGAGAAGTTGAACTCGCATACCCAGAATCTGAAGCCGAACAACAGCGGATTGTCGGCATTCTCGACGAAGCATTTGAGAGCATTGCCGTAGCCAAAGCCAACGCCGAAAAGAACCTCCAAAACACCCGCGCTCTGTTTGAAAGTTATCTTCAATCTGTCTTCACCCAACGCGGTGAGGGGTGGGTGGTAAAGACTCTTGGCGACATCGCTCAGATAAAAGGTGGGAAAAGAGTCCCAAAAGGCTATAAGCTATTAACAGAGCCGACAGACTACCCATATTTGCGAGTTGCTGACTTCACGGACACAGGGACAATTGACATGAATGATTTGCGATATATCAGTCAGCAGGTTTGGCATGAAATTAAAAACTATGTCATCTATTCGACCGACCTTTATATTAGTATCGCAGGAACAATTGGTAAGACTGGAATCATTCCAGAAGATTTAGATGGCGCAAACCTCACCGAAAACGCTTGTCGTTTGGTTTTTAACACAGGTATTAGTAATCGTTTCGTCTATTACTTTACAGTTACGCCAGATTTTATCGAGCAAGCTGGTTTAAATACACGAACAGCAGCACAGCCAAAATTGGCACTTTCTCGGTTAGCTACGATCAAGATAGGTATTCCGCCAATTATTGAACAGAAAAGTGGTTCATCCGACTAAAGCGTACTTTGATTCATGAATGGCCATGATTTTCAGTTTGAAGAATTCCATATCTCTGAAGCCATAGGCCATTCGTTTCATGGTTTTAATTTTATTGTTGGTTCCTTCTAA
>Ga0208040_1004642_pt1 | contig 10376 bp, 7 predicted proteins | sample AD_UKC083_MetaG_FD_184431 | JGI IMG/M metagenome (GOLD analysis project Ga0208040, IMG submission 184431) | Active sludge microbial communities of municipal wastewater-treating anaerobic digesters from USA - AD_UKC083_MetaG (SPAdes) (version 2) | ecosystem: Engineered > Bioreactor > Anaerobic >... | reverse complement strand
AATTCCTTGGACTCCCTGAGTCCCTACCCCAGTCGTCCCCTGAGTTCCTGTTGTTCCTTGGCTACCTATCGTACCTTGACTTCCTGTTGTTCCTTGGCTACCGACTGTACCTTGACTGCCAACTGTGCCTTGTAATCCTTGGCTACCGACTGTGCCTTGTAATCCTTGGCTACCGACTGTACCTTGTAATCCTTGGCTACCGACTGTTCCTTGACTACCTACTGTGCCTTGGCTACCTACTGTGCCTTGACTACCTACTGTGCCTTGACTACCGACTGTTCCTTGTCTGCCGACTATTCCTTGACTACCCTGTATTCCTTGAATGCCTACTAAGCCTTGACTGCCTTGAATACCTTGTAAACCATAAGCACCTTGAATACTTTGTAATGAAGTTTCAACAACAGATGCCATATTTAGATTTCGTGCATCTATTTCAATTTTAAATCCTTTACTTGTGCCAAAACCAATAGCTTGTTCAACTAATGTTTGTTCAAATGTTGGAACAACTGTGATAGCACCCGGAGTATCGGCAGATAAATAATAATACATACCTACTTCAACTTCAAATGGTAATATTTCAGGAGCAATATAACCTTCACTCATGTATTTGAATGAATAATCATCTATAACTTCTGTTACAATTCCAATAGCCGTTGCATTAATTAAAGAATCCGCTTGTGCCAAATAATATTCAACATCTGTACTACCAGAAGAACCGGATGAACTATATTCTGCTCGTATAACATCACCTACTTGGAAACCATGTGGTGTTCCTATTTCGGCATCTTTTAATACATATCCTTCAGGATCATCAATAGCAGGAATATCTCCACCAATAGTTTCAGGATTTGTTGCTTCAGTATCTGTAACTTCTTTAATTGGATCAAAAGTACCTGAATAATCTCCTATAATTAATTCTACTAATTCTAAATCTACTTGTCCAGTTCTTATATTTCGTTCATAACTTGTAATAGCATAATATTTCGACTGAATAATTAAAGTATTTTGAAAATGTATTGTATAAGCACGATCAATTATAGTACATTTTAAAAAATTCTTATACTTACCCCGATTTACTAAAATCATACGAGAACTAAGGTCCACTATTGGAAGACCTTCTGTATGCCCATAAGAATTCCATTGTTTTGTTGGAACAGGGTCAACCCCTCCATCTAAAGTGATTAAAGCAGCACTATCATAAATGGATACAGCATCAAACAAACTTAAACTTCTTTCAAGGGATTTATATCCTTTAATTTCAGTTTGAACTTGATAATAGGATGGCCCAATATTTATTTTAGTAGGATCATAATCAACATTTGCAATAGGATCAACAACAAGTATTTCAAAATTTCTTATTTGAATAATTAATTCATCAAAATGATTTTTTCCATCTATTGAATCAACTTTTATTTCAACATTGTAATCAACCGTTCCGGCATTTTGTATTGCAAAATAATCCCTTGTATCAAGATTAATATAAGAGTCATAAAATTTCCAACATTCATTAATTCCACCAGTATAAACATAAGGAGATTTAAGATCAATGTATTTTTGCCATATACCCCCTTTACTTATACGGACTTTTATACGAAGATCACTTAATTTTCCATCCCTAATAAATCCATCATGTTTAATCCATTTAGTTAAACGAAATCCAAATTTTATTCTTAAATATTCTTGATGTGTTACAGTAATATCTTTAGTTATTGAAATAGGATTATTTAATCTTATAAAAGGTTGATTTGTATCCTTTACAGTTGCAGTTAAATAACCTTCAGCAGATGTATAATGATTAAACCAAATTGTACTTTCTTTACCACCATCCCCTGCTTGTGAAAAATACCATACAGTATCCCAATCTGTAAAATCAGTTATAGAACTTGTAGCACCTTTACTTTCTATGGAAGTTAATAATGATTGTAAAGGATGGATTTTTTGTTGTTCAACATAAGGACTAAATAAATAATTAGAAATATCTAATATTAAATTACAACTACTTCTTGAACCTATTGAAGTACCATCAGTTATATCAAATAATAAATAATAACTTTGTAATTCTAAATGATTTATAATATAATAATAACCGTTAGCTTGAAACAATTTACAATTAAATGTTTTTAAAATCATTTCAAGAGCATCCCATACTTTTAAAGGTTTTATTATTTTCTTTTCTTCTGATACATCAATAGAATAAAATCTACGGGCGTTACAAAAAATTCCATTATTTCCATAAAAAGGGTGTTCAGAAGATGATTGATAATTCTTTTCATATATATTGCATTGTATGAAAATATTAAGATTAATCCCTGTTTGCCTTAAAAAATTAGCAATAAAAACAGATAAAAAATGATGACCTGTTTCAGGATCAACATACGGAATATTTACATCTATATCTTTCAATTCTGCTAAACCATCAGTAGCAGATAATTCAATTTCAATATAAGGTGGATTTGTTTCAAATCTTTTATACATATTTTCCGGTTTCAAAAAACCATAAAATATCGTTGAAGAACCTTTTTTGAAACGAACATAGTAATCCCTATACTGACTATTCATTAAATCTTCAATAACCTCTACATCTTCTCTTGGAATATAAAATTTAAAAGTTAATTCACTACCTTGGATATAAGTAAAATCCCATTCATCCTTAGACCCGCCTAAGTGTCGAATTGAAATAGGTTCGGCATCTGCATAAGCAATTTCATACGATGAATAATAACTTTCAGTACGATATATTTCAAGTAAATATTCTACTTCTTCTATATCAGTAAATCGGTATATGATTCTATCATATCCTGCACCACTTGAAAGAGGTGGCTGTTGTGTTATTGTTCTAAGGCAGCCCATTAGAATGAATTTTTAAATCTTCGTTCAATTTCTTTATTTATATAATAGATGTCTTTTCCACGAATAACACCTTCAACAACTACTTTAACTTCCATCTCACGATTCTCAAATTCAGGAAGTTTATGTGGTGGAACAACCATTTCACCAGAACTTAACAATGCAGGGTAGGAATCATTTGGATAGCCTTGTGGTACAATACCCCCACGTGCCATTTTGGACATTGTACGTTCAGTATCTTTTGCAGCATCACTATTTTTCTGCATTCTTGCAGAAACGTAAGTTGCTATTGCTGTAATTCCAATACCTGCTGCTAAATACTTAGCACCAATAGGAAGTCCTATTGTTAATAACAATGAACCAAGTCCAATTAAAACTGAACCTATTTGTTTTACAATGCTTATTAAACCTTCAATTAAACCATCCCAAGCATCTTTAGAACCAGCAGCAACTTTTCCAATAGTTTCACTAAAAAGTGTTGCAAAACTTGCAATAGCATCCATTTTTAAATTACGCATTTCTAAAGCAAGTTGTGCTTGTGCTGCTTTTTCAGTTAATTCATCAAGTTGATTTAATACATTATCAAAATTTTCATCTTTTGGTCCTTTAAGCAAATTACGTCTTGCCTTTGCAAGTAATTCTAAACGATCACGTCCCGTTTCCGCTGAATCACCAAGAGCCTTTACTTTTTCTATAATTTCTTCTATACTATTAGTAACCTTTGTAGAATCTGCTTGTAATTGTAATGCTTTATATACTTGTACTAAACTATCATAAAGTTTCTTTTGTTCTTCTGTTAAAAATCCAACTAAAGAATCTATTAATTCAATCGCTTTTCCATATATCGTTAATTTAGAATTTAATGGGTCAAAAGCTTCACCCATATTATGTGCTTTAACTGATAAATATCCAAGTTTTAATCCAAGGTCAGTCATTATTTCATCAAAAGTATCAATAGTAGAAATATCATTATATAATGAATCCATACTATCTTCTAAAGACTTAAATAAATCTTCTTGACTTTTTTGAGTTGATTCATATACATCCTTTACTAATTGTAAACTATTATAATAAGCAATAACATCTTTAGCTTGTTTTGTTCCAATAGCACTTTTAAATGAATCAGACGATAAATTAGTAAATCCTTCAAACAAGGTATTAATATTTTTTAAAGTATCTTCAACAGGTTCAAAAGATTTTGCATATTCGGGCATTAAATTTTGTTTGTTAAGAATAGCAGTAATACTTTCATCATAGGCTTTCCATAATTTTTGTAAATCAGTTAATTTTTCCTTAGTTCCACCTAAGAAATCATCAGTCCCACCTTCTTTTACTTGTTTAAGTTTAGGTTCTAATGATTCAATTACTTTTTTAAGTTCAGGTTCTACCTTACGTAATTCATTAAGTCCTGTAACACGAAGATTAAACCCGGAATTCATCATACTCTGCAATTCTTGGAATCTTTGTGATTCAGGACCAGTTAATAAACCTTTCCGTTGGGCATCCCCTAATTTTTTATATTCCGCAGCAGTTTCTTCTACAAATTTTATTTCATTTTTTGCTTTTCCCATTTTTTCTTGGGCAAGTAAAATAGTATTCCTTAATTCACTTTGGTACTTAGCACTTTCTTCTAAATATTCTTTACTTGATTTATTTTTGACATTTTTGAGTTCTTTTTCTTTACTTATTAAAGCATTAACTTTATCATTTACAAGTTCATAACCATGAATAATATCTGCACGTATTTCAGGTGTTGCCGCTATTTCCGCATTTAATTGTGTCATTGCAAAATCAATATCAGCAACTTCTTTTAACATTTTTTTAGTACCTAACCCTTGCAGATATTCAATTTTTGGTCCTTTTTGGGAAGGTAAAGGTATTGCCCCAAATTTAAGTGCACCTTTAATACGATCCCAAAAACCTATTTGTGCTTCACCACCTTCACGTAAAACTTTATCCCGTTTTGCCCGTAATTCAGCTATTTCACCTAATTTAATTTCAAAAGCTAATCTTGCAGATAAAGAAGAATTATAAGCATCAACGGCTGTTTTTGCTGTACCTAAACGAACGGCTTCTTCATCTAAATTACCGAGATATTCTGGAGATATCTTATTTATTTCACTTATTGCTCTAAGACGTTGTTCTTTTGAAATATTTTCATTTTGTGCAATAGATAAGTATGTTTCTAACATTGATTTTTCAGAAGAAATACTTTCATTTACTTTATCATTTGCTTCTTTAAGTAATTTCTGTGCTCCTGTTAATTCTTTAGTTTTATTAGTCCATTTAATTATTAAAGGCACTAAAATAAATAATACCAATAACCAATTAGATAAAAGAAATTTACCAACAGTAAGTAATGCAGTTCCAAGTCCTTTAATACCTTTAGTAAATCCAGACATAACAACACTACTTTTTTCAGCAGCGTGTCTTTGTGCTAATAATGATTTATGATGTTCTCTTATCGCTTTATTTGTTGTATTGTTTGCAGCAAGTAATTGTTGATGTCGTAAAATTGATTCTTGGTAAGCAGCGTTACGAGCCTTTACCGCAGCAGCTTCAAGTTTTGTTGCTTCAATTTGTAATAATGTAGCCTTTTTATTTAATGCTTTATTCTTTGCTGATGCTGCCGTTACTGCATTAGCTTGTTTATCTACTTGATTTTTAAGTTGCCCTACTTCGATTGCTTGTAATTCTGCTGCGGATGCCAATTTTTGTGCTGCCGCTTGTTCCAACAATGCAATATTACGTTGTTCAGCAACCATTCTCGACATAGAAACAGTTAAATTATTTTTCTTTGCAGCAGCATCAGCAATACCCAATGATGATTCATATCTTTGTTGTGCTGTTACTGCTGAATTAGTAGCATGAATACTTGCTTGTAACAAACGTGTTTGAAGTTCTACTGAACTATTATATTTATTTTGTAAAATTGTAAGTTTTTGTTGTTCTGTTGCTAATTTAGTAGCTTGTATTGGTATTTGATTCTTTACTTTATTAAGACTTTGATTAGCAACCATACTCGCTTTAACTGCCATTGTTGCTTTATTCTGCACAGGCATTGGAATTACACCTGCTATTTTTGATTTATTTCCAGTAAGTAAAGCCTGTTGTGCAAGATTATTCTTTACTTTTGCAGAAGTATTTGCATTTATAACCGCAGTTTGTCTTTGAACAGCTACTGTTTGGGCATTTACAGCATTATTCTGATTATTAAGTGCATTGGTTGTATTATTTATACCTTTAATCCAACCTCCGGTAAATATATATTTTGCAACAGCTTTAATTTCATTAAATCCAGCTTTCAATAAAGAAAGTAGTAATAATAATGGCCCACCAGCGATTGTAATTCCTAAAATTTTAGCAATAAAATCTTGTGAATCTTTAGAAAGCCCTCCGAACCAATCTCCAAAATCTTTAAATGCCCTGCCTATACTTTCAACAATAGGTAATACACTACGGGAAAGAGCCTCGCCGAATTTAATTAACATTGATTGCCCTTCGGCTACGGCGGAATTAAGTTTGAATTTAAGCGTTTCCGAGGCAGCAGCAAACGCATCACTAAGGGCTGAACTTGAATTTTGTGTATTCTCAAATACTTCGTTTACTTCAGCAACATCCATTTGAAGTAAAGAAATAACACCCATAAACGCACGTATATTTGGAAAGACACGTGCCATTGATTCTTCACCAAAACGTTCGGTTAAATCACCTAAAGTTCGTAGGGTATGTAATAATCCTTGATTTTCCAAAGAATCACGCAACTCCCCGGCACTTGTCCCCATTGCTTTTAAGGCATCTCTCGTTTGTTTTGAAGGCTTTGTAAGCGTAAACAATGTTTGCCTTAAATAAGTGGCTGCCGTTGCCGCAGGCATCCCTAAACGGGTTAAGGCGGCCAAAGCACCACCTACTTCGTGGAATTGTACCCCCAACTTTGCTGAAATAGGAATTACGGTAGCAAACGCACGAGTAAGGTCTTCGGGTTCACCTTTACCTTCACGTACAGCCATTACAAGTACGTTGGTTGCTTCGGCAGCACTTAAAGTCGAAGCACCATAAGCATTCATAGCCGAGGTTACAATATCGGCTACTTGTTTTGTTTCACCTAAACCGGATGCTGCCGCTTGTGCCGAAATCTTTAAAATATTCATTGATTCAGCACCCTTGAAACCTGACGAAGTAATATAGTATAAAGCATCGGCAAGTTCATTTGCCCCTTTACCTAAATCACCCGACATATTAAGTACATCCTTACCCCAAGCCTTTGCCTGTTCGTCGGCTATACCTACCAAACCAACAATTTTGGCTATGCTAAATTCAAACTTTGCAAAATTCGCTAATGCTGCTCCTGCGAATATACCCGCAGGTAAAGATGCGAATTGGGTCATAGACCTCCCTAACTGCATCATGGAAACTTGTGCTTTCTTTACAGTTGCTTCCATTAACTGTATTTCACGCATCGCACGTTGAGTTCCTACGGTAGTAACCCCAATTACGATTGACATTTGCCCCATTAAACTCATAGCCTTTTATTTTTTAGGAATTGTCCGTACCCTTTTCACATCTTTACTACCTTCCTGCGATCTTGCTAACATCATCAAAGCATTTTTCATTTCTTCTACGGATTGTACCTTTTCCTCTTTCGGGGCGGTTGAATCCCAATTTAAAATAAAATCTTCAAATTTTGTTAGTTCTGTACCTTTCTTACTATAAGCCTGAATAAACAAATTTGTTATTGTCCAAGCCAAATAAGAAATACGTTGATCCTCTCTCCATTTCCCTATTGGGTCTATTGCGTTGTAAGCCTCCCATTCCGCAAGTTGACGACTTGTTAATTGCCGTAAAAGAACGTCGGGATGAATTATTTTTAATTCTCGACAGAGTTGGAATTGGAACTGTCGGTCTGGTCGGCTTCTGAGTTTTTTAGGATTTCCTCTTTTTCCTGTTCGCTAATAGCGTTAAGTTTCTGTGCAGCCGTAACAATACGTTCCATATTGGTTGCACTCATCATCTTGTTAAGGACTTTTGCATCTTCAGGTTTAAAGAGCAAATTGCCTTCGGCATCACATACGGTAACAACAGCAAGTTTAGCACGAAAATCTTCAAGCGTAGTTTCATATTCTACACCTTTGTTTTTGTTACCTGAAGGTTTTTGTTTTAGCATTGATTGTTCCCATACGTCCTTTTCATGTCCTGTCATTTCACGTACAAAAACATACCCTTTTGAAAGTTCAACTTTTTCAACTTTCAGATCATCCTTTTGAAGAAGGGCTTCACGTGTTAATAAAATCATTTCACTCATTTTGATTAATTTTTAGAATTGTTATAAAAATATAAAAAATACTTGATTAGTACTAAATTAAATGTTAATTAGATGAACCACTACCGGAATTGACGGTCACTTTTCCGGAAACCTTAATGGTTACATTGGCGGTGATTTTATCATCCGTAGGAATTTCCAACGGTAATTCGGTTACATAACCACAGAACTCAAACGATGTATTATCATCATCCGGAAGAACAATTTCATAATAATGAGGCTCATCATCCTCAAAATCTGCAAATACAACATCATAAGTTGTACGTGTGAAATTCATAGTCAACGAAACGGTTCCACCATCTCGAAAACCTGTAATAAACTCACGGAATCCACCCGTACTGTCAAGAGACGTTACATCAATAAAATCCCTTGTCATAGAAGGTCCGGAAATACTGTTTACTTCCGCAAGTTTGACCCAAGTAGAGCCATTCCAACGTTGAAAAACAGTTCCTACACCTGAAATAGCATTACTGCTACCTGCTACACAACCCATAATAATTTACCTCCTTAAAATTAAAATTAATAATCTTAAACATACACTTAATACCTACGTTGAATGTAGAAACTTACAGTAAAACGCACCCTTTGATTCTTGTCGTAATCCAAAAGTGCAGGACCACCTATACAACGAATCAAAGTATAGAAAGAATCATTCCACGATATTTGCCCTCTACCATGTAATAAATCCTTAATATTAGAAATTACCTCCCACCCTTCCAAATAGTTGTTGGCACGAACACGAATTTGAATAGTAGGATACTCATAGATTTCATTCCGATCAAATGTCATTTGTGGGGGAATTGTCCCCGTTTCAAATATAGTAATTGTATTGAACGGCTCGGCTGGTTCTTTACCAAGAAATATCGGATAAAGGTCTATATCACACCCCGACGATGTTTCTGAAGAAACTGCTTGTGCATAATATTCAAGCATCTGTTTAATATCTAAGGCAGTTGGATTGCTCATACTATTGCGGATTTAGCATAGATTTTAATAAGATACAACATTGCTTCCTTATCGTTTTGCAAATGTATGCGAAACCATTCAGGGCCAGAACCCGGTAAAGTCCATTGTACATCATCATACGGTGGTTCTGTCATTTCATGCACGTATGGAAAATACGGAGCACCTTCTGGTGGTGTATCATCTTTATACCCGAATTTAATAGCAGGGCCACTTGGGGTATCTATGACTTCTTTATAAAAAGCATCCCGTAAATTACCTGTTTTTTCAGGAGTCATTGGGCGTTTAGTATTCATGCTATTTTCAAGGAAATCAACAGCAATTTCTAACCCTTCACGTGTACGACCGTATAGCTTCATCATTTGTATATCAAAACCTCTTTGTACGTTACTATGAACAATCATACGCATATTGATACCAAATTTATTAGACATTGAAGCCATACGACCAGAAGGTGTATCAAGCCATCTTGCCCCACCACGACCATGATAAAAATTAGAAGTACGTCCCATAATTATTTACCTTGTTCGTATAACCAAGCAGTACGTACAAATTCATCATTCTTAAACGCCATCGGTATTTTATCAAAACGATGAATTACATAAGCATTCATAATACTAATCGGGTTTGTTAAATCAGCCCCAAGAGCCGTTAAACCTGCCAAAGTACCAAGATACATATAACCTTGTAAATCCAAATCCTGTGTAACCAAAACCGAAGCCTTACAAATCAATAAATTTGCAGGGAATCCGGTAGAGAACCAACCAATATCAACCTGTGTTTTATTTTCCCAACGACACGGTATTTCAACAGGGGTAGCAAAGGTAAACCCACCGTACCCATCATTTTGTGGATTCCCCCAATAAACGGCTGTTTCGACACAAAACTTTGCAGCAATTTTTTCAATACCTTTTGCCATTGTTAATCAAAATTAGGAATTGCGTGTACCCAAGCATTAGACTTACCTTTTGCAATATTAACCAAAGTTCCAGAGATATCCAAACTTACAGCCATTTGTCCGTAAGTTGAACCTAAAAGACCTTCACCCCAAGCACCTGCATATTTAACGTAAGCACCGCCAGCACCAGCTTCTTTGTAAACCCGTTCACGTGTTACGGAAATCATATGGGCAGACATCCACATTTCTATCTGGGTTAATAATTCTGTGCTTAATCCTTTCGTACCAAGCAAGGCTGTTACGAAAACATTTGCACTATTAATAAACCCTTCGATAACATCTTCATCT
>Ga0208040_1004639_pt1 | contig 10379 bp, 11 predicted proteins | sample AD_UKC083_MetaG_FD_184431 | JGI IMG/M metagenome (GOLD analysis project Ga0208040, IMG submission 184431) | Active sludge microbial communities of municipal wastewater-treating anaerobic digesters from USA - AD_UKC083_MetaG (SPAdes) (version 2) | ecosystem: Engineered > Bioreactor > Anaerobic >... | reverse complement strand
CAGGACGGCGCCGTCGGGAAACCGCGCCAGAAACGACCGGGGGTCCTCCCGGGCGGCCAGCCGCACGTCCGGCTCTTCCAGGGAGGCGTAAGGTTTGTCGGAGAAAATGGCCTTGGCGAGGGTGGTTTTCCCGGACTGGCGCGGCCCGGTGATGGTAACAATCGGAAACCCCCGCAACAGCGCATGGATGGTGTCTTCGGCGTCCCGTCGTATCATGGGCGTGAGCCTACCGCATCTTATGTATTATGTCAAACAATTTCTCAATCTGCATATGCGTGAAAAAAAGGGGGAAAAATTGAAATTGGCATGGGAAATAACTGCCCGCGTCAAATCGGCGGCGGTCAGATCGGCATCATACAATGCGGCGTCGGTTAGTATCGCATCCGTGAGCTTGGCTTTTACAAGGACAGCGCCTCCCAAAGGCATTTTGAGACCTTTGGAAAACGCCATTCCAGCCTCCAAATCGTCATTCCGGCGAAAGCGGGAATCCAGTATTTTCATTAACTTCCTTGATTCCTGTTTTCACCGGGAGGATCTGCGTCATACCGTGGGCGATTCTTTGTTCGCCGCCGTAGATGAGCCATGATTGTTGTCCGGCGCCCCCTGAAATCACCGCCCATTTCTTCAGATTGTCCAGATAGTCCGAGGCGATGGTCTCCCCTGATTTGATCTCCACCGGCGTCAGGGCTTCCCCATTCTCCAGCAGCAGGTCAATCTCAAGCCCTTTGCTGTCGCGCCAGAAAAAAAGGTTGGACGGCATGCCTTCATTCCAGCAGCGCTTCAGAAACTCCCCCACCACCAGCGTCTCAAAAATGGCGCCGCGCACGGGATGAAAGACCAGATCCTCCACCTTGCGGATACCGACCAGCCAGGCGGCCAGACCGGCGTCGCAGAAATACAATTTGGGCATCTTCACAAGACGTTTGTTGAAGTTGCGGTAGTGAGGCCGGAGGAGATGGATAATATAGCTTGCCTCCAGCACCGAAATCCAGGCCGAGGCGGTATTATGGGAGATACCGCAGTCCGCTGCCAGCGCTGAGAGGTTCAGGAGCTGGCCGGTACGCGCCGCACACATCCTGATGAATCGCTGAAACGCGGAAAGGTCGCGTACACTGATCAATTGGCGCAGATCACGCTCGACATAGGTGGTCACATAACCGGCAAACCAGTCGCCGGGGGTAAATGTCCTGTCATACAGAGGGGGATAGCAGCCGCGATACAAAAGTTCATCCGTTTTTTCCGGCAGCCTGCCGGCAGCCTGCAATTCCGCCAAAGAAAAGGGGAGCAACTGGACAATTCCGACGCGCCCGGCCAGTGACTGGGCAATGCCGGACAACAAACCAAACTGCTGCGAGCCGGTAAGTACAAACATACCCGGACGCAGATTTGCATCAACATAGGTCTGAAGATAGGAAAACAGTTGCGGCGCCCTTTGTACCTCATCCAGAACAGCGCCATCGGGATAGCTCGCAAGCAGCCGACGGGGATCAGACTCCGCAATCGCACGAATATCAGGATCTTCCAGCGAAAGGTAGGGTTTATCGGGAAATGCCGCCTTGGCGAGGGTAGTCTTGCCAGACTGCCGCGGCCCGGTAATGGCCACGATGGGAAAGCCCTGAACAAGTCTCAGGAGCGTTGTTTGCGCTGTTCGTGGGATCATAGGGTCAGGCTATACCAACCAGAACATTTTGTCAAATGAATTTACAGATTGTAATAATCAAATTTAAATGGGGATAATCCACTGCTTTTAGCGCCATGACGAGACTTTGAAAAGCCACAATATGAGTCAATTTAAGAGGCGGACATCCGCACAGCCAGGGCGTTTTCGTTAGCCGGTTTCAATCGATCAACCCAAAATTTCCGACCAGATGACACGTCCTTGACGTCTTGCCGCATATTAGTCTATCTTTCCCTTCAGTTTCATCAGCCAGCAAATGAAAAATATTTTCTTGACTTACTGACCTGAATATGCAAATCTTCATTCGACGAAAGGAGTCTGTCATGGATCTGAAAGAATGGGCCAAATTCCAAGAATCACTCCTCAAATCACAACTTAAAATCGTCCGAGAATTCCTCAAAGACGAGGCGGAACCGGAACCCCCTCCCATAAGAAAACAAAGGTCACAGATCAGAACTGTGTATGATATACTGACTGAAGCAAAGGAACCCCTGCATCTGACGGAAATCATCAAACGCGCCAAAAGAGATTTCAATATGGTCATGGAGCCCGGAAGCCTCGTTTCCGCCCTGACCAAAAAAGTCAACAGCGGCAGCATGTTTAAAAGGGTGGCGCCCAGTACCTTCACGATTCTGGAAGTACCGAAAAAGGCCCCCTGATCTGCGTGCGCCGCTATCCCTTTTGAGGAGGCGGTGGATTGAGGAACCTGATCCCTTTCAGCATTGGAAGGATCATCAACAAGCTCAATCATATCCATTGTCAGATCAGCGTCAAGCATCAAAACCCATTTCCCAAGCCGGAGGTATTCTGGTTATCCAAGTACGTATATGAGCGGCGGTATATCCGCATCCACGAGGACGGAAGGATCGAAGGGGGAATCTCAAGATTTGTATCCTCCCTGATAGACTTCTCCTTCATCCGTTCCCTGGTCGCTCATAGATATTCCGTAGCCGGAATCGCCTATGATCCCGTCAGCCTTTTTCTTCTCGATCTTTTCCGCTACCTTGAAAAATACCCCGACATGAAATCCTTCGCGGAGGTCCTTCGGGATCGGGAACGGGGAAGACATTACCGCCTTTACGCTGGGATCAACTTTGAAAATATCCCCTGCGAGGCCACCTTCACCAACTTCAAGGAACGTTTGGGGGAGGAGCTTTACAACCGAATCTTTCACGTCCTGGTGGAGATCGCCGAGCTGCTCGGATTCCTCTCCTACAAGATCATCGCCACCGATGGAACCCTCTTTCCCACCAACGCCCGATACAAGGGCTGCACCTGGTTCGAGAGAGACTGCAACTGCGTCGAGTTCATCGGCATTATCGACAATGTCCGCAGAAGGGTGCTCTATCGGTTGAACGATCCGGACAGGAAATCTCTCTTCAAAGACATGCGGGTAAAGGTTGAATGCCCCTCCCAGCGATTTCCCGATCATGCCAAAATACCCCGCCCCAAGGTGGAGATCCTTACCCTCTGCCTGAGGGAGGCCGATCCGGAAAAACCCAGCATCTTTAACCAGATATTTGGCGTCAAGGAAGAACTTCAAATAGCAGGGCTCGATCTGGAGGTCAAAAGAGGGATCTTTACAGAAATTATCATGCGGGACTCCGCCAAAACCGATTCCTTCTTCTTCAGATGTCCCAAAATGCCTTACGACCCCGATGCGAGAATCGGCGTCAGAAGAAATCCCCAAAACCCCGACCGCAAAGAAAAGATCTTCGGCTTCAATGCCATTATCGACACCTCCATCGAACTGGATCTGGGAATAGAGCTTCCCGTAGCCTGCACCACCATCGCCGGTAACGGCGAAGAAGGAAGGCATTTTATCTCGAACAAAATCCAGATCCTGAACCATCACGGCAAATCCTCAAACATCCATCTCGCCGATGCCAAATACGACGAAATCAACAATTTTATGTTCTCCCGTGACCAAGGCGCCATCCCCATCATCGACTATAATGTCCGTTCAGAAAACGTCTCCCCGGAAAACCTCAAAGAAAGGGGCTATGACCAAAAAGGATGGCCTTATGCTCCCTGCGGCCTTCTCACCCATCCCAACGGCTTCGATCATAAATGTAAAAGAGCTTCCTTCTCCTGCCGGCGTCAGTGCGTCCATTCAAATGATCCGGATATCATCAAATATTCCCTGAACTGCAAACACTGGATCAACTACTATGGCTACACCAGACACATGTCCATCAAGGATTTCCCCAGGCTGATCAACGAAATTATCCGGGGCACCGATCGCTACCAAAAAATCAAGGCCCTCCGCTCCGCCTCCGAAAGAACCAACGCCGCCGCCAAGGAGGATCTCTGCATCCTGGCCAAACCCAAAATCCGAAGACTGAAAAACGCCGCCGTCCTGTCGCAAATGGCCGTAATTACCCTGCTTCTCAAGCGCATCGTCTGCTTCATCGTCAAAGTCACCCTGGCACTGAGAAAACTTGCCGGCAACAATCCCCTATCCAAACCATTCCTCCCCGGTCCGGAAGTGCCCAAATTTATCCTCAATATCATCCAACGGGAGTAGCGGCGCTGGCGGTTGTCTTCATCCGGTTTCCCTCATAACGCAATCATCGGATAACTTTTGCCCTTTTCGAATGTCGCCCGAGAATCCGTCGTACATCCATCCCAACTCTCCCTGCCCTGCACTAAATACTCCCGGCTTTTCCGCAAAAAACGACCGCATATCCAGGCCGCCGCCTTCGACTTGGCCTCTGACCACCCCTGGGGATCCATCATCGGAAGAGTCTTAAATTGGCTCACAATATGAAAAAAAAAGGGGGCTTCGTCGCCCCCGCACTCCCACACCCCGTCGCCTGCCGGCCACATCTTACCCACCCCCCTCCCCACTCCCGCAAAAATGCTAATTTTAAAGACCTAACCCCCGATTCATGCACTATTTCCGTGCAGACATATGTTAAAAAAGAAATAGGGGCTCTGTCCCTAATTGTTAGGCTACGCTCTCGATACCGTTCCGATCTACCAGATTCAGCAGTTTGATTGCAGCGGGACCGGGCCGCTTCTCTCCCGATTCCCAGCTTGCCACAGACGTTTTGCTTACATTCAGATAGGCGGCAAAAACTGACTGACTCACGCGAGAACGAAGTCGTATCTGTTTGATTTCTTCCGGCTTGTACCTCTTTACCGGAGGCAAACAGAGGATGTCGAACTCACGCATGGTCATCTCATCCATAACACCCGCGTTACGCAATCCTTTTACTGTCTCGTGGACCACAGATAAGATACTCTCATTCGCAGCTTTCATCCCAGTTCACCTCCTTCAACTCACCAAATTCGAGCGCACGCTCAATTTCTTCCGGCTTCATGGCAAGATAGAATTTTGCCAGGCGTTTCAACGCCTTCAATTCATCAACCTCGATGTTATCTAAAGCGTTTTTGGGAAACAGATAGAGAAAAAAGGCCTTCTTCCCAGCTTGGTATCCCAACAGCGTTCTCCAACCTCCGCGCTTTCCCCCGCCTACCATCGCAATGCGTTTCTTGAACAAACCGGCCCCGAGTCGTGCATCGACCAATGTTGAAAAACGCTAATTTTAAAGACCTGACCCCCGAATTTCTGTGTCGGGGATCCATACCTTCTTCTGTCATGTCCGAAGGGGTCTGTCGGGCATCCGCCCTTTCTGTCATGCCCGAAATGTTTTGTCGGGCATCTATATGGATTCCCGCCAGGAGAATGCGGGAATGACGGAAGAGCTGGATTCCTGCCAAAAAAATGCGGGAATGACCAAATAGAAAATAGAGGGACAGATGTCCCTATTTAAACGGATTTTCAACAAGTATGCCTTCGATGATCTGCCCGTGATTCAGGTCTTCCGTGATCAATTTTTTTGCATGAAGCCGACGGGCGGCGGCAATAATCAGCGCGTCCCCAAAAGAGAGATTGTTCTTTTCTCCGATTTCCGAAGCCTGGAGGGTCATCTCCGGATCATTGACCTGCACGGGCCAGGAAAAGTAATTCACGATGATCTCACGTGCTTCAGCCGGCTTCAGCGGGTTTTTGATCTTGCGTGTAAGGGTGACATAAAACTCTTGAAGGACCTGAACGCTGATGACCCCTGTTTCGGCTTGCCACAGGCTTTCAATGATGGCCGAGGCTTTGGCATGGCGCTCTGTGCTGCTCAAGTCGTGCGCATAAACGAGAATGTTTGTATCCACAAAGATCTTATCGCTCATGAAGCTCGTCCCTCGAAGGGTAGCGATCCATACCTGAATGAAATCCCGCATGCATGGCAGCGATGGCCTTCTGTTTCGCCGTATCGTATTGCCTCGCGTTCCGGATCAATTTTTCCAGTTCCTGGCGCAACATGCGATTCAGCGACGTCCCTCGCTGTGCCGCAATCACTTTGCCTGCCTGAATCAAATCCTTGTCAAGGCTGATGGTAATATTTTGTTTCATGGTAAAACCTCCCCCTTTTGCACGTGAATTACGTGTAGCACGGCGGGATGAGAAAAATCAACAAGGAAGACCGAGGCAGCTTTCCCGGTTCCAATAGGCTTGGGGAACTCAGGGGGTCAGGTCTTTAAAATTGATGAAAAATGCTAATTTTCAAGACCTGACCCCCGGATTACCGCACAGGTTTCTTTGCGTGGTTATGCCAAATAATATGTGATGTGTCCCCCTATTTTTCCTATTTTGAGGGGGTGTATTCGGGGACGATTTCGTGGAGTTTGGCCTTGATGGCGGCGTGGTCGGAGGTTTCGGCGCAGGCGATAAGGTCGTCGATCTGGGCGTTCAGGGTGGGGCAGTCGGTATGGCGGCCCCGGATGACCCGGATCTTTTCGTGGCGGGTCGGCTTGATGCCCTCCCCTTCCGTTATCAGTTCCTCGTAGAGTTTCTCCCCCGGCCGCAGACCCACAAAGCGCACGGGGATGTCCCGGTCCGGCTCCAAGCCGTGGAGGCGGATCAGATCCCGCGCCATGTCGGCGATCTTCACCGGCTCCCCCATGTCGAGGATGAAGATCTCACCGCCCTCCCCCATCGCCCCGGCCTGCAAGATTAGTTGGGCCGCTTCCGCCGTGCTCATGAAGTAGCGCGTCACCTCGGGGTGGGTCACGGTCACGGGGAGGCCTTTGGCGATCTGCTCCTGGAAGATGGGGATGACGGAGCCGGAGCTGCCCAGGACGTTCCCGAACCGCACCGCCATAAAGCGGCAGCCCCCGGCGCCCCTCTCCCCCCCGTTCATGCACTCCACGAACATCTCCGCCACTCGTTTCGTCGCGCCCATGACGTTCGTCGGTCGCACCGCCTTGTCCGTCGATACCAGCACGAACCGCTCCACGCCGTTTTCGCCCGCAATCCGCACCAGGGTCCGCGAGCCCTTCACGTTGTTGAATATCGCCTCCCGCGGGTTCAGCTCCTGCAGGGGCACATGCTTGTACGCCGCCGCATGCAGCACCACGTCCGGCTTGAAGGCCGCAAAGGCCCGCCGCACCGCCCGCTCCACCCGGATATCCACCAGGTAGGCCTCCACGGGGATGTATTCATAACGCCGCCGGCTGTCGTTTTCCACCTGGAAGAGGTTGTATTCGGAAAAATCCACCAGCCCCAGCGCCGCCGGCTGATACTTCGCCGCCTGGCGCACCAGCTCGCTCCCGATAGACCCCCCCGCCCCGGTGATCATGATCCGCTTCCCCCGGTAGATCCGGTTGAGGAGGGCGCTGTCCAGGCTCACCTCTTCCCGCCCCAGGAGGTCTTCATACCGCACATCCCGGATCGTCTTGATGGAGATCTGCCCCCCGATCACCTCGCCGATATTCGGGACGATCCGGTAGCGTTTCCCCACCTTGTCGCAGGCCGCCACAATGGCCCGCATCTGCGGTCCCTTCACCGACGGAATGGCGATGAGGACCTCATCGAATTCATGCTGGAACTTCCCCAGCTCCGTCGTCACCCCCTTTACCGGCACGCCGTGGATCGCCTTGCCCAGTTTGCCCCGGTCGTCATCCAGGAATCCCACCGGCCGCATCTTCATCGCCGGGCTGTCCATCATCTCCCGGACCACCTTCTCGCCAGTGTTGCCCGCCCCGATGATCATGATCCGCTTCCGGCTCCGGTCCGCCCCCCACAACCCCTCGGGCAGGCCGCTCCCCCGGTTCATGATCAGCCGCACCGCCACCCGGGCGCCCCCGACAAACATCAGCGTCATAACGAAATCGATGACAAAGACGGACCGTGGAAACCCCAGCGCCCGCCCCAGAAGGGTAAAATAGACAATCATCGTCATCGTCGCCGCCAGCGACGCCGCCACCACGTTCCGCAGATCGTTCAGGCCGGTGAAGCGCCACATCCCCCGATAAAGCCCAAATGCGAAGAATATCAATATCTTCAGCACCACCAACGGCGCAACCGACCGGGAGAACAACCACAGAAATCCCTCCGGAATGTCGCCGTCAAACCGCAGATAGAACGCCAGGTAGTAAGCCCCCGCCACGAGCGACGCATCCAGCAGCAGCATGAGGTAGAAATTCCGGCTCCGGACGAGATTCCTCACGCGGCCGCCCCCTCCATGACCCCGATCACCGTCCCCACTGTGGGCAGGTCTTGACATATTGACGTTGCCCAGCACGGAGATGGGGTCAGCATATAAGACCCCACACCCATACCTGCCCCCGCCACCCCAAAAATGCTAATTTTCAAGACCTGACCCCCGAAGAAGTTGCATCTTCCATGACCTTGAGCACCGCATCCGCCACGGCCTCCATGTCCGCCTCCGTCAGGGTCGGATGGACCAGAAACATCAGGCTCGTCTCCCCCAGTTCCTTCGCCACCGGCAGCCGCGCCCCCGGCCGCATCCCGTTGCCCGCAAAGGCCTTTTCCAGGTAGATCTCGCTGCAACTGCCGCTGAAGCAGGGCACCCCTTCCTTCACCACGGCGTTCATGATCCGGTCCCGGTCCCAGCCCTTCTTCAGTCGCTCCGGCCGTACAAACGCATAGTATTTATAATAGGAATGATAAATCTCCGCCGGCGGCGGCGTCAGGCGCAGCCCTGCCAGCCCCGCCCACTTCCCGGCCAGGATCTCCGCATTCCGCCGCCGTAGCCGCACCCACTCCGGCAGCTTCTGCAACTGCCGCCGCCCGATGGCCGCCTGCATCTCCGTCATCCGCCAGTTCGTCCCGAAGCTGTCATGGAGCCACCGGAATCCCGGCGGATGCTCCCGGTGATAGACGCTGTCATAGTTCTTCCCGTGATCCTTGAACGCCCAGGCCTTTTCCCACAGCGCCTCGTCATCCGTAAGCAGCATGCCGCCCTCGCCGCCCGTGGTCATGATCTTGTCCTGACAGAAGGAGAAGGCCGCCGCATGGCCCATGCTCCCCACCGGCCGGGGATAGAGCGTCGCCCCGTCCTTCTCGATGGGCTGCCAATCTCCCCCCCCCTCACCTTCACCCTCCATCCCGTTGCCCCGCTCCCGGCTGTAGTAAACCGCTCCGTGGCTCTGGGCGCAATCCTCAATCACCTTCAGATCGTACTCCTTGGCCAGTGCCATGATCTCATCCATCGCACAGGGCCAGCCCGCCAGATGCACGGCGATGATCGCCTTCGTCCGCGGCGTGATCACCTTCCGAAGCGTCGCCGCCGTCATGTTCTGACTCTCCCGGTCCACGTCGGCAAAGACCGGCGTCGCCCCCTGGAGGACCGCACAGCTTGCCGAGGCAATAAAGGTCCGGGGCGTCACGATCACCTCATCCTCCGGCCCGATCCCGTACCCCCGCAGGGCCAGCTCCAGGGCTAGCGTCCCGTTGGCCAGGGCGATCCCGTATTTCATCCCCGCCGCCGCCGCAAATTCCTCCTGGAACGTGATCACCTCTTTCCCCGTCCACTGGTTCACCTTTCCGGACCGCAATACCGCCGCCGCCGACACCACCTCGTCATCGGCGAAATAGGGCCACGCCGCCCTGGCCGGCAACCCCTCCGGCGGCACCCACCCGTCCTGCTGGGATAGGAGGGTGAGATTCCGGACGATCTCCTCCAAATTAGGGTTGTAACTCGCCAGCGGGATCAATTTGTAAGTCACATAGAAATACCGCCGCGCCAATCTTCCCGCCAATATGAACACAAAGACAAAAGACCACCCCACGAAGAACATGCTCCGGGGGATCCTGTTGACGCTGAAATACAAAAGGAAGGTGTATATCAACAGCGCCGCCGTCACCGCCTCCGCCACGGCGATCAGGATCTTCCGGAAGCGGTTCTCCCTGGTAACCCCATACAGCCCCGTCATCCCGTAACCGATCAGACAGGACAGAGTCACCAGCGGGATATTCTCCAGCCAGGTGTTGATGAACATATTTTGAAAGTGATACCGGGGGATAACCGGGTTGTCGATCCAGAAGGTGATGGTGAACACCGCCCCCAGAAACATCCCCGCATTGGAGACCACGAGATCGAGGCCGATCCGCAGCAGCAGACCCGGCGAGGAATAGGCGTTGAGGCGGTGGAGGAGGTAGCCGAAGATGCCTGTCATTCCATTTTTTTGCATTACCTTTTACTGTGATCTCCAGGTTTGCTGTGATGCGGGCTTTTGAGGTGACAGGGAGTAATCTACCGTACATACAGGCCCTAACGAATTTGCGGGCCACTTCAATAGTGCAGCCGACCAAGACAAACCGACACCAAACGCACAAAGCACAATATTCATACCCGGCTTGATGCGGCCCTCGATCCATGCATCCGTCAGTGCAACA
>Ga0208040_1004630_pt1 | contig 10396 bp, 10 predicted proteins | sample AD_UKC083_MetaG_FD_184431 | JGI IMG/M metagenome (GOLD analysis project Ga0208040, IMG submission 184431) | Active sludge microbial communities of municipal wastewater-treating anaerobic digesters from USA - AD_UKC083_MetaG (SPAdes) (version 2) | ecosystem: Engineered > Bioreactor > Anaerobic >... | reverse complement strand
GATTGCGGCTGCTTTTCATTTTTCTTATAAGCTCAATTATATCAGTGTCTTCATCTACGATTTCTTCATCATCAATTATAATTCTGAAAGGAACTCTGGGTATGTCTAATGTTTCCTCATTAAAGTCTGTGCAGCTGTCTACTATTAAGTTTGATTCCATGACGAACTCTCCTCTTCTTTTGTTTTATATAATTATAACAAAAATATATACATTATACAATTATATTTTATTTATTTGAACAACATCAGTTTTTTTACGCGTCTCAGTTTTTTTATCTGGGATTCTCTTTTCATTGCATCAATTTTATTGTCAAATTCCTCATAGTATTTCAATACAACGGGAGTTCTTCCTCTTGTATACTTTGCTCCCTTTTTCTCATTATGTGTTTTGATTCTTTTGTCCAAATCGTTAGTATATCCCGTATACAAAGTTTTGTCCCTGCACTCTAAAATGTATATATAATGCATCTTATCACCTTTTATTTATAAACATCGGAAGAAATTGTCATGCAGTTTAAGCACACCCTTTCAACGGGGCAGCGGGTATATGCCGTTGGAATATATCCTTGTTCCGCCTAATGTCCATTTTAGCACAATTATACTGAAATAGAAAGAAAAAGATTGGATTGGGGAGACGCCCGCCTATCTTCTTGACATTTGTTTTTTGGTATATTAAAATTAGTTAATTAACTCTGGAGGCGGTATTATGATAGGAATAATCGGTGCAATGGGCATTGAGGTTGAAGACCTTATAAATTCCATGGATTTATTAAAAAAAGAAACCATAAGCGGCATAGATTTCTTTGAAGGAAAACTGCAGAATAAAAATGCAGTGCTTGCAATTTGCGGTATAGGCAAGGTACATGCGGCTGTCTGCACCCAAACAATGATATTGAAATATGCTCCGGATGCCATAATAAATATCGGTGTTGCAGGATGCTTAAGCCCGGAATTGGACTTTGCAGACATTGTCATATCCGACAGTGTGGTACAGCATGATTTTGATGTTACGCCTTTTGGAGTCCCGGTTGGTTTAATTTCAGGAATTGATTTAATTAAAATTCCCTGCAGTGACAGACTGGTAAAAAAACTGGTGAAGGCCGCCGAAATCCTGGAAGATACAAATATAACCGTGGGAACCGTTGCATCAGGAGATCAGTTTGTAGGAAGCAAAGAAAAAAAGGATTATATAGTAAATAACTTTGATGCTCTTTGTACCGAAATGGAAGGTGCAGCAATAGGGCATGTATGCTATATGAATAATGTGGATTTCTGCATAGTGAGAGCCATGTCCGACAAAGCTGACAGCACTGCAAACATGGACTTTGATATATTTGTTAAAAATGCAATAGATAAGACAATTAAATTAATCAACCGCTTTCTGAAGGTATACTGACAGGATAAGCCGATTTTCTATGGCACCAATATGTCTATGGCATTGTGCACGGAGGAAACTTCTGCTGGTGCATAACCTGCCGGATCTCCATCTGCATCAATCAATAATTCCTTTTCAGGAATTATTTTTATATTCTCTGCCTGAAAATAATGAACCTTTGGATGAGTTATGTGATGTCCGTTAAACACTTTTGTAAATATCTGAAACATCTCGGCATAATTTGTTTTTTCGAAAATTACAATATCCAGCAGGCCGTCGTCCAATTTTGCCTTTGGACACAAATACTTGAACCCTCCTGCACCGGCAGAGTTAAGTACAAGAAAAAGCAAAGTATTGTAACCGAATTTTTTTCCGTCAATTATATATTCAATTTCTTCGCAAATCTCAAGCTCATCTGGAACCTTAACCGCTGCCTGATAGTAATAGGCATACTTTCCCAGAATTGTCTTTGCATCAATTGTAACCCTGTGGGGAATGGTTGTAAAAGCTCCCCCACCCACTACATTCATAAAATATTTTTCATTTATTTTTCCCACATCAATTGTACTGTATTTATTCTGCATAATAAGAGAGGCAAAATTCTCCTGAGCCTTGGGAAGGTTAAGCTGTTCGGCAAAGTCATTCACTGTTCCGGCAGGCATTATTGCCAATTTAGGCCTGTTGGAACACTTCATCATTCCGTTGACAACTTCATTTACTGTTCCGTCGCCGCCACAGGTTATAATCATTTCATAATCAAGCCGGCATGCTCTTATAGCAGCTTCTTCCCCATCTCCCTTTTTCTTTGTGGAATAGAATGTAAACTCCGCATCTTCAACACTCATAAGGGTTTCAGCAGCGCCGAATACCTTATAGGCTGCAAGCTCTTTTCCCGAAGATGGATTGTATATAACAAAATATCTTTTCATATTTATCACCCGCACTTTTCATTATGATAATTATAGCATTGCTGTAAAAAATTTCAACTGCCAAGATGAAAATATCCTGCTCCTTATAACAAAGGAGCTAAAAGCCTTGACACGGATTCCTTGAATCTTATTAAAATCCCCCTTTCCAGATACAATTCCCTTGTCAGCTCCATAGAATAATTCAAATCTTCCATAAATATGTCATACAGCATTTGGGATGTGTCCCGGTCATAAATTATTCCGTTGCATTCAAAATTCAGTTTAAAGCTTCTTACATCAAAGTTTGCTGTCCCCACAGATGCAATGGTACCGTCAACCACCAGGGTCTTTGAATGCAAGAATCCGTACTCATAAGTATAAACCTTCACTCCATATTTTAACAGGCCTCCGCAATACCAGTAGGTTGCCCAGTAAACAAAAGGATGGTCAGGCTTGCAGGGAATCATAATTTTCACATCCACACCGGATGCGGCAGCAATTTTGATAGCTTCAAATACGGAAGCATCAGGAACAAAGTATGGGGTTTGAATCAAAATGCTTTTTTTAGCTGAATTTATCATTTTTACATAATTGCTTTTGATTGCTTCATCTAAACTGTCAGGACCGCTGCTTATAATTTGAATTCCCACCCTGCCCTGGATTCTGTTGTCAGGAAAGTATTTCGGCAAGAACAAGACCTCTTCCTTGGAAGCATGACCCCAATCCAGGAAAAACCTGGTCTGCAGGTCTATTACTGCATCTCCTCTGATTTTCAAATGAGTATCTCTCCAATAACCAATTTTATTATTTAAGCCCACATACTCATCCCCCACGTTGAAACCGCCCACAAAGCCTGTTATCCCGTCAATAACTACTATCTTCCTGTGATTTCTGTAATTGATTTTAAAATTAAAGAAGGGAATAGTGCTGGCAAAAAATACAGCAACCTTAACTCCGGACCTCCTTAAATTTTCAATTTGCTCCCCGGTTATCTGCCTTCCGCCCACGGAATCATACAAAAGTCTTACCTCCACACCCTCCTGCGCCTTTTTTGAAAGAAGGTTCAAAAGATTGTTCCCAAGAGTGTCATTCCTCATTATATAATACTCCATATGTATGTGACTCTTTGCCTCTTTTATTAACCTGAAAAGCTCATCAAACTTTTTTTCACCGTCTGTGTAGATTGTGACCTCATTGTTTTGTGTGTATGAAAAACCGTGGTAAAATAAGTTCATCTTAATTAAATCCTTGTAGGATTCAACATTTTTATCATTAAAAACAAGCCCCCCAGTGGCGAACAATTCTCTTTGCACCCTTATATAGTCGCCAAATGATTTTTTGGCGTAAATTTTCATGATAAAAAGCTGCTTCCTGCTGAAATTCTGGGCTAATAACAGGTACAGCAAAAATCCGAATCCAGGAAACAGCAAGAGGACCAATACCCATGCAAGTGTTGCCGTAGGGTCTTTTCTTTCCAGGAATATAACAATTATTGCCATACAAATATTAACTGCATAAATCAATGTAATGGAGTTAAATAATTCCACTCTGCCCTCCCGCAACCACAACCCTTTTTTATTATTATATGAACAAAGACTGATAAGTATAAATATATTGTGATCTTCATAATATTGAAAATATTTAAAATTTGTGGTAGTATACTTATTATCAACATAATAGGAAGAAATTATGAAAAAACCATCCAAGTACTGGATTCTTGCAGGAACTTTTTTTACTTCTGTTTCTTCGATAATAATAAGGTTTTCGGAATCACCTTCACTGGTTATTGCAGCATACAGGATGCTGTTTACTTCCATCATGCTCTTCTTTCCTGTTTACATAAAATACGGAAGCGAATTTAAAAGCTTAAATAAAAATGACTGCCTGCTGTGCCTGATAAGCGGTATTTTTCTTGCACTTCACTTTGCTTCCTGGATTCAGTCAATTCAAATGACTACAATTGCAAATTCAACCATCCTTGTATCCTGCAGCCCTATCTTTGTTGCAGCAATCAACTATTTTCTATTGAAGGAAAGAATAACCGGTAAAATGATTGTCGGTATTGGAATGTCATTGATAGGCACTGTAATAATCGGTATAGGTTCATCTCAGGGAAACGGGACAGCCATGATTCTTGGGAATGTACTGGCATTTATGGGAGCGGTATTTGTTGCAGGTTATCTGGTAATAGGAGGTATCGTCAGAAAGACTGTAAGTGCGGGAGTATATGTTTTGATTGTTTATTCGGTATCGGCTATAGCATTGTTTTTCATGTGCTTTGCATCGGGAACACCTGTGTATCCCTACCCTTTGAAAGAGTTTGCCCTGTTTTTTCTCCTAGCCTTTTTCAGTTCAATACTGGGGCATACAGTTTACAATTATTTAATGAAATACTATTCATCCACCTTGATTTCCATAACAACATTAATGGAGCCGGTTTTTGCCAGCCTTATGGCTATGATTATATTTAAAGAAATACCATCCGCATATACAGTGCTGGGCGGTATAATAATAATCGGAGGCATTTATCTGGGAACATATTTCTCACAGGAAAAGCCGGCCGGGGACGGTTCTTAACTGTCCCGATCTATCAAAAAGATTAGGAGAGTTGTATTTATGATACAAAAGCGGGACGGTTTAGAACCGTCCCCGCTGTTTCACTGTTTCAATATACTATTTACACTCTATGGAAGCTTTTATCAAATATTTAAACAAAGGATGACTTCTGGTAGGTCTTGATTTGAATTCAGGATGGAACTGGGCTCCCACAAACCAAGGATGGTCTTTCAGCTCTACTATTTCAACCAGCTTGTTGTCAGGTGAAACCCCTGAAATTATAAGTCCATTCTTCTCGCATGCATCTCTGAATTCATTATTAAACTCATACCTGTGGCGGTGTCTTTCATTAATCATATCAGCCCCTCCATATGCTCCCTTTACCTTTGTGCCGTCAATAAGCCTGCAGGGATAGCTTCCAAGCCTCATGTAACCGCCGTTGCTTTCTATGTCATTATGTCCGTCAGCCTTGTTGATGATAAGATATTTGGATTCAGGATTGAATTCAAAGCTGTCAGCGTCAGAATAGCCCAAAACTGACCTGGCAAATTCCACAAGAGCCATCTGCATCCCCAGTCCTATTCCCAAATATGGCTTTTTATTTTCTCTTGCATATTTTGCTGCCAGGATTTTGCCTTCTATTCCTCTGTCTCCAAAGCCTCCCGGAACAAGAATCCCGTCGCAGTCCTCAAGTATTTGTTTATAGTTATTTTCATTGACCTGCTCTGAATGTATCCATGATATATGAACATCACAGGAATTATCGATTCCTGCATGATAAAGAGCTTCTGCAACAGACAGATATGCATCCTTAAGCTCTACATACTTGCCCACAAGACCTATTTTAACGCTGTGTTTAGGGCTCTTTGAACGGTCTACCATTTGGGTCCATTCTGCCAAATCAGGTTCGGCACAATTTAAGTTGAAATGGTCGCATACTAATTTTGCAAGGCCTTCCTTTTCCAGCATCAGCGGAATATCATATATGGAATCTGCATCTACATTTTGAATAACATTTTGTTTTTCAACATTGCAGAACAGGGCAATTTTTGTTTTCAGCTCTGCGGATATTTCTTTTTCGCTTCTGCATACCAGTATATCCGGCTGAATTCCTATGCTTAAAAGCTCCTTTACACTGTGCTGGGTGGGTTTTGTCTTCAGCTCCCCTGCCATTGAAAGATAAGGGAGTAATGTAACATGTATATACAATACATTGTCTCTTCCAACCTCATAGCGTATTTGACGAATGGCCTCCAAAAATGGCTGGCTTTCAATATCCCCTACTGTTCCCCCGATTTCGGTTATAACAATATCAACGTCTTCCACTGTGGCAATTCTTTTTAATATTCTTTTGATTTCGTTGGTTACATGAGGAATAACCTGGACAGTTCCCCCATGGTAATCTCCTCTTCTTTCCTTATTCAATACGGACCAGTAAATTTTACCTGATGTAATACTGCTGTACTGGGTTAAATCTATATCAACTATTCTTTCATAATGCCCCAAGTCCAAGTCTGTTTCAGCTCCATCGTCGGTCACATACACTTCTCCATGCTGATAAGGGCTCATCATCCCAGGATCCACATTTAAATAAGGGTCAAATTTCTGCAATGTAACCTTAAGCCCTCTGCTTTTCAAAAGCCTTCCCAAGGATGCTGCAGTAATTCCTTTCCCTAATGAAGAAACAACTCCTCCGGTTACAAAAATATATTTTGGCATTTCTCCCTCCTGATTTATCTATTTGTTATTGCCCAAAATTATGGGCATTCCTCGTGCCAGTAAAGGCTCACCCTCTGTCTCAGGTGTGTCTCCGTACATTGTTTCCTGTGTACCCATACCCCTTAACATAAAAAGGAGACAAAAAGGGGTTTTTTTTTTAGTCTCCAGCAATACAATATCTTTTTGGGTTTTTAATAAATTTGGCAAATTCAATCAAAATCCGCTGCCACATTACTGAATTATTCTATATTAAAAAAATGAAAAGGTCAATCCCTTTTAATACTTTTTCAAAAAATTTTGTTTATAAGTTGTACTATTGAAATTTAAACGGCATATACATTTATAAAAGAATAATGAGTAATTCCGTATTAACTTAAAGGAGGATTTATTTTGGTTAAATTATTTAATGATACATTTAATATTAATGAAGTTGTCGATTCGTTTTCCACTGAAGTTTTGCTGGAAAATGAAATTACAATTGCTGATGACATGCCTGATATGGAGAAAATTGTAAATGCGGAGGGAAAAGCAAAGCTCGATAATGTTAGGGCAACCACAGATAGTATAATAGTTGACGGAAGGCTTAAATATAATATTATTTACCGGTCAAACAACGAAAATTACACTATTCATTCCATGACAGGCGAAATACCCTTCAGGGAAGAAATCAGCGCAGAAGGCGTTACGGAAGACATGGAAGCTTTTACAAATGTCTTTATTGATTATATTGATGCAGACCAGCTGACAGAAAGGAGCTTTCTTGTTAAGGCAGTATTAATACTGGATACTGATGCCTATATGAAAAGACCGGTTGCATATGTTTCTAATCTGGAATCTGACGGGACCATTCAAGCCAAAAGCAGAAATATAGCCTATACGGATATAGCAGCAGAAATATCTGAAGAAATAAACATTAATGATGCAGTGGAGCTTAGCAAGGGTTCCGGTGAAATTGCTCAGGTTATCAGGTCAGAGGCTGATGTTTACATAACAAACATAGATGAATTAAATGATAAGATGCTTATTGAAGGAATATGCAAGGTTGGATTCATGTTCATTGAAGACGATGAGATGCATACAATCGGATATGTATCGGAGGAATTTCCCTTTACCCACTACCTGGAATCGGAATTTTCCAATGAAAACATGCTAAAGGACATAGGTGTAAACGTAAATGACATGACATATTCAATAACGGAAAACTTTGATGATGAGAAAAAACTGATAGAATTTGCCCTGCCCTTTACTGTAAATGCATCCTTTTATAAAACAATGGAGAAAAATATAATTATGGACTGCTATTCAACCAAATACGGTCTGGACCTCCAGTCTGAAACAGTAAAACTATCATCCCTGAAGAATTTAACCAATGAAGTTGTCAAATATGAGAATAACTTTGATTTGGTTTCAGGCTCAATAAAGGATATTTATTCTGTGGATGTAAGTCCCAAGATTTCTGAAAAGAGGATTGCTGACAACAAATACATTATAGATGGATTTTTGGATATAAACTTGCTGTATTTAAACGGAGACATAAATAAAATAGACAAAGCATTTGCTTCCCTCCCCTTCACTGCTGCCTTTCCCGTAGATGAGGATGAAGCATTAAGCAACATACATTCTAAAGTATCAGTTCATAAATGCAGTGCATACAGAAAAGGAAACAGCTCGGTGAATTTTAACTGCGACATAAATGTAGGAATGAAATTCAAAAATGATGATGAAGTTACAGTAATTAAAGATATTGCAGAAAATAATCCTATAGACAGAAGCAAAATGCCCAGCTTGATATTCAGGGTTGTACAGTCGGAAGAAACCTTGTGGGATATTGCAAAGAATTATAATCTGTCCATAAGCTACTTGAAAGAACTTAATGATTTTCCCGAAGGCAGCGTTCTTGAACCGGGGTCAAAAATAATAATAGCAAGAAGCGTTTAGATAGATATTGGCGGCATATTAATAAAAGTATAATAAAAATTCAGGTCTGACCTGAATTTTTTTATTTTAACCGTTCAATTTTAACCGTCATTATTTCTGTATGTTTCCATACTTTGTATACTGGCCTATCCATGCCAGTTCAACGGTTCCTACGGGGCCGTTTCTTTGTTTTGTAATGATTACATCCGTTATGCCCTTCTTTTCCGATTCCTCTTTGTTGTAATACTCATCCCTGTAAAGCATCATAACCACATCAGCATCCTGCTCAATGGCTCCGGATTCCCTCAAGTCTGACATGACAGGTCTGTGGTCGCCTCTGAGTTCAGGTGCACGGGAAAGCTGAGACAGGGCCATTACCGGACAATCAAGCTCCCTGGCAAGAGCCTTTAATCCTCTTGATATATTGGAAATTTCCTGCTGTCTGTTGTCAGTCCTTCCTGTCCCGTCGGACATAAGCTGCAAATAATCCACTACAATCAAATCCAGACCTTTTTCGATTTTTAGCCTTCTGCATTTAGACATCAATTCAAACAAGGTCACCGATGGAGTGTCATCTATATATACCTTATAGCTGGAAATCAAACTCATGGTACTGATTAGCCTTGTCCAGTCATCGTCGTCTAAATTGCCTGTCCTGAGTTTTGTACTGTCAACCATGGATTCCTGGCTGATAATTCTTTGAACATACTGTTCCTCTGACATTTCAAGACTGAAGAGGGCAACAGAAGCCCCGGACTTTACAACATTCATCGTAATATTCAAGGCAAGGGCTGTCTTTCCCATGGAGGGCCTTGATGCAAGAAGTATCAAGTCGGATTTCTGAAGTCCCGAAGTCATCCTGTCCAAATCAGTGTAGCCCGTGGCAAGACCGGTTATGCCTCCGCCGCTTTTGGCTCTTTCTTCAAGCTGATTAAATACAGTCATGAGAACTTCCTTTATATCGGAAAAAGTATTGATGCTCCTGTTTTGTGAAATTGAAAAAATCCTGGATTCAGCCAATTCTATTATCTTTTGAGCATCATCATCTTCCTTGTAGCCCTTCTCGATGATTTCCTGAGAAGCGTTTATGAGCTTTCTCAGGGTGGATTTTTCCCTTATAATATTGCAGTATGCTTCAACGTTTTTTGAAGTTATTATATTTTCAGTCAGGGTGGCCAGATATTCAAATCCGCCTACATAGTCTACCTTGCCTCTTTTTTTAAGCTCTTCGAAAACAGTGACTGCATCAACAGGTATATTCTGCATGTATATTTGTTTAATACTGTCATATATTTCTTTATTTGCTTCATAATAAAAATCGTCATAACTTAACAAATTAACTACTTTTTCGACAGCAATATGGTCAATCATACAAGAAGCCAGCACAGTTTGTTCAGCTTCTGCATTATGAGGAGGGATTTTCCCAATATTCATAAATTCAGACATTTCTACCTCTTATTTTTCTGTAACTATTACTTTTAGTTTAGCATTGACCATGGGGTGGAGTTTTATTTTCACATTGTACTCACCCAGGGTTTTTATGGGCTCATCCAGGTCAAATTTCTTTTTATCTATTATAATTTTATGCTCTTTCTCTAATAATTCCGATATTTCTTTTGTTGTAATTGAGCCGAAAAGCTTTCCGTTTTCGCCAGCCTTTGTTTTTATAACAATAACTTTCTGCATCAGTTCTTCTTCAAGAACCCTGGCCTCCTCAAAAGCTTCCCTTTCTTTTTCCTCCTTCTTCTTTTTGGCGTTTTCAAGGTTTTTTAAGTTGACTTCTGTTGCTTCTATTGCAATATTTTTAGGAAAAAGGAAATTGCGGGCATAGCCGTCCTTTGCATTGATTATTTGTCCCTTTTTCCCCACATTTTTAACATCTTCCAACAGTATTACTTTCATTTTGAACTCTCCTTTTTAT
>Ga0208040_1004629_pt1 | contig 10396 bp, 9 predicted proteins | sample AD_UKC083_MetaG_FD_184431 | JGI IMG/M metagenome (GOLD analysis project Ga0208040, IMG submission 184431) | Active sludge microbial communities of municipal wastewater-treating anaerobic digesters from USA - AD_UKC083_MetaG (SPAdes) (version 2) | ecosystem: Engineered > Bioreactor > Anaerobic >... | reverse complement strand
TTATAGTGTCTAAATCCCGTACTCCCCTTAATAAGGTCAGCGAATGTGAACCGTTACAATGGAAAAGAAGAGTTTGTAAGCACGCTTCACAATATACCTTTATCTTTTGTACGCGTTGTCGCAAATGTTTTTTCACGTTTAATTTATCTTGATAGATCTGTATTGTTTCGCTATCGTCTAATTATGAGCACCATGCAAAGTCGCGTTTTATCATAAGGTTTTCCCATGACAAAACACAATGCATAACTGCACTGGTTGAAGCAAGCATGAATTTTTTCATAAAGAACCCCGGAAACCGAAGACCGCCCACGTAATCCGGTAAGGTGCAAAAGGTAGAGGTTCCTGGTTTGTAGATCTTACCGTGAAATCTTCCGAGGTACACGTCCTCTGCAACAAAAACCTCCATATTCACCCTTGTTCGTGTTCTTGCCTTCTTTGCTCGTTAGTCCTGAAACCATTGCCATGTTTACAGTCACATCAGTGGTATCGGTAGCATGAGATTTTTGCCTTTAGCCAGGCTTACACTGGTCAGACTGCTTTTCAAAAAAAGTTTACAACAACCCCTGGTGGTATAAATATCAAATTTGCCCTTGGAACGATTTTTTGAGGGTCATGAATACATTTACTCAGGAGGATTCGTATTTGTCCATCCTGGCGAATCCTCAGAAGGCCTTTCTAAATATGTTGAAATTCCACCTGCAATCTATTTATTGAAACAGAATTTGCTACCCTGATCTGTTAGCTGCTATTCTTTATTTGTGTGTTCAGGAAACCTTTTGTCTCTGGCATATAGTTTTAAATATTCTAGATCTTTCTCGCTGAAACCCTCCCACGCAAATGGGAAAAGTGCGTTGTTCTGGTAAATGGGATCCTCCCAAATTGGGAAGCGCGCGCACTGTCCATACTCATCAAAAAGACGTGTGTGGGGTATGGGCGTATATTCAGCTATATATGGTTGTATGCCGATATCAAGAACATAGTCAATCGACTGCTTCACCTCTTCCCATCTTTGATTCGGTAAGCCAGCGAGAATATATGCAACAATCTCATTGTTTTTGAATCCTCCATCAATTAAGGCAGTGACAGATTTTTCAAAATGCTTTAGACTGATCTTACTCCCTGTTGACTTCTGTACAACTGGGTCGGCTGACTCAAGCCCTATCCTTATTTCCCTAAATCCGGCACCTCTTAAAAGATGGGCCAGCTCATCATCAATGAGGGCACCGTTCATGGCATTAGGGTTATAGATATCAATTTGAAAAGGGAGACTGCAGATCTTCTTCAGGAGAGGCTTTGCATAAACCTCATTTTTGTAAAGAAAGTTGTCGTCATAAAGCACGTACCTGCTTACCCCCAGTTCGTGCCAATGTCTGACTTCCTCAATGACGCTCCCGGGACTTCTCCTCACGATACCGGGGTGCATATAGGGTGTGGCGCAGTAGGCGCATCGGTACATGCATCCGAATGATGTAAGCAGAGGAACAAAAGGGATGGTTTTATAAAGATCATAACACGGGTAGGGGATGTGATCAAGGTCATAGAGTGAGGGTTTGTAGGTCAATTTTTTATCAAATGCATTTTCAACAAAACCATAGAATTTTTCAATCTCACTGTTTTTTATGATAAGGTCAGCTTCTCGGAGAGTGCGGTCAGCGTGTGCGGAGCAGAGAGAGGGATATATTCCACCAATAATTATTTTTGAAGATGGAAAAACATGTCTGGCCGCCTCTAATGCCTCTTTCACACCAAGATACCAGTACGTCATGATGGAGGTAATAAGGATAATGTCCGGTTCTTTGCTTTCACCAAGCTTTCTGATGAGGGCATCCCTGGAGATGCCATATCGTTTGAAGCGTTTTCGAATGTGTTTAAGTGCCGGGGGGCTCTCCACCTTTTCTTTTACAAAAGGCGCCCTTCCGTCCACTTTCCGTTTTCTCTCCACAATTTGCATACAGTCGATGAGGTTAACCTCCATATCATTTGCTCGGAGTATTCCTCCAATGTAAAGGAGTCCAAGAGGACTTGACCAAAAACTGTACGCTGCGAAATCATAGATGGAAGGATTTATAAGCAAGGCTCTTGAAACCATTTGTAACCTATTTCCCTTTTCACCCTCGTTTTTTTGAACCGCGGAACAAAGGTTTACGACTGAAAAGCTTTATCATGATAAGACCGAAGACAAACCCTCCTATGTGGGCATACCAGGCTACGCCTTCCATGCCTGAATACAAGACTTGCATGAAAAACCAAATAGTAAGAAGCACAATCGCTGGTAATTCGACTATTTTGATAAAAATAATAATAAAGAGCAATGTCTTGATTCTCGCATAAGGATAAAGCACCAAATATGCCCCTAAAACCCCTGAAACAGCTCCGCTCGCTCCTATCATGGGAATATTTGATGTGGGATCATAAAAGAGCTGGGCAAAAGCTGCGGCAATACCGGCCAGAAGATAAAATAAAATGAATCGCCCGTGTCCCGTGGCGTCTTCAATGTTGTTGCCAAAAATCCACAGATACAGCATATTCCCTCCGAGGTGGAAAAAACCTCCATGGAGGAACATTGAGGTAAAGATTGTCATCACGTTGTAAGGTACAAGGTCCAACCTAGAGGAAGCTGAGGTCATAAATTCCCTCGGTACAAGTCCGTAATATTTGTATACAATTTGGCCTTCAGTACCGGTAAGGGTAAATCTCATCCAAAGAAATATTAATATGTTTACAAAGATGATGCTCACTGTTATAATGGGATAAGTGCGTGTTGCAATATTATCTCGTATCGGTATCATTTGTGGTATTTCTTATCACGTGTTTCTTGGCATGTCAAAATCAACTGGCCTGGAGTGATGTATGCCTGAATTAAGAAAGGATCCTATTATTGACAGATGGGTGATTATATCAACAGAACGAGGTAAGCGCCCTGTCTTCTTTATTGAAGAACCGCCCCCGCCAAAGGCAGCTATGTGTCCACTGTGCCCGGGCAATGAACATATGACCCCTGCGGAAGTATACGCAGTCCGACCAAGCAATTCATCACCAAACAGCCCTGACTGGCTTTTGAGGGTCATTCCAAACAAGTTTCCTGCCTTGCGCATTGAGGGCTCCCTCAACAAAGAAGGTGTTGGCCTCTATGACAGGATGAACGGCATCGGTGCCCATGAAGTCATAATTGACACACCTGTACATGGAGAAACGCTCTCTAATATGAGTGTTCGCAGCATACAGAATATATTTGGCGCTTTCAAAGAAAGGGTTCTTGACCTTGCAAAGGATAAGCGTTTCAGATTTACTATTGTATTCAAGAATCATGGTACCATTGCTGGGGCCTCCCTTGATCATTCACACTCACAGCTCATTTCCCTTCCTGTAGTTCCCAAAAGAATATCTGAGGAGATTAGTGGTAGCATGAATTACTACAGACAGAAAGACCGGTGCATTTTTTGCGATATCATTGCCCAAGAGCAGGAAGATAATGTACGGGTAATCTACGAGAACAAACGGTTTATTTCTCTCTCACCCTATGCATCGCGCTTTCCTTTTGAAAGCTGGATTCTTCCCAAAAACCATGAGTCGCATTTTGTTTTTCCAAGCGATGATGACGGTTACCGTGATGCAGCCGATGCTCTCTCTATGGTCTTGAAAAAACAAGACAAAGTACTGAATTCTCCGCCCTATAATTTTATGATACACACTGCACCGCTTGGAAGTGGCGATATGCCATACTATCACTGGCACATTGAAATCATCCCGAGGCTTACTAAAATGGCCGGTTTTGAGTGGGGAACTGGTTTTTACATCAACCCTACTCCGCCAGAAGAGGCAACAACGTATCTTAAGGAAGCAGATATATAGGGGGCCTAATGAAGATACTGATAGCGTCTCCCGAACTTTACCCTTTTGTAAAAACTGGGGGGCTTGCCGACGTTACAGGAACACTACCGAAAACCTTGAAAAAGCTCGGGGCTGAGGTGAGGGTTATATTACCAAAACACAAGGGAGTTGAAGAGCTCAATTTTCCCCTGCATTATAAGAACTTCAAGATAGCGTGCCAGATATCGCAGGCCTACGTTGACGGGGAAATAGTGGAGAGTGAGTATGATGGAGTTGCTGCATACCTTGTGGAAAAAGATGAATATTTCTATAGAGACTATCTCTACAGCACCCCGGATGGTGATTATCTTGACAATGCTGAGCGGTTTATCTTCTTCTCTAAAAGCATCCTGGAAGCAATAAAAATAACCGGATTTGTTCCTGATGTTCTCCATTGTAACGATTGGGAGACAGCACTTGTCCCTTTCTTTCTGAAAACGCTGTATAAAGATGATCCCCATCTTAAAGATATTGCCACACTCCTAACCTTGCACAACCTTGGATACCAAGGCCTGTTCTGGCATCATGATATGCACCTTCTCAACACGGGTTGGGAATACTTCACCCCCGACTACATAGAGTTTTTTGGCAAGATCAATTTTCTGAAAGCTGGAATCGTCTTCGCAGATATATTGAACACGGTAAGCAAACAATACAGCGAAGAGATACAAACACCAGAATTTGGTCATGGGCTGGATGGAATACTCAGAACAAGGAAAGCTGATCTTTACGGGATTATCAATGGCATAGATTATGACGAGTGGAATCCAGAAAATGACAGGTATTTACCCGCCAACTATAGTGCTGATGATATGAGTAATAAGTCACATTGCAAGAAGGCATTGCAAAAGACCTTCGGTTTACCCGTGAATCAAAATATTCCACTCCTTGCCACAATCTCCAGATTGGCAGATCAGAAAGGCTTTGACTTAATACATTCATCCATAGAAGATATGCTCACTCTTAACGGGGGCTTGCAGTATATTGTCCTTGGAACAGGCGATAGAAAGTATCACGACATCTTTACTGATGTTGCAAAAGAATTCCCAAAATCATTCGCCATCAAAATTGCTTATGACAATGCCCTTGCCCATCTCATAGAGGGTGGAGCTGACATGTTTCTTATGCCTTCCCGGTACGAACCGTGCGGTCTCAACCAGCTATACAGCCTGAGATATGGAACGGTACCGATTGTACGCGGAGTGGGCGGTCTTGAAGATACTATTACAGATTTTGAGGTCAACCCTGAGCTCGGCACTGGTTTTAAATTTTATGACTATTCTAGGACAAGCCTTCTCAACACCATAGAAAAGGCCTTAAAGGTATATCGAAGAAAAAAAGACTGGACAACGCTTATGAAGCATTGTATGGCAGCAGATTTTTCTTGGGAAAGATCGGCCAAAGAATATCTGAATCTTTACAGAAAAGCCATTGAAAAGCATGCATCCGATTGATATTCTTGGAAAAATAATTGCAATATCACACTCGAACCTTGAAATAGCGTCAAGGATTAACGCAATCCTCAACATAATTACTCAGGACATGCCCTTTGATGAAGCAATTGTATACACCCTCGATACTGATAAAAAACTCACCTGCCGGTACAAAAATGACAAAAGCGTCCTTTTCCCTCTCTTGAATGAGTACCGGTCTCACATCGGTGAAGGCATTGTGGGAAGTGTGGCTCAAAAAAGGATACCTCAGGGCTTCACTTTCAAAGATGTGCCCCCCAGACTTGGATGCCTGTTTTATCCAGATCTTGACGGATATATTCAAAAATACAGGGCTTTTCATTTTATTCCTATAAGTGACGACAGCTATCTTTACGGTGTCTTATTTATATGCGCATCGAGCATGGAGCGTCTGAACAAACCCCATAATGCTTTTCTGTCCATGGTTGCGAGAGAAATTGGTGGTATTCTCCGTTCCAACCAGCTTCTTATTTCATCAAAAAAACGCATAAGCGAGCTTGCAACCCTGTCAGAACTTGGTAGGGTTCTAGCCTCTAGTTCAATTCCCCAGGACATCCTCAACAGTATCACGTTTATCATTGCCAAAGCATTAAATGCCGCTTTTGTTACTGTAAGGTTGTCCCATTCATTTCTTAAGATTGATTCACAGCGGTTTACCTACGGAGAAATTGGAAGCGAATCTAAAGAAATAATCAAAAAACTCGAAATGGAGGTCAAAAACCAAGAGAAAACAGTCTCTCTAAAGGACCTCGATACAGAGGGGTATAGGAACACCACATCAACGTCCCTGTATAGCGCTCCCCTCACCTCAAAAGGGCGATTTTTAGGAACGGTAACGATAGGCGGGCCGATAACGCAGTCAGGGTCGGTCATGGAAGGGAATGGTCGTTATCTTATAGAGACGATCGCTAATTATATCTCAAGCGGCCTCGAGAACACCCTTCTTACTACGAAACTCAAGGACGTGCTAAAGGAGCTGAATAGTGCTCAGGAGAGACTTGTCGAGCAGGAGACATTCCGAAACCTTGGTGAAATGACAGCTAACATAGCTCATGAAATTAAGAACCCACTCGTAATTATTGGTGGTTTTACAAAACGACTTGCGAGGAAGACCCGACTTGATCTTACTGAGAATAGATATATAGAAATAATACTTAAAGAGGTGGCCAGGCTCGAGGCGATTCTTGATGAGGTCCTAAACTATGTTAAGGAAAGTCCCATGGTTATAAAGGACAGCAAGATCTCTGATTTTATAGATGAGCTTGTCTTTCTTTTTACTTCAGATAGTGCATGGGAAAAAATTGAAATAACAAGAGAATATGCAAACAATATTTCTTTTGTTCCTTGTGACGACCAGCAAATAAAGCAGGTACTCATAAACATTTTGATGAACGCCTATGATGCAATGCAAGGCAGCGGAAAGATTGTTATCCAGACCGGTCTCAAGATTATCAATGATCGCCCTTTCGCCTCAATTAGCATAAGCGATACTGGAGGAGGCATTGATCCAGCTATAATTGATAATATTTTTAATCCATTCTTTACCACCAAGGATGGGGGAACCGGTTTAGGTCTTGCCATATCAAATAAAATAGTCCTCAACCATGGAGGTTATATACAGATTCATAATCTTATAGGAAAAGGTGCTACGTTTATTGTGCATCTTCCCATAAAAAACACTACAATTCGAGAGGAGCGTATATGAAGAAGGCACGCCTTTTAATAGTTGACGACGAGGAAAATATCCGGTTTCTGTTCAAAGAAGAGCTCGAAGAAGAAGGATACTCGGTCGATGTAGCCTCAAACGGATTAGAAGCAATCGACAAAGTTAAACATGCTGTTTTTGATCTTGTTGTTCTTGATATCAAAATGCCGGGGATGAACGGAATAGAGGCTCTCAATGAAATCAAGAACATTAACAAGAACTTGCCTGTTATCCTGTGTTCTGCCTATGGAGAATTCAAGCAGGATTTCTCGAGCTGGGCATCAGACGGATATGTTGTTAAATCTGCTGACACCAACGAGCTCAAGCAAACAATTAAGAATCTTCTGGGAGTCGCCTGACACTTAGACAAATTTGATGTGTCCAAAAGGTTTATTAGAGAACAGGTATAATAACGGATAATTACAGTACCAAATCTATCATACCAAAACATTTGATTCTCCAACACTGTACAAAGTATATACTTTTTCGACAAAATGCTTGCTATAGATTTCATGTTGCCGTAATATTATACGGGTTGGGGGTGTAGCTCAGCGGGAGAGCATCTCGTTCGCAACGAGGGGGCCGCGGGTTCAATTCCCGCCACCTCCACCAAAAAATGATCGTTTGACATACCACCGAAGGTTTGACTTTGCACAAACAATTACATTATAATCACGTATGAAAAAATTAATCGTACTACTCATTGCCTTATCAGTTATATCGTGCAGCACAAACCCTTTTGCCAAGAAAAAAACGGACAGCACTGGTGTTCCTGGCTCAGAAGGAAAAAAGGAACAGACACAAAAAACAGCACAGATAGGGGAGGAAACCCCAAAACCTGGAGATATTAAAATTCTTGATGGAGTGGAATATATTTACGCAAGAAACAAAAGGTGGCAGTTTACCCCTTACGAGCCGGAGTATATGTGGATCAGGAAGGACCAGTACTCGCCGGGATGGGGCGAGAACCTGTTGACAAGAGGCAAACCGAAGGAACAGAAGGAGCTCGAAAGCAGGCTGGCCAAGCTAGAAGAAGAAATGAAGAAAAAAGGACTACCCCCACAGATGGCGTATCCGTCACAGATGGCTTATTTGCCACCTGGCATCGCAGGCTATATGCCTTCAGTACCTCTGATAACATTCAATTATCCATCTCCAAAAATGAAGCGACGTGTTATCGTATTGCCTGTAGCAGACCAGACAAACTACAAAGACGAGCAATTGGGCGAACTGGCAACAAAAAGACTGATTTCAAGGCTTGAAAATACCGGCACAATGATTTGTATTGATCCAAATTCTGTAAACATGAAGGGAAACCTTACGGATAGACAAAATTTAAAGGCATTGAACGAAACATATGGGATTCAGGCTGTACTTAAAGGCACCCTTGCTGATGTTTTTACAAGCACATCCAAAATAGAAGGTAAGGATGACCGGGAAACATCATTTGCTGTTTCCAAGATAGTAATTGATCTTTACAACACTGACACTGGTATTGTTATGAAGCAACTCTCTGGCCGAAACCCGGTCTTTCTTTCCAGAGAAAAGGGGGATTTAAGCTCTGAAAAAGCAAAGATAAAAGCCCTGGATTTATCCATAGAGATAATTGCTGATGATATCCTCAAAAGCATTCTTTCTCTCGACTGGCATGCACGGATAGCCTCCATCGATAAAGACAAGATTTATATAAATGCCGGTCGCCTGTCAGGCCTAGAGAAGGGCGGTGCTATTGAGGTATACTCTCCTGGAGAGGAAATTGTTGATCCCAAAACAAATTTGCCCCTTGGCAGGACAAAAGGTAGCTATAAAGGAGAGCTTGAGATTGTAGAACTGTTCGGCGTTGATGCCAGTTGGGCAAAAACTAAGAAGGGCGCTAATTTTTCAGCTACTGACCTGGTCTACTTAAAGCCACAGGAAGCTGTTAATCCAAGTACTGTTAAAAGTGAAAGTACCCCGGCTAAGAAACCTGATCAACCGAAAAAGAAATAATGGGTCCCGCAGGTCATCGGGTAAGAGATGTTTAAACCGTTTCACGTGAAACACCATTTTTACTTTTAAATTCCAATTACAAAAGACAATAAATCCTCCGGTCTTTGTCATATCTTTTTCAGTGCTTTCTATTTAACCAGCTGGAGCGCCTCTTTAAATCTGTCAGTGCCTGCCCTCTCCAGGACTTCGTAAATAAACATTTCTGTACTTGTAATTATGGCCCCTGCTTGTTGCATCCTTTCGATGGCTATGTTTCGGTTTTCTGCTGTTCTAGAACCTACAGCGTCTTTGACAACATGAACGGTGAATGACGACAATGCATGTAATGCTGTTTGTGCGACACAGATGTGTGCCTCTGCGCCCACAAGAATTAGTGTTTTTCGTTTTAATTGTTTAATGCGCTCCTCAAATTCTGCGGATAAAAAACAGTTAAAGGAAATTTTTTCAATAGGAACTATATTCTCAGTTTGTGTTGCAATTTCTGAAAGTGTAGGGCCAAGTTTCTCTTGTTCAGTCATGACTATTGGCATGTCTACTATTTGTGAGAACTTTATGAGACGAATGATATTTTCTAGAATAGCTTCCCTTCCTTGAATCACCGGCATCAGTCGGTCCTGCACATCAATCACGATGAGAACAGAGTCCTGTTTTTGCGCCATTTTATACCTGTTAATTCTATTATTTTTCATATGTACTCCTCTCTTTTTTTAGACTTGTTTATTTTCCAAAAGGTCGTGAAAAACCTACTATTCGTCACCATCTCATCTCGATGAATGTTGCCTCTTTGTCAAATATCCCATTCCACGAAGATAGCTCTCCACAATAGGAATTGCTACTGACTCACGCCTCCTCTTAACATCTGTCAGGTAACACGGTATGGGTGGCAACTTAATAAAACGTACATGGACAGGTATACAATCCAGAAACAGATGTAAAAAACTGACACATAGCGAAACATCTTCTTCAAACTACATAGCTTTAACGAACAATAAATCTGCCTATCTTTTAGGATTCCAGGGATGTTATGCCTTCGCGGATTGCATATTTTGTCAATTCTGCAACGCTGTGTATGTTCAGTTTATCCATTATTTGTTGGCGGTGGGTTTCTATTGTTTTAACGCTCACATTTAAGACCGATGCTATTTGCTTTGTGCTTTTACCTTCAGCAATAAGTTGCAATACCTCACGTTCCCTCGGAGTCAGCACCGTAAATACATTAGTCTCATTCTTCGGCAAGTTTTGCAAATACTCTTCAACTATAACATCTGTAATCTTCTGACTAAGGTAATGTTGCCTCCGCATAACAGTGTGAATTGCCGTCACGAGTTCCTCAAATGCGCTGTCCTTTAAAAGATATCCC
>Ga0208040_1004627_pt1 | contig 10399 bp, 9 predicted proteins | sample AD_UKC083_MetaG_FD_184431 | JGI IMG/M metagenome (GOLD analysis project Ga0208040, IMG submission 184431) | Active sludge microbial communities of municipal wastewater-treating anaerobic digesters from USA - AD_UKC083_MetaG (SPAdes) (version 2) | ecosystem: Engineered > Bioreactor > Anaerobic >... | reverse complement strand
CGCAATGCAGGCGGTGTACTCGCGCCCAGAGCCGTCAACTATCGACAGCTTGTCGCCTGGCCCCATCCTCAGCGCTCGGATAATGTGCCGGGCATCGCGACCCGCTATTCGAACTACTCCGTCTGCGATTGCGTCAGACGGTACAAAGAACCTTCGCATGTCATCTGTCTCCAAGAACAGGCCGAAATGGCTTGGCCGCCGAAACCAAGGTGACCCAGTCATCAACCTGAATGCGGCGGATGATCCGATGTCCGGCGCCGTGAAGCGCCTCCTCAACTCGGGCAGCGTGTTTGCCCGTGAAGCCGGAGCAGACGAAACGGCCACCCGGAGCGAGCACGCGCGGAAGCTCGGCCATCAACTCGATTACGACGTCGGCCAAGATGTTGGCCACCACTATGTCGAATTCCTGCAGCACGCCGCCGGCGAGATCGCCCTGCAGGATAGTAGCTCGATCCGCCACCTTGTTTGTGGCGACGTTGTTTGCCGCCACGCTGACCGCGACGGTGTCTATGTCGATCCCGACCACATTTGCGGCGCCCAACCGGGCGGAAGCTATGGACAGAACGCCTGAACCACAGCCCACATCGAGCACGCTGGCGCCGGGCATAACGAACTCCTCAAGGGCAATGATACACCCCCGGGTGCTCTCATGTTGGCCGGTTCCGAAAGCCTCGCCAGGATCGAGGAGCACTACGACCTCGCCCGCCGCCGGCGTGTATTCTATCCAGGAAGGCACGATCACGATGCGACGGCCCACGTGGTCGACGTGGTAGTGCTGCTTCCAGGCACTGCCCCAGTCTTCGCCCGCTACTCGCGCCACAGAGATCGCGGGACGCACCTCGCCCGAGTCGAGCCTGTCGGCGAACGCGGCATCCAGAGCCGACCGGATGGATAGGAGCCGGCTTTCCAGCAGATCGTCTACGGGATAGTAGGCCGTCACCCTGATCAGATCGCCGGGTGGGGTATCTTCGGGGAAGAGCTTGCCGTCTGTGCCGCCGGCTTCAGCGGACCGGCGCATCAACAAAGGGCCGGTGAATGCTACTCCACCAGCCCCAGCATCGCGGAGAACCTCTGCGACCAGCTCGCTGCGGTCATCCGATACTTCAGCCCATACTTCTGCCCAGATCACCTCGACACCCCGTCTCTCCCGGCCCTGTGCACCTGGCCACGTGCATCATGCCTGCCCGGCCCGGCCGAACAGGCCTTGGCGACCCTTCTTGCTGCGACCTTTTGGACGGGCGCCGCCTGACTGCAGCTCGGCGAGCTCCTGGAAGAGCTCCCTCTCCCTGGCGCTCAGGCGTGTGGGTGTCACCACTGTGACCCTAACTACCATGTCGCCCTTGCCGAACCCACGCAGCGCCGGCACGCCCCGCCCACGTACTCGGTACTCGGCGCCGCTCCGAGCGCCGGCAGGCACCTTCACCTTGGCATCCGCACCGTCGATGGCCTGTACGGTCAGCTCATCGCCCAGGGCTGCCTGGGAGAATGATATGGGAACCTCTATGCGCAGATCATTGCCGTCGCGCTGGAACCGCGAGTGGGGCAGGACTGTAACGTACACCCACAGATCACCCGACGGACCTCCGAGAGTGCCTGCATCGCCCTCGCCTCTCACGCGAATCCGGGCTCCAGTGTCCACTCCGGCAGGCACCTCTACCTCAAGGCGAACCGTTTCGCGCACACGCCCCGCGCCCCGGCACTCATCGCACGGGTTCTCGATGACCCTGCCCTCACCGTTGCAGCGCGGACATGTGGTGACCCGAGTGAACATCCCAAACGGAGTGCTGCTCACAGATTGCACTTGGCCGCGCCCACCGCATTCGGGGCATGTCGCCCTGGACGTGCCCGGCTGCGTGCCTTCGCCGCCGCAGGCCTTGCACATACCCATTCGATCCACGCGCACCGTCTTCGAGACGCCGGCTACCGCTTCTTCCAGTGTCAGCTCGATAGACTGCTTAAGATCATGCCCGCGTGCCGGGCCCGAACGGGCAGAACGGCCGAACGGGCCCTCGCCAAAGAAAGCGTCGAATATGCTGCTGAACGGATCGAAACCTCCGGAGTCGGGTGACCAACCTCCCCCGACCCCGGCCCCATCTTCCGGCCCGAACCTATCGTATCGCGCACGCTTCTCCTCATCGGAAAGCACCTGATAAGCTTCGTTTATCTCTTTGAACTTCGACTCGGCTGAAGAGTCGTCAGGATTCACATCCGGGTGGTACTTCCGGGCTAGGTCCCAATAGGCCTTCTTTATGTCGGCCTCCGAAGCGTTCCGCTCCACGCCCAGAACTTCGTAGTAATCACGCGTCGCCGTCGCCAACACCGCCTCATTCGCCAGATTCACACAAGTCCAAACGGGCAAGAATCTCCGACAAGCCCTCAGCCATGTACCCTACCAACGCAGTCACCATCGAATAGTCCAGCCGCGTAGGACCCACAACAGCGACAGCACCTACTACTCTGCCAGCAACACCATACGGCGCACTGACCACGCTGCATGATTGCAGTTCGTCCATGACGTTCTCAGAACCGATGGTGACCACCGTTGCCCCAAGGCCTCGCGACCCTGCAGCGGCTAACGCCCGGAGCACTGAGTCATCGGATTCCAAAAACTCCAACACGGGCCGGGCGCGGCCTACATCTTTGAACTCCGGCTGTGCAAGCAATTGCATCAGCCCGTCCACGTATACCCGTTCCTCATCTGACGAATGCATCGCCGCGAGCAGCAACTCGAACATCTGATCCAAGAAAGTCGCATATGCTGAAAGCTCTGCCTGAATCTCGCGCAATACCGCTCCACGCATCTGTGCGAGCGTGCTTCCGCGGAGCCTGTTATTGAGGATGCGCGATATCCTATCCAGGTCAGACGGGTGCATTGTGTGTTCGATTGAGAGCACACGGTGCTCAACTAAGCCCGAATTGGTTACCACCAAAACGAGAACCGTTTCAGAGCTGAGCGGAACAAGCTGTATGTGGCGTATCTCGGCCGTCCTTACCGCAGGCCCCACCACTACTGAAGCACATTGAGATATCTCTCCCAGCATCCTGGCGGTGGTTCTGACAAGAGCGCGGACCTCATCCCGTCGCCTCTCATATTCGGCCCTGATGCGCTTCTCCGCCAGCCCCGTCAGATCCCGCCCGGTCATGAGAGTATCCACGTAGAACCGATAACCCTTGTCGGAAGGGATACGGCCTGCGGATGCATGTGGTTGCTCAAGATAGCCCTCATCTTCAAGGTCAGCCATCTCGTTGCGGATGGTCGCCGAACTGACGCCGAGCCCGTACTTGCGCGCGATGGTTCTCGAACCCACCGGCTCCGCTGTTGTGATATAGTCGTCAGTCACCGCTCGAAGAATCGCCTTTTTGCGGTCTGCCATGTTCTCCGCCATCGCTCTCACCCCTTGTTCGCTCCTAGAGCCTTCCCCGCGACCGACGCGCTCACCGCAATCGACGCGCTACTCGCACGCATCGCTCGGGAGGCATCGAGGGTCTGCGTCAACAAGCCGAAGTTAGCACTCGTAGGCTGGGAGTGCTAATGAAAACATAGCACTCCACCCCGTCCATGTCAAGATTCTGACGACCACGCGGCGACAGTTCACCAGCTTAAGCCGGGGTTCGGCCCCGTAGGGCTGTGCGTTGGTGGGCAGGCAACGCGATGCTCAGGGCGGCGCTGTACCACAATCTGTTGCTGTGGAGGCGGACGTCAGGTCATCCGTCGTAACAGCGCGATGCGTGTTCTCGGTGCGAAACGGGCATTGCACAGGGATTTGCCCAGCCTGAGGCCATTTGCTCTCGAAGTCCGTGGCGTTCCGGCGCTTCTAGCTGGGCCGCTTCGCTTCCACTAAACGGCGAGTGCCGCGCCACTTCAATACCTGATACAGCCATATATACCCTTTAACATACAAACATCCCACATATAGGCACTCCGGAACACCTCGCCCGCTCCGACATTCCGCTTATTGGCGGTGTTTCGGCAGTAAAAGTCATTCCGACAGACCCACGCGGAAATTTCTCGCCGTTTGAGTGCAGAAAATCTCCCTCCAAAGCCTCCAAAGCGGAGAAAAGCTGCCCATATACCCCCTGTGGGTATCCGCCATGGCACCGCGTCCAAAGCGACTCAGGCTACACGCATGCGCTCCCTAGCGCAGGGCGACTCCTCCGAGCAGGGTATTCACTCTGTGAACAGCATGTGTATCGTTGCACGCAAGACCGGCAAGAGCCGCCTACACGCATTCGACAAAGACTCTGTTCGCCAGCAAGAACGCGTCGGGCGCGAGGCGCACGCGCGGGCCTATATGCGAAGCCGGGTCGGAATCGATGACCTCCACGAGGCCACGTGAAGCGAGGCATCGGAAACGTTCAGCGTATTCCCCTGCTAGGTCGATGCCGTACTCCTGCGATAGTGCGCCGAGGTCGACCCCGGCCGACATCCTAAGGCCCACCATCAGGGCATCCCGGGCTTCTTCGTGCGCGGTGCGGACTTCTCGACCGGCCACTGGCAGATCCCCGCGCCTGACGGAGTCAATGTACTCCGCCACACGTGGGGTGTTCCAAGATCGTATGCCCCCGCCGGGCGCCGGTGCCACCGAGCGGGCGCGAACGTGCGAATGCGCAGCAGCGCCCAGGCCCATGTACTCCCCGTTGCGCCAATAGCCCATGTTATGTCGGCTTTCAAGGCCGGCCCGGGCGAAGTTGGATATCTCGTAACGCCCATAGCCAGAGGCAACCATGCGCGCTGTGAACAGGTCGTAAAGATCGGCGGTTTCGTCATCGTCAGGTACGCTCGCCGCTCCAGTTGCGACAGCATCTGCCAGTGGTGTGCCCGACTCCAGCGACAGGCAGTAGGCAGACACGTGCTCGGGCCCTAGCTCGATCACCTGTGCGGCCGTGCTATCCAACGAGGCGCGGGTCTGGCCGGGAGATCCCAGTATGAGGTCTACGCTTATGTTGCCAAAACCCGCGGCGCGGGCATCGCGAAAAGCGCGCAGGCAGTCTTGGGCGGAGTGTATGCGTCCTAGAGCGGCCAGCTCGCTGTCGAAGAGCGACTGGAAACCCAACGACAATCGGTTGGCCCCGACCGCATGCAACTTGGAAAGGCCTGCTCCGTCCACGGTTCCCGGATTGGCCTCTACAGTAACCTCAATGTGATCAGCCGGCACAGCTGTGTCAGTGGCCGCACTTGCCGCACACACGGCACGCAGCAGTCCCTCAAGAAACGCTCCAAGCAGTCGCGGCGGCACGCAGGTGGGAGTGCCACCTCCGACGTACACTGTGTCCACGGGAGCCATGCTGCGAAGCTCATCTTGCCTCAGCCGAAGTTCGCCGAGAACTGCGCCGAGATACGCGGGCGCCGCCGACTCGATATCCGTCACCTGGTACGACACGAAGTCGCAGTACGCGCACTTTTGGACGCAGAAGGGTATGTGTACGTAGACTCCGCTCATGGCCCGCCACGCCTACTCATCGTCAGATCCCAGTACGGCCATGAATGCTTCCTGCGGTATCTCCACCTGTCCGAACTGCTTCATGCGGCGTTTGCCCTCTTTCTGCTTTTCGAGGAGCTTCCGTTTGCGGGAAATGTCGCCGCCATAACATTTGGCCAGCACATCCTTGCGTGTGGCCTTGACGGTTTCGCGGGCTATGATGCGGGAGCCTATGGCAGCCTGAAGCGGCACGTCGAACAGCTGACGTGGTATCAGCTTGCGCAATCGCTCCACCAGAGCCCGGCCGCGTCGCTCGGCGAACTGAGAGTGCACAATGGCCGAAAGGGCGTCGACAGGCCTGCCGTTCACCATGACGTCCAGCTTCACGAGGTTGGACGGCCGATATTCCAGAAACTCATAGTCAAGAGACGCGTAACCTCGAGTCCTCGACTTCAGCTTATCGAAGAAGTCATACAGAATCTCTGCCAGAGGCATGTCATACGTGGCCCTCACCCTAGTGGGGCTGACGAACTCCATGTCGTGCATTGCCCCTCGCCTCTCCACCACCAAATCCATCACTTGGCCAATGAAGTCGGACGGCACGAAGACGGTGACTCTCACGTAAGGCTCCTCGATAACCTCGATCTTGTTGGACGGCGGCAGGTTGGCGGGGTTGTCCACCATGTAGGCGCTCCCCGAGGTCTCGGTCACTCGGTACATGACCGAAGGAGCAGTGGTTATCAGGTCCAGCCCGTACTCGCGCTCCAGCCTTTCCTGGACTATCTCAAGGTGCAGCAGGCCCAGAAAGCCGCAGCGGAATCCGAACCCAAGAGCAGCGGAGGTCTCAGGCTCGAACGAGATCGACGCGTCATTGAGTCGGAGCTTCTCCAGGGCGTCGCGGAGGTCGCCGTATACAGCGGCCTCAACAGGGTACAGGCCAGAGTACACCATGGGTGTGGCCGGCCTGTAGCCGGGGAGCGGCGCGCCGGCCGGACGGTCGGCCCAGGTTATCGTATCGCCCACGGGCGCATCCCCGACCTGCTTGATCTGGCCTACGACGAAACCCACCTCGCCAGGGCCGAGACGCTGGGCAGGCTGCATGTCGGGGCGAAACACGCCGACTTCCGTCACATCGTACTGTCTGCCCGAACTCATCATCCTTATCATGTCGCCCGGCTCGACCTTGCCGTCAAAGACGCGGACATGCGCTATCACGCCGCGGTAAGAGTCGAAATGCGAGTCGAATATCAGCGCACGTAGCGGAGCCTGGCTATCGCCCTTCGGAGGCGGAACCACGTTCACAACTGCCTCGAGCACATCGGCGACTCCAATACCCGTCTTGGCGCTAGTCATCAGCACCTCGGCGGGCTTGACTCCGAGAAGATCGACCAACTCGCCGCGAACACGCTCCGGATCTGCATTGGGCAGGTCGATCTTGTTTACAACAGGCACAATCTCCAGCCCGTTATCGATGGCGAGATACAGATTAGCAAGAGTCTGCGCCTGCACACCCTGGGTGGCGTCCACGACCAAGATGGCGCCCTCGCAGGCGGCCAGTGAGCGCGACACTTCATAGGTGAAGTCGACATGGCCCGGGGTGTCGATGAGGTTGAGAACATAATCGCCGCTGGGGCAAGAATAGTTGATGCGCACCGGCTTCAACTTGATAGTGATGCCTCGCTCGCGCTCAAGATCCATCTTGTCAAGGACCTGACTGGTCATGTCGCGTTTGTCGATGGAGCCGGTGAGCTCGAGAATCCGATCGGCCAGGGTCGACTTGCCGTGGTCTATGTGGGCTATTATACAGAAATTCCTGATTGAACGAATGTCGATGTCCATGCACACCTCAGCGTCCGTGAGAATCGGGGAGAATCCCAAGTCGCATTATACCACACCTCTTGGGCGGAACTACTGAGCAGGCTCGATCTCGATGCGGATCGAGCGGCCGAACACCTCTATCCGGAATCCACGGGAGGTGAGGCCAAGCCTGGACGCACTCATGATCGACCATGGGCCGTCGGCGCCGGCCAGACGCGAAGCCGATCGTCCGGCAAGGCTTGTCCCAACCGCAGTCATGACGATGAATGCCAGAACGATCAGGAGCATCAGAAGCATCCCTGCGGGTGAGGTAGCACCGGCGCGCCTCTGGGCGCGCCTCGGGCCTCGTAGGCGTTCAGATGACTCGGGCAAGGGCCCGGGCGACGAGGCGGGCCGCCCTGTTTGCCTCTTCGATAGTATTGCTGGTCCCTCCTATCTCGATTATTATTGCCCTATCATGCAGTTGCTGGTTGAAACGCGCGTGCTTGTGGATGGCCACTCCGCGAGTGACTCCAGGATACATCGATTCAAGCTGGGCGGAGAGTTTCAGGGCGAACTCGTAGTTCTTCCTCCAATTCGGGTGGGCCAGGCCGGAAGTGTCGTCGGTCACTACGAAGAGCACCCTCGCGACTTTTCCCCCGTCTACGGTCGCAGTTTTCAGGTTGCTCTTGCTGGCAGGCAGCGAATCGCGGTGTATATCGAGCACGGCATCGATGCTAGGGTACGACTTGATCAACGACTTCAGGGTATCGTACGCAGCTGAGTAGCTCTTCGTCCAGTCCGGGTAATCGTGGATCTTCGAGGAGTGGACCGATGACATTCCGAGTTGTCCCGAGAGCTCTTCCACGAGCGCCGTGCCGACCTTGATCACCCCGTCCGGCTTGCCCCAGCAGTAGTCGGCTCCTGATGTCGGCCTGTATGCCTCAGAGCTGTGCGTGTGCAGGACTGCCACCTTCGGAGCTGAGCCCCTGAGAACCAGCGTGTCCGAGACTTCGCGCACGGCAAGACGCGTCGGCGTCGTCGACTTGCCCGACCGGGGTTGCGCTGAAGTCGCCGGCGGGCCTGACGGCGCGGGGCTGGCCGACTGCGTATCGCCCGTGCGGGGCTGTGCGGTTGCCTCTACAGCGGTCTGGGCAGGGGTGGGAACAGTCGTCAGATCGCCTGCCGCTTGCGAGGCGCCGGTCATACTCGCCTCGCTCGTCGACACACTCCCAAGTACCACCGGAACGGCCTCGGGCGGGGCTTGCGCTGGCCCCTCGTACTCTGCCAATGTGCCAGATAGCGTGCTGGAGATCACATCGGCGGCGGGCGTTTCCCGTCGCATGCTGTCAGAGCGCGACGGCAGCGCCGCATCGCGCTGCGCGCCCAGGACCGCAGGCAATTCGGCCCGAAGGAAGGTACGGGGATCTTCGGGGTCGAGCCCGCCCATGGCCAACAACACCGCCCTGAGTAAGCGCGAGCCGAAGGAACTGAAGTGATCGCTCTCGCGCGCCGCGGGCACGGCACTCGTGTTGCCTGATCGTGCCCTAAACAGACCGAAAAACCGGTCAAGCGACTGTCGTACCGTCTCGCTGAAAGTCCGGTGGGCCCGCTCAATCTGCCCGGCAGCGGTTCCGGCTTGTGACTGGCCCGAAGACGTGACTGCTACCGTGTCCTGCGAGGCGTTCATCCGGGTACGCACCGCCAGGCCCACCGCCACAAGGCACATTGCCAAGTACAAGATGAAGAGATTCCCGAGCGGGCCGGCGCCGCGGGCCGGCGCGCCCTTTGTTCGTCGGCGCCTGGCCCCCCCTGAGGCCCTGCGCCCTGCCTTCCCCGCGGTGCGGAGCAAAGAGACCACCCCTTCTCTTTGCACCTCTATTCTCCCGGCGCGTACGGTATTCGCCGCGGGGCGACTCCGGTTCGAACAGGCTGGCTACTGAAGGTACTGGTATATCTCCTCCTCGTCTATGGCGGGATGCAGCGCGTAGTTGATCCCGCCGGCAACCACGTCCGACAGTTCTTTGGCCAGAACGTCCACCTCTTTGGGGGTAATGATAAGTGTACCGAGGTAGGGTTGGAGCATCTGACTCACTGCAGGAGGCAACTGGGGGGCGCCCGTTATCTCCTGAAAGCCGCGGGACGTGCCTGGCGGCTCCGGACTCGTGCCTTGCGAAGCCTGCCCCATGATGTTGAGAGCGTCCGCGACGATAGTCATGGCGTGCACCACAGTGGGTACGCCCACGGCTATCACTGGGACGCCAAGGGTTTCGCGAGTTATCCCGAACCTCCTGTTCCCCACGCCCGATCCCGGCTGGATCCCGGTATCGCCAAGCTGGATTGTGGTTCCAAGCCGCGACACACTGCGCGCCGCCAGGGCGTCGACCACGATTACAAGGTTGGGTCGGACGCGTCCCACGACACCCAGAATCACCTCAGCGGTCTCTATGCCGGTAAGCCCCAGGACTCCGGGGGATATGGCTGCTACCGACTTCAGCCCTCCCCGCTTCTCAGGCGGGGTCATGGAATACACGTGGCGTGTGACCATGACCTTTCCGGCCACAAGCGGGCCGATTGCATCGGGCGTGGCGTTCCAGTTCCCCAGCCCGCAGATGAGAGTGGTGAAATCTGGTATCGCCCAGAAGTCCACGTTGTTCATACTGGTCCGAATCAGGCCGACTAGTTCGCGAGCGAGGGCCTGCGAAACCTCGCTTTCAAGTTCGCGGTCGCGCAGGGGCAGCTCCGGAGCGTCTATGGTTATGTAGTTGCCCATTGATTTGCCAAGAGCCCTCGCTGCCTGCGGAGTGGTGATCGCCACCCGAGTTATAGAGCCGAAGTCAGTCTCTTCCGTACCGGTGCTTACCCCCGGAATCTGCGGGCCCATGCTCTGCCTGAGCACTTCGTGGGCCTCGACAGCCAGATCGGTTCGTAACGAACCGCCCCCCGGCGATGACTCGCCTCCCGACAGGTGATCGAGCCCGGGGCATGGACGCCATTTCGAGCCGAAAGCACGGTCAAAATCCAAGAGCAATAACCTCCCTGTAATAGCGTACTGGCGCGTAGTCAGCACATTATCAGGAGTAGTCTTGCCCAAGAGCGCGGCGCGCAACACCGCTGGTCGCGTTGTCAGTCACGTTATCGATAGCGTAATCTTAGTGTAGGCTGCTGGGTAGGGAAAAGCG
>Ga0208040_1004626_pt1 | contig 10402 bp, 8 predicted proteins | sample AD_UKC083_MetaG_FD_184431 | JGI IMG/M metagenome (GOLD analysis project Ga0208040, IMG submission 184431) | Active sludge microbial communities of municipal wastewater-treating anaerobic digesters from USA - AD_UKC083_MetaG (SPAdes) (version 2) | ecosystem: Engineered > Bioreactor > Anaerobic >... | reverse complement strand
TTCCTCGTTTACCGGAATCCCCAAAACAGGAGCGACCGTATTGTTTTCCACACCTATGGGCAAAAAACCAAAGACACAATCACATCCGGCGCCTCGAGATAATACCAAACCAAAAGTTTTATCGTTTCCCACGATAATAATATTTTTCGCTCCGCGTTTGATCTCATCTTCGATTACCGGCTTAGCATCCACAAAATTATTCAATCGTAAAATTTTGCCGGAAATACCATAGTCCGTCAATCTGTTTTCTATCGCTTTGATAATATGTTTGTATTTTTTCTGTTCCAAAAAACTATCGTAAAGATAGACGTACATAAAAATTTAATTATCCCAAATATTCCTCCCCCGTTTGTTCAATCACTTCTTCACTTTTACGATTGCGACGACCGGATTTAATTTCCACTCCTTCAATACCCGGCATCACGATTTTGCCAAAAATAACAGCTCCCGGTTCTACGGATAAAACTTTAACTTCAATATCTCCGAGAATTCTAGCGGTTGAAGCCAATTCCAAAGAATCTTTGATCTTCATATTACCACGAACCTCGCCGGCAATAATGCCGCTTCCCGCTCTGACGTTGGCAATGATTTTTGCCCCGGCTTCCACACTCAAAATTTTACTAGTGTGAACACTGCCGTTAACCGTACCTTTCACTATAATATTACCTTCGGAACTAAAATCTCCCTCCACATTAACCGATGGACCGACTACGGTATCAATATTGTCTTGGGTTTCCTGTTCCACTTCTTCGACATAGTTTTCTTGCATTTCTATGTCTTGTTTTTTTGATTTTTGGAAAATCATAATAAAATTTTTAATTTTTAATTTTTTACCCCGTGAAATCCTATCGTAGATAGGATTGCCTTCGGCAATATTTCACAGGGGTGAATTTTTAATTAATTTTTAATATACGTATTTTACCTTATTTTAAGAAAATCTTCAAACCATAACATTCCCCCTATTTTCAAGTTTTTTACATCTCTTCTACGGTGTCTATAGATAATATGTTTAGGGCGTTTTGTAAAACTATCTTAGTAGCCAAACACAAAGACAAACGCGCGCAACGTATTTTTTCATCATCGGTTTTCAAAATACTTACTTTGGTATAAAAATCATTAAAAATTTTAGCTGTATCAAAACAATATTTGGTAATCACAGAAGGATTATAATTTTCAAAAGATTTTTTTACTTCCGAACCAAAAAACGAAAGAGCTTGAATAAGTTTCTTTTCTTCGGAATTTTTCAGAAACGCATAGTCAGCTTTTTGCGCCGGGCATTTTTTTCCTTTATTCAACAAACTGTTAATTCTTGCCACCGTATAAAGAACGTAGGGCCCGGTAAAACCATCAAAAGAAATGGCATTGTTTGGATCCAAGATTATGTTTTTTTGAGCTTCGTGTTTCAATAAATCAAACTTAACAGCCCCCAAAGTTATCTTTTTGGTTGTTTCTTCCAGTTTTTTCTTAGACCAATCAGCGTGTCTTTTGATAGTTTCTTGATAAACCTTATTAAAAACTTCGTTATAAATATCTTCATACAAAATAACATTTCCTTCGCGAGAAGACATTCGGCCTGTCGGCAAAGAAACTAAACCGTATCCGATATGTGTCATCTTGTATTTATAACCGGCCAACTCCAAAATTTTAAACAATTGTTTAAAATAAAGATTTTGTTCTATACCGGTAAGATGTATGCTTTCGTTTACTTTATATTTTTTATTTTTAGCAACCGCCAAACCTAAATCCGAAGTTAAGTACAAACCAGCTCCGTTGCTTTTTCGCAAAAGCGCGATATCCAAACCATATTTATTCAAATCCACTATTATCGCTCCGCCTTCTCCGACTTGTGCAATACCTTTTTGCAATAATTTATCTACCATTTTTTGACCGACAAATTTGGTTTCTTTTTCATAAAAAACATCTTTATGTTTTACTCCCAAATCTTTAAAAAATTTTTCAAAACCTTCTATGCTCCATTGCTTGGTTTGTAAATACAAAGACCAAATACTTTTATCTTTAGCTTCCATTTTTTGTTGCATTTGAACAACTTCTTCTTGAGCTTCGGGGTGCTCTTTTAAATATCGACTGGCCTGCGTATAAATTTCTCCCAACCATTTCTGACGATTGCGAGGAGGTTTTTCTTTATCATGAAATTTTTTCAAACCCCAAAGACATTTGGCTACATGAGCTCCAAAATCATTGAGATAATTCACTCTGGTAACTTTGAAACCATTATTTTCAAAAAGATTGGCCAAAGAATTTCCTAAACAGATATTGCGTAAATGACCGACATGAAGCTCTTTGTGTGTATTATTGCTCGGATACTCTATCAAAACTTTTTTATTTTTACCGTCCGTATTTATCCCAAATTTTTTATTTTTTTTCAAAATTTCATCCAAAACTATTTTGGCATAAATACCTACTTCAAAATAAAAATTCACATACGGTCCGAAAGCCGCAACTTTTTCCACCGCTTTGACTGAACCAAGTTTGGTTGCCAATTTTTCCGCCAATTCTTTGGCGACTTCTGCCGGATTTTTATTTTCTTTTTTTGCCAATTCAAAACAGGCAAAAGCCAAATCCCCCATCTCCGGTTTGGGCGGAACGGTGAAGGTTATATCATTCTTTATTCCTATCTTTTTTAGCAAAGCTTCAAGTTGTTTGTTTATTTTACACATAACAAAGGGTATACAGTATAAAGTATCTAGTATTAAGTATGGAAACTTTAATTTTTAATATAATTAAATTTTTTTAAACCATGTATTAGCTTGCTAACTTGTATCGTTTGTTCAGCTAAAATATCAAATTCCTGTTTTGTTATATATTTTACATCTTTAGCTATTAAAATTTGATTCTGTAGTTCTGTTAATGATCCTAAAGCAACATTATAAAAGTTGGATTTATCCTTATTTGAACCCCTGCTAAATCCTTCGGCTATATTTGAAGTGATAGACACAACGCATCTTCTTATCTGGTTAGTTAAACCAAAAACTTCTTTGCTGGGAAATTTTTCCGTAACTTTATACACATCAATTACCAACTTATGTCCAGCCTTCCAAGCTAATAAATCGGTAAAAGATCTAATCTTTTGTTTTACTAAACCCTCCATACTTTATACTTAATACTAAATACTATATACTAAACGATTTTCACAAAAAACCTACTTCCCTTTTGGACAATATCTCCTTTCTTAATTTCTGTTTTGATATCTTCTACTTTGATATCGTTTATTTTGACTCCACCTTGAGCGATATTTTGTCTGGCTTCAGAGGTGCTTTTACAAATTTTACTTTCAACAAGCACGGTAATAATATCATTTTTACTTGGGAGAAGTTCGGGAATATCTGTTGGAATTTCTTTTTTGGAAAAAGTATTGATGAAGTATTCTTTGCCTTTTTCTGCCGCTTCATCTCCTAAAAAGGTTTTTACCACTTCATAAGCCAAGATCAGTTTATAATCGCGGGGATTACCGCCTTTTTCCAATTCTTTTTCAATCTTTTTTATTTCACTTATATCCATTCTGGTACAAATTTCCAAACCCTTCACTATCATATCATCGCCCCAACTCATCACTTTCCCAAACATGTCTTGCGGTGTTTGATCAAGAGATACAGCATTACCCGTAGTTTTGCCCATTTTGGCTCCAGAACTATCCACTAATAATTTGGTAGTCAAAACAAATTTATTTTTATTTTTTAATTCCGCCATCAAATCGCGGCCGGCCAACATATTAAATGTCTGATCATTACCACCCACTTCTCCATCTACATCCATAGCCACACTATCATAACCTTGCATCATCGGATACATAAATTCATGAACAAAAATCGGTTTTTCTTCTTCAATTCTTTTTTGGAACATATCGCGTTCCAACATTTGTTGGACTGTAAAATGCGAAGCGAGCTCTATAAGATCGGCGAAATTCATTTTTGACAACCATTCACTATTATATTTAATTTCCACAGGATTTTTACCTTCAAAATTCAGTACCGAACTTGCTTGTTTTTGATATTCCTTACAATTTTCCAAAACTTGTTCACGAGTAAGTTGTTTTCTGGTAGACAATTTGTCGGTTGGGTCGCCAATCATACCGGTAAAGTCCCCGATAAGCATGATAACCTTGTGACCAAGCTCTTGAAATTCACGTAATTTCAACATGGTGATGCCATGACCGATATGTAATGTCGGAGAGGTTGGATCATAACCCGTATAAAGCGTCAGTTGCTTACCCGACTTCAACAGATCTTTCAAAAAATCTTTGGTCGGATAAATATTTTCCACTCCGCGGGTTAAAAGTTGATCTATTTTACTGAGATCTGTGTCAATTTTCATACTTTATAATTATTAAATAATAAACAGGGTATAAAGTATTTAGTATAAAGTATCAAGTATGGAAACTTAATCTTAAATTAAAAGACCAAACCTTCCATACTTAATACTAAATACTATATACTAAATACCTTACAATTTTTTTAATTGTCCTTTAAGTTTATTTAATTTCTCTTGTGCTTCAACAAGTTTAGACCTCTCTTTCTCCACCACTACCACTGGAGCGTGAGCCATAAAATCCTGGTTGGCAAGTTTTGTCTGTAAAGAAACAAAATATTTTTCCGTTTCTTCAATTTCTTTTTCCAATCTGACTTTTTCTTTTTCCAAATCAACACTCCCGAGCACATCCAAAAATATTTCTACTCCTCCTTGCACAAAACCGACATAATTTTTTGGTTTTTTGGCTATCTTTTTAATAATCAATTCTTCCAATCTCCCCAGTCCTTTGATAATTTCCAAGTTCTTAGATAATAATTTCTTTTGCTGCCCGGCAGAAATAACGGCTTTGATTTTTTTGGCTGGTTCTATTTTATTATCCGCACGGGTTGCTCGAATTCCGGTGATAATATCCTTGATATTGCTAAAACTTTCAGTATTTTCTTTAATTTTCATTTTTGGCCAAGATGCAACCATCAACATTTCATTTTCTCCATAAACCTCCTGCCAAATAGTTTCTGTCACATATGGCATAAACGGATGCCATAATTTCAAGATAGTATTTAAGATATAATTCAAAATTTCAGATTTAGAATTTTGACCTCCCCCTGCCCCCTCCTTCGTAAGGAGGGGATTTTTTGAAGATCCTTCAATTTTGGCGATTTCCAAATACCAATCCGCAAGTTCTCCCCAGGTAAAATCTCGCAATATTTCTCCACTAAAAGAAAAGTTATATTTTTCCAAATTATCCGTAACTTGTGCAACTATTTTGTTCAATTCACCCAAAATCCATTTGTCCGCTATTGTTTTGCCTTTTGGTTGTTTGATATCTTTTTGGGGTTGCGGAATATTGAGCAACATAAATCGCGAAATATTCCAAAGCTTGTTGGTAAAATTACGAAAACCGGCAATTTTTTCCTCGGATAATTTCAAATCATTTCCCGGAGTATTTCCAAGCAAGGTAGACAAACGCGTAGCATCTGTGCCATATTTTTCAATCATGTCTAGCGGATCAATAGAGTTACCGAGTGATTTACTCATCTTACGCCCTTGTTCATCTCTGACCATACCGTGCAGATAAACTTTTTCAAATGGAATATCTCCCAAGGCGTAGGTGGTCATGAGAATCATGCGCGCTACCCAAAAGAAAATAATGTCATAGCCTGTTTCCAAAACACTGGTCGGATGGAAATTTTTGAAATCAGCGGTTTTTTCCGGATAGCCTAAAGTGGAAAAAGTCCAAAGTCCGGAACTAAACCAGGTGTCCAGAGTGTCAGGATCTTGTGTCCAGCCTTCTTCTTTTGGAGCTTCAATGCCGACTTTGATTTTCTTTCCTTTATACCAAACAGGGATCTGGTGCCCATACCAAATCTGACGAGAAATACACCAATCGTTTAAATTTTTGATCCAATTGAAATATACTTTTTCAAAACGATCAGGAATAATCTCTATCTGTTTGTTTTCTACAACTTTAAGCATCAATTCTTTGAGAGTTACTTCACTTCCAGGTTCTATGCCTTTTATTTTTTTGCCTTTAAATTTGAATTTTTTGTTTACCGCCACAAACCATTGATCCGATGGCAATGGTTCAATAGGTGTTTCACAACGATAACAAACGGATAAATTATTTGGAATATCTTTTTCTTCAATCATCAAACCTTCAGCAATCAAATTCTCCACTACTTTTTTTCTCGCTTCTTTTACGGTCAAACCCGAATATTCTTTGCCGGCTTGCGCGGTCATCTTGCCGTCTTCGTCAATAATTTTGATTATCGGCAAATCATTTTTTATCGCCATGTCGTAATCAACTTTGCTATGCGCCGGGGTGACGCCAAGCGCGCCTGTACCAAAAGCCATATCAACTGACTCGTCGGCAATAATTTTTATTTTTAGATCACTGCCTTTGACAAAACTTTTTACTTCAAAAATTTGGCCGATATATTTATTATATCTAACATCTCCGGGATTAACTGCGATAGCCGTGTCGCCTAGCTTGGTTTCCGGACGAGTTGTAGAAATGGTAATCGGAAAATCGGAAGAATATTTGAAAGTATAAAATTTAGCGCTTTGTTCTTTGTATTCCACTTCGTCATCAGCCAAAGTGCTATGACATCTCGGACACCAGTTCACAATTCTATACCCGCGATAAATCAAATCATCGTCATACATTTTTTTAAATATGGTTTTTACCGCCAAGTTTCTTTTACTATCTAGTGTAAACGCTTCTCTGCTCCAATCTAAACTCGCGCCCATTTTTTTACTTTGGGTATTTATCGTATCATGAGATTTTTGCGCAAAATCATTTATTTCCGCCAAAAATTTTTCTCTGCCCAACTCTATTTTCGGATCTTTGATTCCTTTTTCCATCAATAACTTTTCTACTTTGGTTTGAGTGGCAATAGCCGCATGGTCGGTTCCGGGTAACCAAAGAGTTTTTTCGCCTTTCATCCGGTGATAGCGAGTAATGGTGTCTTCTATCGCCAACATGGAAGCATGGCCCATGTGCAAAATACCGGTTACATTTGGCGGAGGTAATACCATAGAAAACGGTTTGGCATTTTTCTTACAAACGCCTTTTTGTACGCAAACATCAGGATTGAATAGTCCACTATCTTCCCATTTTTTATAAATATTATCTTCAAACTGTTTTGGCTCGTAGGCCTTGGCTAGTTCATGCATAAAATAAGCAAAAATACACAAAAGATTTCCGGGTTAATATCGGAATCTCTTTTTTTGTAATTTTACAGGAAAAAAAAGAAATTTGCAAGGCAAATTTCGACTTCAGACTACAGACTACAGACTACGAAACGGATCATAGAAAGTCAAACTACTAACTATGCGTAGACTATAGACAGGAAACTGAAGATATGGATATGTTTTACCTAATATTAGCCAAAAAACAGCTTAGACACTTGACAAAATAGTCAAAATATGCTACCATATATTGTTTAGTGCCAAGAATTGGGCTAAAATAACGGTGTCATTGCGAGGAATAAAATGACGAAGCAATCCCATGAAGTTCAGAAAACAGTGGGATCGCCACGCCCCTATCAGGGCTCGCGATGACAAATAAACAAGCTCTTTACAATAAATGTGTGTGTTTAACCGGACTTCAGACTACAGGCTACAGACTACAAAATCTGGAGGCTGAAGACTGAAGACCGAAGACTAGTGTTAATTGGATGAAGAGAGAAAAGTACAAAGAAGTTTATAAAGTTCATAAAGTCCGTAAAGTCCATAAAGTAATATATAAAGAAGACTAGAGACAGAAGACGAAAAGACCGAATTTACTTTTTTCTTTCCATCCAATTAACATATGTCATTGCGAACCCGAAGGGTGAAGCAATCCCACGAAGCTCAAAAAGCAGTGGGATCGCCACGGCCTACAGCCTCGCGATGACAGAAAACCGAGCATTACAAACAACAATACAAGGAGCGTGTCATGAAGAACACCAAGAAAAACGCCTTCGCTTCCGTTTTCATCTCGTGTATCATTTTTATTACCTTTATCACTATCACTTCATGTGGCGGTGAAGAACCGGAACATCCGGATGATGAGAACAATGACGAAATCGCTGTTACCGACGATGAGCCGGTTGACAACGAACAGCCCGATGATGTTACCGATGAAGAAAATCCCGATGGAGATCAAGTAGTTATAGCGAATTGCGAAAAACTTCTTGACATTGTCGGGGATTGGGTTAGTATTAACATGCCTAGCGAGTATAAGATGACCTTGGCGGTTACTGCTCGCGAAACCGATTGCGAAGTGGCAGTGCAGTGGACACAAGGATTAAGCGGTTTGCAAAAATGGCATGGATTAGAGCTCCCCCTCACACTCTGGGACGAAGAGTCATATCTCAACATGACTTTAAAAAAAACCGGAGAAAATCTCGTAAGAGAAGACACTGGAAAAAACGGAGAACCAGCCGGAGAAATAATTCTCCAAAAAATCCAGTAAATCGGATTCCGGACTCCAAATTCCTATTCAAATTCACACTCAAACACATACAAAAAACATTCAAGCCGAGGCACTGCCTCGGCTCATTTTTTTTATTTTCATTGTATCTTTATAATCCTGTGGGATTGCTTCGTCTCCGCCAGCTGGCGGATCCTCGCAATGACTACGACGATTCTCTTTACATACTTAATACTAAATACTTAATACTTTATACTATTCTACTATTACATTTCCATTGTAATTTACCCATGCTTTATCACTTGAATCACAATCATTTCTATTACTTAAATCAGCATAGCACCCATAATTAATTTCGTTATCTGAATATAAAGCTCCATTGGCCGCGTCTTTACACTCCCCACTACACCACCCCCAATTATCCAAAACCTGGACTCGCGGGAAGCTGGTGCCTGGGGTAGTATTATAAGCAAAGTGGAATTCGTATGGTGTATCTTTACAACCGGTTCCACTTGAGCCTTTGGTATTACCAAAAGCTTCGGGGTCATTGATAATATTTACATCTGCCAAGGGTAAATAAAATTTTCTGATTTTTTTTCTCCAAGCAAAGAAACTACTCTCCAATTTTCTATCTTATAATTTTTACAGAAATATTTCATCGCTGTGTCATCAAAATTATGAAAATTTAATTTCACTTCTATAGGTAGTATTTTTTCTTTTACTTTCAAAATAAAATCTATTTCTTTACCATCGGCTGTTCGCCAATAAAAAATATCATTTACAGAATTAGTTTTTACTAATTCGGAAAAAATAGCTGTTTCCAAAACACTCCCCAATATTTCTTTTTGCATTTGCTTGAGCCAAAGAATCTGCATAATACCGGTATCATAAAAATAAATTTTGGGAGATTTAAATAATTCGGACCGAATATTTTTATAATATGGTCTAAGTAGTTTGATAATATAAGTATTTTCCAAAATGAAGAGATAGTTTTCCAAAGTTGGACGAGAAAGTCTGCAGGTATTACTAAGCTCCGCAATATTTAATTGTTGTCCACTTTGAGAAGCTAATGTTTCTACTAATTTATTAAATTTTTCTAAATCTCTTATTTTACCCAAATCACCGATATCTCTCAAAATATAGGTGCTGATAATTTGACTCAAATATTTTTCTTTTTTCTGTAAATCGGGTTCCAAGACTATTTTGGGATAACCGCCGTACAAAACATATTCTCTAAATAATTCTGATAATTCTTGCAAACCAAGAGAACTGACTTTTTCTTTAATTATTTTTAAATCTATACTATAATTTTTAAATCTTAAAAATTCTTCAAAAGATAATGGAAAAATTTCAAAATCAACAGTTCTGCCCACCAAAGAATCTTTGAATTTGCTTTTTATAGCAAAACTGGAAGAACCAGAAACTATTAATTTTATTTTTTTATGATGATCGGCTATGATTTTTAAAAAAGTGGACGGATCTTTCAAATATTGTATTTCATCAATCAAAACATAATTTTCCGATTTTAAATCAAAACCTTTTTCTTTCAAAATTTGTAAAAAATAATCGACCCCTCTATCCAAATCACTTTTCAGACGGACATCTTCCAAATCAAAATATAAAACATTTTTATTATTTTTTTTCAAATAATCTTCTAAAAAATATAAAATATGGGTTTTACCAACCTGTCTTGCTCCGTGCAAAACTATAATATTATCAGAACCTAAATATTGTATAATTTGGCTAAATACAGCTCTTTCTATGATTTTCATATAATTTATATTAAATATAATTTAAAGCATAGTTATGTTTATATTAACTTTTTTTCAAACTTTTGTCAATACCCCCTTGACAAATCCCCTATTTTGTGCTATCATATATTGTTTAGTGCCAAGAATTGGGCTAAAATAACGGTGTCATTGCGAGGAATAAAATGACGAAGCAATCCCATGAAGTTCAGAAAACAGTGGGATCGCCACGCCCCTATCAGGGCTCGCG
>Ga0208040_1004611_pt1 | contig 10413 bp, 5 predicted proteins | sample AD_UKC083_MetaG_FD_184431 | JGI IMG/M metagenome (GOLD analysis project Ga0208040, IMG submission 184431) | Active sludge microbial communities of municipal wastewater-treating anaerobic digesters from USA - AD_UKC083_MetaG (SPAdes) (version 2) | ecosystem: Engineered > Bioreactor > Anaerobic >... | reverse complement strand
AGCATATCAGCACATTAGCCATTAATTCGTATCTTTGCAAAAAATTTCAAATGAGTACTTTACAAACCGAAGCAAAGATGAACTACAAAGTGAAGGATATCGCGCTGGCCGACTGGGGTCGCAAGGAAATTGAAATCGCTGAAAAAGAAATGCCGGGTCTGATGGCTCTGCGCAAAAAATACGGAACTGAAAAACCGCTGAAAGGCGCCCGCATCATGGGTTCGCTGCACATGACCATTCAGACTGCCGTTCTGATTGAAACACTGAAAGAACTGGGTGCCGACGTCCGTTGGGCCAGCTGTAATATTTTCTCCACACAGGATCACGCTGCCGCTGCCATTGCCGCTGCCGGAACTCCTGTCTTTGCCTGGAAAGGCGAAACGCTCGAGGAATACTGGTGGGCCACCGCTCAGGCACTGAATTTCGATGGCAAAGGTCCTGAACTGATCGTTGACGATGGCGGTGATGCAACACTCATGATTCATTTAGGTGTTCAGATTGAAAAAAATCCGGCGCTGCTTGATACACCTGTTCACACACCCGATGAAAAGGCACTTTATAAAACACTGAAAGAAGTTTACGTCGAAAATCCAACCCGCTGGACCAATCTTGTGAAAGAATGGAAGGGCGTTTCGGAAGAGACTACCACCGGCGTTCACCGTCTGTATCAGATGATGGAAAAAGGCGAACTGCTTGTTCCGGCCATCAATGTAAATGACAGCGTTACCAAATCGAAATTCGACAATCTGTATGGCTGCCGCGAATCACTCGCCGATGGCATCAAACGCGCCACCGATGTAATGATTGCCGGAAAGGTCGTTGTGGTCTGCGGTTACGGTGATGTTGGTAAAGGCTGTGCCAAATCGATGCGCTCATACGGTGCCCGCGTAATCACCACCGAAATTGATCCTATCTGCGCGCTGCAAGCCGCCATGGAAGGATTTGAAATCACGACCGTTGAAGACGCTCTGCACGAAGGAAATATTTATGTGACCACCACCGGAAACCGCGACGTCATTACCATTGAGCACATGGCCAAAATGAAGGACGAATCCATCGTTTGCAACATTGGTCATTTCGACAATGAAATTCAGGTAGAGCAACTGGAAAACTATCCTGGCATAAAAAAAGTTAATATCAAACCACAGGTTGACAAATATATTTTCCCTGACGGACATTGTATCTATCTGCTGGCTGAAGGCCGACTGGTGAACCTTGGCTGCGCCACCGGACATCCGTCGTTTGTGATGAGCAATTCATTCACAAACCAGACACTGGCTCAGATTGAGCTCTGGAAAAACAAATACGAAATCGGTGTATATCGTCTTCCGAAACATCTTGACGAAGAAGTGGCACGTCTGCACCTTGGACAGCTTGGCGTGAAACTCACGCAGCTTTCGCAGGAACAGGCCGACTACATCGGTGTTCCGAAGGAAGGTCCATACAAAGCTGATCATTACCGTTATTAAAATATTGCAGGCATTTGGTGTAATCCTTTAAATTCTTCAACTTCGGCAAAGTTTTAAACTTTGCCGAAGTTTTTAAAGAAGGATTACACCAAATGCCTGCAACTTTATTGTACGCGCACGTACACCACACTCTGTCTGTCGCGTGAGTTGCTGCTGATAATCAGTATGCCCAGCGCCGGATTATTCAAAATGCTTTTATCGACACAAATGTCGAGCGTGGTCACATTTCCCGGGATTATGACATTTCCGCCCAGCTTTGCCTGCAGCCAGGGCTGAGCTGATTTCATGGAACCGATTTCGAGAACTTCATCTCCGGTATTTGTAATGGTTATCTGAATGCAATTACTGTTTTCGCCGGACAGTGATATTTTTATATCGTTCGAAGACATGTTCAGGAGCGGTCCGGAGAGCTTTCGTGTTTTCTGTCCGGCATAGTCCGATTCATAACTTACAATCTGAATGCGGCGTTCGCGTGCAGCGGAAATGCTGTACACCGAGTTTCGGGTGTCGTTGGGGTTGTCACTTACAAACGGGTCTGAGAGCGCTTCTCCAACAGGTTCAGCCAGAATGATCAAGCGGCCGCCATTCGGAGCAGTTCCGTTGAGATAAGGTTTTATCTTGCCTCCATCGATCTTTTCAAAATAATTGATGATGCTGCTGATTCGCCGCTTCGCCAGACTGATGTTGTATTCCGTACTCGTGAGCGGGCTGCAGAAGCCCTGTACTTTCATGGTGACACGACTTCCTGCTTCCAGATCTTCCATCATCAGCGGAGTCAGCTCAAGCAGTTTTTTAAATCCATTGGTGACATAGGCCAGAAAAAAGACTTCGATGCCCGCTTCAGCATTGTAGGCCTCATCGCCGCTGAGACCTTTGGCATATTCCTTTTTATAGCGGTCAATCATGGCCATGTAGGAATAGTATGTCTCATCATAGGTCGAAAGCGTGACCGTATCGCGGCTGCGAGGATCCGGAATATCGTTGTGAAAATACAGATCAAGCGGAAGAAGATCCTCCATTTTACTTCTGATTTCATTCACAACAATGACGGTATCTTTGGGTTGCGGCACGGTATCCGTTTTCACGCTTTTTTGTCCGTAATAGGCATACAGATCATTGCAGCAGGTCTCGCCCTTGAAATAGTATGATCCTTCACGGTTTGAGGTAAAATAGCCGTCTCTGTCAACATCATTGATGTTGAAATAAAAATCATTGGCTGGTGAACATATCGGTTTCCCTGCGTTTTCAGGCGTTTTCCAGTCACTGAAAGAACCGGCTGAATAAAAGACATCATATCCGCCAAGTCCGTAATACCAGTCGCTCGAGAAATACAGTTTTCCTGATTCATCATCATAGAAAGGTGTAATCTCGTTTCCCGGGCTATTTACAATGCTTCCAAGATTTGTCGGAGCGTTATACTTTCCATCTTTCCGCACGCTGAACCATATGTCAAGCTGTCCGACTCCACCCGGGCGGTCACTGACAAAATACAGAATTTCGTTTTCGGCACTGTCAACGCAAAAATGCGGTTGAGTGGAGGTGTATTCCTCCGCATTGATAAGTATCTTCTCAGGATAGGTCCAGCGGCCGTTTTCAAGCCTTGCATTGTATATGTCGCAGCGGTATTTGTATTCGCCCGACATTTCGCAGCGGTTGAACCAAACTTCGGACCCATCGTTGTTGAAACAGATGTTGGCTGTATGTTTTGTCTTGCTGCCCAGTGGCTCTGCAACCTGCACCGGGCGCGACAATCCGCTGTTCGTAAATTCGCTTGCATAGAGCGATGACAAAAAGGAATTTCCGAGCAGACCATCCTCACCATCGCTCAGCAAGGGCTGTACAGAAGTAAAGTACAATTTATTTTCGCCTTGCTGAAAACCGCCGAACTCGCTGAATTGTGAATTCACAGGCAACGAAAGATGTTCAACTGTAACAGCTGAAGATGTGTCTGCGCGCAGTTTTTCAATCTTATCAAAATTATTCAGCTGTTCCTCGGCTTTCTGTTCATACCATGAATTGTTGTTTTCCTGCTCCAGAAAAAGTGTGTAATAAGCCTTTGCCATCAGATAATCCGACAGGTTCCGCGAAAGGTCGGCCATATAGAACAATGCCTGCGGAAACCGCTTTCCGAGGTCTTTTTCAAACACAATTCTGTAACACTGAAATGCGGTATTGTAATTATAAAATTCCCGTGCCGATTCGCCCATTTTGTACCAGAGCGCAATATTTGCGGTATCTGTCTTGACAGCCTCATTGAAATAATTCCAGGCCGCCTGAAAATTTCCGGCTTTGTACTCGGCATCGCCCCGCTGCTCCAGATCTGACTGTGCACGCAGTTGCAGAAAAGGAAAAATGAACAGAAATATGATGCAGAAACGTTTAATCATGATCAGAAAATCGGACAGGGAATTTCGTGGTTGGTTTGTCGTTTGGCCCGGTTGAATACCGCGATGATACTGAATTCAAATCCACCACGAAGCTGGCTTGCAGGCGTCAGTTTCGAAGTGTTGACATCATAGCTGATGCCGAATTTATAATTCATATAATCCAGTCGTGCCGACAAAATAAAGCCATCACCGGCACGATAGAACAGACCTCCTGAATAGGCCTTGTATAGCCACGGATCGAAATTTTTCACATAACGGTAATCGGCGCCCAGAATCAATTCGGTAAACGCACCCTGCTTCGAAAAAAACACCGAAGGACAGAGCGCGCTGTTGCGTGTAACGGCGTTTTTATAGCTTACATCGGCTACCCAGCGGGTACGCAGTCTGATCGTGTTATCATTGAAATGCGACTGCATCGGCCGGTTGATGTTGTTGACCGATAGTCCCGCCGTCATTTCGTCCTGCGAGCCGAAGCGCATCAGATAAGCGCCACCGGCACTCAAAACCGGAAACCAGAAATTCAAATCCGAAAATGTTTCTCCGCCAGACAGCGTGGGATCGTAATTCAAGCCGTTGTATTGATTATCGAAGTACAATTCATCAGGATCAAAGCTGCGCTGATGCATTCGAAACGAAATACCGCCGGAAAAAAAACGGTTGTTGAAGCGATTCAAGGCCTTTATGTATGAAACCGACAAACCAAAACCACTCGTACCGAAAGAAGCATCGCCCGCCTTTTCGCGCATGAAATCAAGGCCCACACCAACTTTTCCGAGATGGTTTCCCTTACGCTGAATACTCATGTCGCCTGCAGCAAGATATGTCTGATAGGGCGCTGTGACCGACCGCCACTGTAGCTTGGTGTTTGCCGAAAGCCTGAATTGTTCGCTCATCATGCCCGCCCTGGCGGGATTGAGATAAAAAGGAACATTGCCGTACTGACTGAAATGAATGTCCTGAGCCACCGAAAACAATGACGCACAAACAATCAGAACAATCAGTATTATTTTTTGCATACGACTATCTTAGCAACGTGATGTTTCCTTTTTTTATAAACTGAGTATCATTAAAACAATCAATCTCCAGATAATAATCGAATACAGCCGGCTCCAGCAGCTGATTCCGGAAAGTGCCATCCCAGCCGGTACTGTAATCATTTGTCTCGAAAACCTTTTCTCCCCAGCGGTCGAAAATCACAAAATACATGTGCTCAATGTATCGTGACCTTATGTAAAAAACATCGTTGACACCATCACCATTGGGCGTGAATGAATTCGGAATGTAAATATACGGGTCGTAGCAGTAAACATCGAGCACCACAATTCTGACCGTATCGGTATAGGTACAGCCATAGCCATCATCGAGATTTACAGTATAGGTGGTTGTCTGCATGGGTGACGCTTCGGTGGTTGAGCTGTAGCTGTCGGCCAGGCTGCCGGCCGGTGTCCACACATAATCAACACCCGCAACCGATGTGGAATGAATGTATGTTGACTGTCCCTGATAAATGGTATCAGCATCGGCCCATACTGCGATGCTGTCGTAAATATAATCGACTTCAATGTCGTACACGTTCTCAAATCCGCAACTGTGCGCATCGGTGATTGTAAGCGAATAATCGCCCTGGCACAGGCCTGTAAGATCCTCGGTGGTTTGTCCGTTGCCCCAGGAGTAGATGTATGGCGGTGTTCCGCCGGTTGTGGTTCCGTAAACAAAACCATTGCAGGCAATATCGCAGTTGACATCGCCGGTTTCTGCAACATAGCCAAGCATCTGCGGCTGGCTTACCATCACATTCGACGACTGCTGACAGCCATTCAGATCGGAAATCGTTACTGAATACACGCCGATTCCAAGACCTGTCAGATTCTGCGTTGTTTCGCCATTGCTCCACAAATAGGTAAACGGAGCAACACCACCAGATGGATTCGTGGTAATAGAGCCGTTTGAATCACCATAACACAATGGCTGGGTAATAGTGATATTCAGATCCATTTCCTGATAATCAACAAACACCTGATCGGTTTCGGTGCAGTAGCCATTGCTCACCTGAACATAGTAGGTATGCGGTGCAGAGTGAATGGTTGCACAGGTGTTACCAGTCGGATAAGCATTGAGTGTATCTGTAAAATTCGGATTCGATGACCAGAGAACAGTAAAGTCTGTCCCTCCTGAATATGAGGCTGTGAGCGTTATTCCGGGTGAGCAGGTTGATGTGTCATTTCCTGCATCCACAATCAGATCATACACATTGACGGTCTGATAAATGGTGTCGAAACACACACCATTTGAAATCACTAGATAATAATCGGTTGTAACAGGTGGATTGGCTGTAGGATTGGCAATGGTGGAATTGCTCAGATATGTTGAAGGATACCACTGAAAGGTAATGGTCGGATCGGAAAACGGTAGAACACCTATCTGCGTCATTCCTCCTGCACAAATGCCGGTTTCCGCCAGGGTATCCGTACTGCTTGAAAGAACAATGATCTGTTTGGTAATCGTATCAGCGCTGTTGCATGCAGTTGCATCGGAAACAATCAGGGTTACATCATACACGCCGGATGTCGGATAGGTATATGAAGGACTGCAGGCCGTGGTTGTAACACCATTTCCAAAGTCCCAGAAACAGGTGGCCAGGCCAGGATTGGGAAAATAGGAAGTGTTGTTGAAATTGATTGTGTATGGCAGACAGATTACCGGAGGCATGTTGAAATCGGCCACTATGGCCGGAAGGCTGAAGTCGATTTTAATGACACCATTGTTGCAGTTGGATGAATTGTTGGTGTTGGACCATGCACCTGCTGTTGTCGGAAAATCATCAAGGCCGCCGCAGCCGGCACAAACCGACTGATAAATACGACCCATCCGATCAAATCTGCTTGTGCCGCCATCAACATGTTCGGAGCTTGCTCCGCCGTAATAGGATCCGAAAACAATTCCCGATGCATCATCGCGGATGCACAAAAAATAGTAGTCATTGTTGTCGGTCGATGTCTGAAAAGCACCGGCAGTAATGGGCAAACCGGCGGTGCCGCCAAATCCGTTCAGGTATGGACTTCCCCACCCCGAGAGATAAATATTGTGGCAGTAATCGACCAGAAACGCAGTGGGACTGATGTTTACAACACCATCGCTGTTGCCGAAACGGGTTGACCACACAACCGTGTTCATCATCGGATTGATTTTCGAAATGAACTGTCCGCCACCGATGGTGTACCACGTTGCATTCTGAATAAGCACAGACCCTGTTGATGCGCTTTGTCCAAACAGATAAAAATTGTTCTGCTTATCCGTTTCAACAAAATACGCCTGATCATAGGCCGACGTTCCCCAATAGGATGAGCGCAGTATGGATGAACCATCGTTCTGAATAAGCGATACAAAGCCATCGGCCGGGCCACCCTGATAGGTCGGCATTATGGCTGTTGATGTCACCGGAAAATCGGTACTCGATGTTCCGCCTGCCACCGAAGGTTTGTTGAATTCGTTGAGTGAAATGCTGTATATGGCATCGGCTGAAGTGCCTCCGAAATAGGTTGACCAGATCATTGTTGAAAGCAGACGATCGCATTTCATAATGAAACCATCCTGAGAACCGCCACCATAGGCCGTTTGAACAACACCGGCCGTTACCGGAAAATTCACCGACTCTGTACTGCCGACAACATACACATTGCTGTTTTCATCGAGCAGGATTTCACCACGCACATCATCGGCATAATTGTGCTTCAGAACTGCATCCATGTTGAGGCCATCGTTTCCTGAGCCTCCGATGTAGGTCGATGCTATCAATGCGGTGCCGGTTGCATTAAGGCAGGTCAGTCCAAGGTCGCATCCATTCGTATAATTGATGACATAGGTCAATGTGTAGGCGGTGCCACCGTTGAAGTTATTGTCAATACATCCGGTGGTTGTGGGATAATCGATTGAGCCGGTGGTTGCAAAAACATAGAGTTCATCGGCTGAGTTTACAACAATGCTGTTTGGAACATCAGGCCCGGAGCCGCCCAGATAGGTGCTGTAAATAAGCGACGTTCCGTTTGTATTGTATTTGGTGATTGCAATATCCACGTTTCCGCCGTAGGTGGTCTGATAAGCGCCAAGCGTTGTCGGATAGCCCAATCCGAAAATATTTCCACCGGCATACACATAGCCCTGCTGATCGTACGTGGCTGTATAGCCCCAGTTATCAGCTGTCGATCCGGAGTAGGTTCCGAATACCACTACCGGATCGATGATCAGATCGTAGTTGCGGTTATAATTGCTTCCGGTTACAAAGCCAACCGTTTTGTTCTGCAATTCAAAATCACATGACACATAAACGGTGTCGCTGTTGATGATCTGCCAGGCCACAGGCCGCAATTCCGTTATGTTTCCAAGAGATGTTCCCAGAATCAGATTTCCGTTTTCAATGCGGATATTATCCACACCGCTGTAGCGAATCCGGATATCATTCACTTTTGCAGATGGTGATACTAAAAATTCGTATTTCAGAAAACCGTTTTTCTCTCCTACATACAAATCAATTCCGTTATACAGCCCGCTGTATTGAATCTGTTCAAATCCATGAACATTCGATTTCCAGCGCGACTGATCATTGCCCAGGTAATAATTGTAATAAGGCTCTATCTGCTCTTCGGCCTTCACTGATGGATTCATTGCTCCAACAAATTCCATTTCGTAACAATGCGAACCGATGACATTGTTTGGTTGTCTGCGCAATTTTTTTTCTTCTTCCGGAAGCATTTTGAAATGCATCAACTCCGCTATCATGGCCTTATCGCGAAGGTCAAACACAATTCTGTTTCCATACAGGAACATCTGTCCTGAAGGAAGATCGGCCTTGTAGGCAAAGGATTGTTCCCATTGTCCGGCATTTTCAACAAAGACAATATGGCCGCCGAGTGTGTCAGAGCCCTTGTGCAACATCCCTGCAAATGAAAGGGATATTGACATCAAAACACCCGCAAAAGTCAATACAAACGGACGCATATACTGAATTTCAAACAAAGATATGATTTTATTCGATTAAATACAATTTTTAAAGAGCATACATTTTATCCCATTTGCATCGATTTAATACATTTGCTTTCACAAAATATTTCAAGGATGAAATTTCGTTTTTTCATTGTGTATCTGATTTTACAAACCACGTGTATGGCTCAGCTGATTGAACCAGAGGTGCTGGTGCATCTTCCTGCAGCATTATATGAATCTTCAGGTGTCGAAATTTCAGATCCGAACAGCATCTGGACACACAACGACAGCGGTGATTCTGCACGTATTTATAACATAGACACACTGGGAAACATTCTTGGTACAATCCTTTTTGATGTAGATGAGGCCATTGACTGTGAAGAATCGACGCGCGATGCAGCAGGCAATTATTATCTCGGCGACTTCGGAAACAATGCCAACGACCGCACCAATCTTCGTATTTACAAAATTCCGGATCCTGATACATTGTCATTAAACACTGCAACTCCACAATTGATAACCTTTCGATTTGAAGACCAGTTGCTGTTTCCACCCGATTCGGCCAATATGAATTTTGACTGCGAAGCCATGTTTCATTTTCAGGACTCGTTGTATCTGTTTTCGAAAAACCGCGGCACATCGATGTTTTGTAAAATGTATCGCCTGCCTGATGATCCCGGCGATTACGTTGCCGAACTTGTCGATAGTTTCAATACGGGAACCTGGGTCACATCGGCCGATATCAGTCCGTCGGGCGAAAGAATGGTGTTGCTCTCCGAGTCGCGTCTGTGGCTGTTTTCCGACATAACCGGCACTGCTTTTTTTGGTGGAAATGCGCAGATGTTCAACATGTATTTTTCGCAAAAGGAAGCGGTTGTTTTTGTTGATGATTCCACACTTTATCTCACCGATGAATATATCAGTGTGTTGGGAAATGGCGGGAACCTGTACCGGATTGAATTGAATGCGGTGCTAAACGGCCAGGATCAACCTGAAAAAGCGCGACTGAGAGTATTCCCGAATCCGGCAACAGATGTGGTTTACATAACAATTCCTGAATCTCAGGATGATTTTTTCGTTGAGCTGTTTGATGCTTCAGGAAAAATGGTTCATTCATGTACAAGCTGCTCAGCGGTTGATATTTCATCATTGTGCGAAGGACTCTATCTGGTCAAAATCACTTCAAAAAACAACTGTTTTTCGGGCTGGATTGAGAAATTCTGAATCAATTTGAGCTTATTGTGGATGTAATGTCATTTTTCCTCCCGGGACTTCACGTGGAACGTGACAAGTCGTAGCATTTTTATGCCTTCACGTGACACGTGATAAATCGGCTCTATCAACCTCTCTGAATCATGAACAGCGAACAAGGAATTCAGAAGTATGAAGTGAAGTCTTCTGTCAAGTATCCTTCGAAGTTCTCTCTTCCTTGTTCCTTGTTCAGAGTTCTTGACCTCTCTGAATTATGAACAGCGAACAAGGAATTCAGAAGTATGAAGTGAAGTCTTATATCAAGTATCCTTCGAAGTTCTCTCTTCCTTGTTCCTTGTTCAGAGTTCTTGACCTCTCTGAATCAT
>Ga0208040_1004602_pt1 | contig 10425 bp, 13 predicted proteins | sample AD_UKC083_MetaG_FD_184431 | JGI IMG/M metagenome (GOLD analysis project Ga0208040, IMG submission 184431) | Active sludge microbial communities of municipal wastewater-treating anaerobic digesters from USA - AD_UKC083_MetaG (SPAdes) (version 2) | ecosystem: Engineered > Bioreactor > Anaerobic >... | reverse complement strand
ATACGATCTCAGAGAATCGTGTTAAGTAAAATCAAAGGGATACCAGTAGCAATTTTTCTTAGAATTGTGTGAATAGCTTATAGCTAATTGTACTATATATTATATATATATATATAGTTATAAAAAGGTATATATATATATATATACGGGTAGGAAGTCAAAGTTTCACTTTGAGTCTAAGTGTGAAGTGTGAAATTTCACTTTAGACAGGCTAAAATATCTTAGTCTTGTTTGGTTGAGGCTCATTTTGAGCCTTAACCTCACCCCTCATCCAGCCCCATCTTTCTCTAAGTGGAAGTGGAAATTTCCACTCAGCAATTCAACGGGGTCATTTTGAACCCTTGCGGTCATTTTGACCTTGTGGATCGCTGGTAGCGAATTTGCCTTTTCCATCCATCAGATGCTTTCGCCTTTAAATACTCCCTTCGGCCCAGATGTAAGTTACACGCACTTGAATAGAATTCATTCAAAATAGCTCGATTTTAGCCTAAATTCTCTCCGGGCAAAGTAGCCATTTCATAAACTATGGAATTTTTATCAATTTTACTTGATCGCTCGCCCGATAGCGGTCAACTTTGGCTACTGCTGCCGATTCCGATAAGCCCTTTTCCCATATCGCAAGGGTAGACTTACCGGCCTGAAAGGGTATTTATAAAAATATACACCGCCGCGATCAGGGATAAATGGAAGGGAAAAGAGAGGAGGAGATCAACAGGTTATACATACCAATTCAAGCTAGTAGTAGGCCAGGAGTACGAGCTGGAGAAAAAGCTTCATGGCGGAGATAGGAGATCCAAGACCTTTGAAGAAAAATCAAAGGCTCAAAATGAGCCTTTGAAATCCACAGCAGAAAAGATAGCTGAGGAGCATGGTGTAAGCAGAGAGACAGTTAAGCGTTCCGCCGATCTCTACAAAGCCCATAAGGCTATCGGCTGGCCTGGGCAGCACCACAGGCAGCACCGAAGGCCAGGAGCAGCACCATAGCAGTAGATCTCATCTTCACCATGGCCGATGGGAGACAAGCCGGCAGACTGGATTAGGCCGAGGATAGCGATTTTCTGAAACCCAAAGAGGGATTGCCACGGATAGAACTAGGTCGTCGTGTTCTGCCTCACGGCCGTTGCCGAAGCTCACGTTAGCTGTAGCGGGGTTGAACCGGATCTGATAGGCTCTTAACTCTTTAAGGAGAATATCGCCGTATGGTAGGCCTTTGGCTATCTTGACTGATCCACACTGAGCCAGGACCACAAAACAGCCGATAACGTCTTTTTTAGGAGCCCTAACAGCCATCCGGTCTTCATCCCATGAGACCGCGTCTCCACCGTGAAGAGTGAGGCCAACGGGATTGAGGCCCTTCTTACGGGCCATATCGTACACCGCCCGGCCTACTCCGGTTTGGTCAAGGCAAACCGTTGTATCTCCCTCGGCAAGCGGCTTGCGGTTAACCAGGCCGTAAACGTGGTTGATCTGGCTAGGATAGTCCATGCCCAACGGTAGCCTCTCTAAATGGTTCACTACGTAGGCTCCAGTATCCATCTTCTTCAGGACTGACACGGCAGAATAATCCTGGCTCTGGCCTACATCCCATCCCACAAAATAGCGTTGTGGTTTGGGCCTCGGCTGGTTCTTATATTCGATAAAAGCTCTGGCCTCGCCCGGCCGGAGTAATGGTCTATCTTCATACATAGGCACTTCCACCCCATAAAGGTTTTTCGTCAGTATCAAACATCTTTTCTATCGTAGCATCACTAAAGACCTGGCCTACAGTTTCCATAAAATGACAATGATATTCTTGTTCGAACCAGGGGTTAGTTCGCCGCTCCTCTTCCAGAAACTCCGGGCTTATGCGTGGGCACATTTCCGCCGGGATTTCGTAGCTCTCCCATAGATCCAGCTCCTCGCTCCAGATCTTGAAGAAGTGGCCCCTCTTGCCGAACGGGGTGCTCATGACGACATGCCGGCCACTGCTCACCGCCAGCATGGGCCTGACGGCGTTATACAAATCATCCAGCACTCGGCTTGCCTCATCTTCCAGGAGGAGAGTTACAGCCGAGAAGCTCCGGGCCGATTTCTCCGAGCCAGGGCGGGCTACAACCCTATTCCCATTGGCGAACCTTACCGCAAGCTTGGTGTCTCGGCTGAGGTAGTCACTCGGCAGTTCAACAGCACTCCTAAACTGATCGAATTTTAACATCAGCTCGGCGGATTGGTCTAACGACGGAGCACATATCAAGCAGAAGCTCGGGCTGCGATAGATGCTCTCATGCAGGGCTAGGGCAGCGCACGTTGTGCTCTTCCCGCTTTGCCTGGAGCAGTTCAAGATGATCTTCTTTGACCGGCTCCTCAGTAAATCAGCCTGCCAGGGGTCCGGTGAGAAGCCGAGCACTTCCCGACACCATAGAACCGGGTCAAGGCTATAGGCCAGATCATCGCCCACGGATGGCATGAACTACCGCCTCCCTGGCTTCAGGATAGCCGTCTAGGGCCTGGATGATTACCGTTCTCAGCTCCACCCATTCAGGATTATTGATGATCGTGATTTGGGGCGCTGATGCAATCCGGCCTTCCAGCTCGGCCATGAGCCGGATCTGCTCTCTCAGCTCTCGGAGAAATACCCCTGCCGCCCGGAGGTCATCGGAGGCTTCAGCCCTATCCAATAGGCCAGCCGCTTTGTCTCTGACTTCCCGGAGCTGATCTAGGAACGTAGCGCAAGACTCCAGCCTGGCCGCCGTGGCCCCCCTGGCTTCGGCGGTGATCTCCTCTTTGATCTCTTCCAGAGATCGGGCCTTGACCTCACCCTTAATCTCGGCCAGAGCCTCTTCCCGAGCAGCAACCATAACCTCTCGGACATCCTTCAAGTCTGTCCCGATATGGCTCTCTTTATGTCGGAAAACCGAGGTTTTTGAGAGGCCGAACCGGTCCGCTATGTCCCGGTAAGAAGTACCTTGAAGGAGCAGCCTATCGATTTCCAGCCGGTCCGAATGGGTGCAGATAGAGCAGGGCCTTGACATTTCCTACGCTCACCTATGGCCCATGTACCGCCGGACCTCTGCCGGGGTCAAGGTGGAGACCTCCTCCCACTCATCAACTAGGCCGCAAGCCTCAGGATGTCTCAGGCTCCGGTAGGCCCTCTGCCGGCGAGGTCTCTCCTCCTGGCTCATCCCTATAGCTCCTCACCGGAGACCTGCTCCAGGTTCAAGGGTCCGCCCTCATCCTCGCCCTCCTCCTCGGGTTCAGGGGGGGCGTACCTCCTCGCCGTGGCCTCCTTCAACTCGGCTTCTCGCTCTCGGGTGAACTCCATCAGAGAGTCAAGCATCCGGGTCGTGCCGTTTGTTGATTTGAAAGGCAGGCCAGGGCCAGGCGTGCCGACCTTGCGGATAACGATCTCGTTCTCTCCGGCTATCATCTCTATTCGGTCGTTAGCCCGGAGGCCGCTTGCTTCAAGGATCTTGCTACTTAACTTCAGCTTGCAGGCCATCGGACCTGTACCCATTACAATCGGGATCGGGCCTCCGAGAGAGGTTTTTTCGGAGTAGGCCGCGAGGTCATTTTGACCTCTTGGATTGCTGCTTGCGGTTTCGTTGATGGGCTCTGCTGCTTCTGGTTTTACTGAGTTCTTTGGCATTTTGATATCACCTTGATTCTCTTCTCTTTGATTTTTTCGATAGTCTCAACGAATCTATTGCCGCAAGATCGGCAGCAATAGACTAAATTCAGGCCCAAATAGCCATAAAGATAAAGCTGATTACTCCCGCAAAGATTGCACTTTGTCATGGGGTAGCCTCCACATTTTCAATCCTTTTCGATTCTCCTGCTGCTCATAGCCTAGAGTGCGAAGCTGCCCTCTGACTTCATTGATGCTGATATCGCAGGCTTTGGCCAACTTCTTCAAGTCGAAGCCGTTGTAAAAATATCTCGGAAGTACGGCCCGAGCTAGAATGTATTCCCGGACGTTTCCATATCTCCCGGACTTCTGCCTCTTCTGGCGAGATGTACTCATGCCGGGCTCACCCCTTCGCCGTCTAGCTTGGACTGTGAACCTTCTTCTTTTACTGGCTCGGAAGGCGGGCCGTAGATGTGGCAGTTTGAGCAGATATAGGCGCTCTGGCCGTTGTTGTAATAGGAGGTCGTTAAGTCATAAGGGAAACTTCGGCCACATAGGCAACACTGCCGCTTCTTAATACCGGCCTTGAACTCCTCGATACCCGATTTCCCATGATTTCCCAGTGATTTCCCAGTTGGGAAAAGGCGATTTCCCGCATCAAGCGGCTCGTTTTCGTTTCGTCTTTTCCCAGATTTCCCAAGATCATCTCTCCCAGAAAAAGAATCATTTTTTCCTGAGATGAGGGGGTACTCTCTTCTCTATCATTTCCCCCTTCTTTCTCTTTTATGGGATATTTGGGATAAGACGGATGGGATAGGGGTATATCGATGTTGTTTTCGTCTTTTCCCAGGGTGGGAAAACGGTGGGAAAGGTGGGAAAAGTCAGAGCCGCTTATCGGTTTAGATCTTGGATCATGGACGGTGACACGCACTCCTAATGGCAGATCTCCGGGGATAGAATATACCTTGAACTTGCCGTTGTTGGCGTCGGTGGTCATCCACCGGGGCTCTATGCCGGGGATGGTGTCTGCCAGTCCCTTAATCTCCCTATCCGGCCTGCCGTCCATAAGCCGCCGGACCTTCTGGATATTCCAGCCGTCAGCCGGGAACTTATCGGCCAGGTGGTAGAATATCCCGTTAAGGGTCGCACCCTCCGGGCCTTGATCCTTGATGTATTGGACGGCCTCAAACTCGGCCTTATCAAGCCGTGTTCCCAGGTAATCCCCCTGGCTGTTAAAGAGCCTGGCCGCGTCTAGGTAGTCCTCATAGTTGGCATAGAGGATAGTCTCGCCGTTGGGGCCTTCTTCAGTTATCCTCTGCCTATGCCTGATGCAAGCCAGGCCTGTTACCAAGTCCATAAACAGGCCAGGGTTTCGCCGGTTGCTGACATCAGAGAACTCTATTAGTTGGCTTGCGGCGGGGTGTCGGACTCGATAAACCTGGGACTTGATATCCCGCCAAAGCTCCTGGCAGATTAGGGTTTGTTTGGTGGTAACGTCGGTTGTCTGTCCCTGTTCGGCCAGCTTTAGAACTAAATCACAAACAGCTCTATCCGTCTCTCTGGATGAGTCCACCCCAAAGCCCATGGTCCGGTTTTTAAGTTGGGTGTCGGTGTCGTTTGAATCAACGTAAGTCCTAACTACCAAGAGCCTAGGCGGGAGTTTAGTTCTGACATATCCGCTCTTGCCGTCTAGGGTTTCGTGCTCTGCTCCGTCTTGGAAAAAGGTCTGGATTCTCTTTAGAGTCTCTTCCAGATCGGAGCCGGCCTCTACGTTCTTATCATCCAGATAGAGTACACTACCGGGCAGCATCCCGCCCTCTTTGGCTCTATGGTAGAGGCTTTTGGCCGTGATGGATGAGGTTATGACATATTCGGGGGGAAGTTGCCGGACACAAGCTTTAGCACCATCAGATTTTCCTTTTCCACTCGGGCCGTCCCATGTCCCAAATACTCCCAGGGTGTTATATGCCGATTGCAGGCCAAAGCCGATAAGCTGGCTTTCACCGTGTAGCCTATCCCCCTTATGGGTCCGGTTGAAGGTGTCAAGCATGAACTTCAGGGGCTTGCCCCTCTCTGCGATCCTCCTGGCCGCCTTTTTTATGGACTCGGGGGTGTCCTCGATAATAGGGGCCTCTGGTTTGGTTTTGGCGGCCTCGGCCTCCTGCTGCTCCACTGATGCTCTAAACTCATTCCAGGCAACGGCATCTATGCCGAGAGTGTTAGGCAGGGCCTCCCATTTTTTGTTATCCTCCCAGATAGGAGCACTGGCATGTATGCCGGGCCTCCATCCATCGCCCTTGACCTTGACCGTCCATCCCCTCTCGGAGATCTCCGCCATCAGGGTCGTGCCGCCATCCAGCTTGACCTTATATCCCCTAGGAGAGGTGGTGCTCATGCCGTCCACCTCTCCACCTTCATCAGGGGCTTCTTGTCTCGGATCAGGCCCTTATTCCTGGCCGCTTCCAGGGTCCGGGTGAATAGCTCGCCCCGAAGTACACCGGGTCCGCACTCATCACAACGCAGAATACCCTCAGAGACGGCAACAGCCAACGCCGGCCCGCCGCCTTTCCAGCACCGAAAACAGAACCAACTATTCTCTCTGGTGTCGATCTGGAAGTTATGGCCGCCAGTGGAGCCGTGGATAGGGTGTTCTCCTTTTATGATGCTCCCAGATCGCCGGAGGCTACCCCTAGGATAGAAAACGTCGTCTATACCTACATCTTCAAAGGGATCTTGCCGCTTAGGATCAGTTACCTTGATAGCGAAATGCTTCTTTTTGGGTTCTTGATCAGTCGGAGCTAACCCGAACTCTATTTTTCCTTCCAGGATGGAGTATAGTTCCTGCCATGCAATCTCCGCTATAGGGGCATCAATTTCGACCGTGTACCTCTTCCCGTTAGGGTGTAAGCTGCCTGGACCTACTGCCTGGAAACCCAGGGTTTGAATCTCTCCCAGGTGCAAGGGTTCGACCTTCTCGTTTTTTAGCTCACAGTCGTACATGATTGCCTTGTGCTCGATGTCTCGGCAAATGTAGTATCTATGAGTCCCACCGCCACCAGTCCTTACGGTGAAAGTCCGAGGCAGATCGTCCAGGATACCAAGCTCGGATAGCCTCGGATGATCGGAGTCGAATACAATTAGATCGCCCATGCCGGCGCAAATCCCGTAGTTATGGCCTTCCAGAAGGTAGCCGGCCAGCTTAGGGCTATCATAGGAGTAGTTCGCCCCACCTGGCCTATTCCATCCGAGCTCAAAGGGCCTCTTCTCTCCGGCCCATATGGGCACGAACCGGAACTCTGGCCGCTGTAGTTGCTCGGGTATCCTAGAGGTGGCCTTTGGGATGAGATCGCATGATGCCACTAGCCCCACCTCGGGCATTCATCAAAATATCCGTAATCGCCGCAGACGGTGCTATCCGTCCAGCATGGCCAGCCATGACAGCATACGCAAGGTTTAAATTCGCGTACGGCAGCCTTAGTAGTGCTGTGTAACTCCTCGGCCCGGTTACCGCCGGGCTGACTTCTATTCATTTCTTACCTCGGGGCATATTCAGGATCAAGCTGCTTCAGTCCGGCATCAACGGCTACTCTTATTGCTGCTGCTCTTGAACTGTGAAGGGTCTCCGCAAGCCGCAAAATTGCGGCGCCTTGTTTCTTTGTCAACCTCGCCGCCGCGAAGTCCTTGCGTTCTCGCGATACTTCAAATTCCATCATGTGCTATTGGTTGTGTCTTTGGGCTATTTAAGGTTTGCCTATTAACCTATCCTTAGGTTTATTAAAATCAAACTACTTTACCGCCAATATTAAACCAAAAGAGTTATGTATTTAGACCAACCAGTAAAAGCTATGCTAACAAAAGTCGAACGTGAGAGGTTAGAAAATCGAGATAGCGACGAATTTCCACTTAAGATTAAGAAATCCAACGAATTTATCGTACGAAAGAAATTAAAATCATGGCTAGATGACATCGCAGACGTGAATTTTGTTCTAGGGAAATTGCCATATAAGCAATTGAATAAAATAATTACAAATGAAATTATATTCTCGCTGATGAATCTGGTTGCAAATTTGTTGATAACAGCGGGGACTCCTCCCATTAACGGAGATCTCGTGCCTTCGGGAAACCAGGTTCTACAGGCCCAAGTGGACCCTGCCATGAAGGTGAGCCCGTCTATTAGGCGAGGATTCATGGACATCCTCAGAGAACCGACAGCAGAAGAACGCGAACGAGCGGATATTTTGAAAGATCATGTAAAAGTTTTAATGGATTTCCTAGGCGACGCGGCTGTTGAAGAGATCATCCAAGATGCTTTTGACGGGAGGCCAGAAACCAAAGCGCTCTTTGATTTTCAAATCAAGCATGGTTAGCACGATATTTTGTAAATATGTGAGTCAGGAGAAATCCATGTTCCCCTGTCTCCTATCGCCATTTTGGCCGCACGCAGGGCTAAATATATTGGTAAGGGCTTTCGCCTAAGCCCTATGAAGAGGAAATTGCTCATAGGGATGCTCGTAATTCTGAGCTTAATGGGGCCTGGCCAGGGCCGGCTACCACAAGTGAACGATACGGTAGGGATCTCTGTAGGTGGTGGCTATGCCTCCCAGGTCTTCGTCGGGAACATCACAGAGATAACTGATAATTTTATCAGCCTGCAAGTTAATGCTTCTGTAGTCGAGTTTGCCAATGGCCAGGAAGGCCAGTTCACCACCTACAACCCCCCAAAAGACATTTGCATCGGGATCGGAAATATAGCGAGTATAGTTTGGGAATAGGTCTTAAGTTCGCCTATTCCCGATTACTCTTTTGGCCCCGCAACGCTACCTGTCTTCCAAAAAATTAAGACTAAACTCTGACGAAGCTCTGCTGCATTATAGGGCCTCGACCATGAGCTACATGCACCGCATCCGGGGCATGAACAGCCATCTTGCAGCCGCACTCGGGCTTAATCCTGAAATTGTATCTCGGCTGTGCTGCATGCTTCTGGATGGCTGGCCAGAGGCTTTGCTTAGCTGCCTGAGCCTTCGCGGCCTGGTGGGCCTGCCGTCGTCCTCTATGAAGGGCCTGAAGGGCTCTCGGGGCATGATGCTATCAGGGCTACCCTCTACCGCCTCCCTGGTGGAGGCCCGGCTGGCGGGAAGAGATGGTAGGGTGCGGGAAAGAAGAAGAACCTGCCAAGACCGGACCAAAAAACCATCCGCTGCGACGGCGGAGATTTCTTGGCAGGCTGGCTTGGTGCATATCGGTTAACCCCTGCCAAGAGGACTTGGCAGTTTTTGACTTTGGGCAGGTAGATTTAGGCACGCTGTGCTTAGATGCTACTGAAAGCGGGATAAAGGAGGGGGTCAGGCCCCTATTGGGCCATTCATGCCGCCCCGCCACCTCCCGGACATCATCCTCAGATATACCCTAAATGTATCCCAAATGTCGCTCAAATGCTACTCTTTTGCTACCCCGACAGAGACTATGCATATTGATCCACATTTACTAAAGAGGACGATTATGCCATCCCCTCTATCTTCTCTCCAGGGAGAGGAGAGACGGGCCCATTCATGCCGCCAGGCCACTTCCCGACAGGCCGGATGCTGCCAGGCTCGGAGGGGGCTGGCTTCGCGATCAGCTCCGCGAAATGCTTTCTCTGATGCTTGCATGGGCCGTGATTATAGATCGCCGCAGGGCATGAGCATTCTCGCGCCGTGGTCACATAGAAGCAGTCCTTCTTATTGGATAAAACCAGTACCAAGCGGCTATCTCCGCTGCCCATTTCCACATACTCCGGTAATGGGTTGCTGCTTCTGCCTTTCCAGGCTAACAGGCTCTTAACAGCATCTACGGTTTGCGTTTGTGGCTTCTCGATATTGATTATGGTCTTTCCAGACATTGCGTTTCACCAATAAGAACATAGCCTTTTTAGTATTTAAGATTTTAGTCTCTTAAAGAAGTAAAGGTTATATAGAATTAAATGCCTATGTTCTAACATGCCTAAAGTCAGTGCTGAGATTAGCCCTGAAGTAAACCAGAGGCTAAAAGAGTATATTGTAAAGACAAAAGGGACATTAAGGGGCTCACAGTCCGGCGTGATCGCAGAAGCGATTGAAGAGTTCTTAGAACGTCATGAAAGCAATTTAAAGGACAGGGCTTAACCCCGTCCCTGGCATGGTTTTGGTGAAACACAATGCAAAAACAATTCGGCCATCATGGAATATAGCACTTACTAGGCAACTCTATAATATTTCAAACAATTAGGACCGAATAATAGTTGAAATAAAAAACTAGGTCCGGCCAGGGCCCGCCAGCCCTGACAGGAAGCTCCAGAATGCAGGAGTGATAACGTATGGATAACGTAGCCTTAGCTAGAATAAATACCTTTGGCCAGGTTGGACACCCTCGCCACGTACCGCCCTCAGAAGATCCTATTTTCGTCTTGACCTCTAGCCAGCTCCAAGAGATCATCTCCAGAGCCATCCAGCCGCTCCAGGATGAGGTTGTGGAGCTAAAGACAACCGTCGCCGGCCAACAGGAAAAGATAGCCGATATGGGCCGGAAACTGGCCTCCTTGGAGTCCCTGCAGGAGTCCGAGATCACCCGGGTCTGCGTAGACATCGCCCAGGATCGTCGCCGCCTTGCAGCTCTGGAGACAACCGAACCTCAGCCACTCCAGAAGGACAGAGGAGAGATCCTCCGGGCTTTGATCGTGGCCAATGGCGGTAAGATGCTTGCTAAAGAGGCCCGGCAGAAGATGCACCTAAGCCGCTCTAGGTTCTCGGAACTCTTGGCGAGCATGGATGGTGATATTGAACTTAAGCCGTTCCATCTCAGAAAGA
>Ga0208040_1004596_pt1 | contig 10436 bp, 18 predicted proteins | sample AD_UKC083_MetaG_FD_184431 | JGI IMG/M metagenome (GOLD analysis project Ga0208040, IMG submission 184431) | Active sludge microbial communities of municipal wastewater-treating anaerobic digesters from USA - AD_UKC083_MetaG (SPAdes) (version 2) | ecosystem: Engineered > Bioreactor > Anaerobic >... | reverse complement strand
ATTTCAGAGCAGTTCCTAGCCCATTATTTTTCTACCTTGCCCCTTTATTTATTATTATTATAGTATAATAATTATTATATAATATATATATTATAATATTATATTATTATATTATTTATGGCTCATTCTTTGAGCCACCGCTGACCAATTTTTGAGCCACCTTACTAAAACTTCCCCTCCCCTTCCCCTTAACTCGCGCTGCGCGCTCCTTAAGGGTGTTCGCACCTTCGGTGCTCACTTATTATTTATATAATATATTATATAATATATAATAATATATATTATAATATTATAATATTTTATTGGTTATTTTTGACCAGAACCTCTGGTCATTTTTGAGCCACCCTACCCCTAATATTATAATACTTATTATATAATATATATAATAATATTATATTATTTTATTGTATAAAATCCGGACATTTCCGTCCTAAAAATGATACAAAACTTTATTTATTCTTTTCACTACCATATCCATCTTCGATAAACAGATACCCCGGTAGATTGGGACGAAGCTCTACTTGGACTAAATATCCTTTCTCTATCAGAGTATTGACTGCATTCAAATATGTATTCTTGGCAATATTACATACTTCACATACTTTTGTGCGACTTAAACCAAATTCATAGCCGTCCTTATTCGCCGCAAGATAAGCCCATAATTTAAATGCCGCATTAGGAAGCTTCATTGCCTTTTGCAGGGCGGCGTAATTGAAAATCGAATAAGGGTTATCAGCATTTGACTTAGCTTTGACAACCCTTATCACTTTCTATCCATAAAGTAATTCCATGATTCCTCTCTCACCTCACGCATTACTTTCTTACAACGAGGGGATAAATAACCCCTCTATTCTTGGAACAACCTTAGAAAAGATAGTTGCCATTTTTGTTTTTCAACTTGTAGCAAATCTTTTTCTTCTTTTCTGTACCGACATTCAGTGACCACCCATACTGGAGAAAGTGTTGTAAATTCTTTTTCCATCACTGTATCTCCATTATCGTTACTTTTACTAGAGCGTCACACTCAAAGTTATCCCCCACAACGGAACGATTGAACAGCTCTTCTGTTGCTCTGTCTTTCTCTTCTCTCCACATTTTCTTCATAGGGAGATCGGGAACGTAGTCAATTATTTTGTTATATGTGTCCTCGATGTAGTTGAGACCAGCTTCGTAAGCTTTCTGCTTTGTGCCGTAAAGTCTCTTACCACCATTGCTGAATTCTACCAGATATGCCATTGTTGCTTCCATAAACCTTATCTCCTTTCAGATTAAACCTCTGTCCTTTGCGATTAAAGGATAGTTCTCAATGTACGCTCGATATTCTCCTTAACCTTTCCTGCTCTCATAAGTTTGCCAAATCTCTTCGCCGCCCTACCTGAGATGATTGGTGCTCTATAGGAACTATCGAAGAGATGGAGTGCGTCCTCAATGAGGGCGTGTCCACCGTTAATATACTCAACCTGTCTGTCGCACATCTCACGTGCCTACTGGCTCCATGATGCCGGTCTCCATGTTTTCATTTTTATTACTTCCTTTCTCATTTTCTATAATAATTATATCATAATTTTTAAGAATTGTAAAGAAAGCAAATTCTCAAAATTATTCAGTCGTGAGTGATTGCATAGTTGTTGACTCTACTGCACGAAGCAGGAAAATATAAGAACCAACTTCAAGTGTAATTTCGCCGCCGCAAGCAATCATCATTGGAACATCTTCGTCATCATTATGTTCATAGTCGTTCTTCAGGAAGCTCTTCTCAAGAGGGAACTTATAGATTGGCTTTCCGCAACGAGTGTGCATATGATAAGTAGTATAAGCTCCGCCGCCATAAAGAAGTATATTCTCACTGGTAGCGATTTTACCATCTGTGTGGATATCCCAGATAGCATTGAAGACGAGCGTGTCTGCTACGAATGTTTTGAAAATATTTACTGCGGCGTTGTAAGTAGTAGTGACCTTGCTTGTACTCTCATATCCATCCATAAGATAGATTCTTTCAATAAGATAAACTGTTCTTTTCATTTACTTCTCCTCTCCGAGTGTTGAAATGCACTCTTTAACTTTGTCATTAAATTGCCTCCTTTACTCACAATCAATCCACTCTCCTTTGTAATTATATTTTCCTCTCATAGGAATGAAGGTTTTCGCATTGAACTCTGCGGCGAGTTGCTCTCCTACATCATCTATGTCTCTATCAGCAGGATTAAAAGCGAAGGCTTCAACCGATTCCATTGAAGTTTCGCCGTCAAAGAAGAAAAGATAGGTTACATACCATACTGTTCTTTTCATTTGCTGTTCCTCCCATTCTTTCAGTTTGTTCTTCGCCGCCGAATCGTTCTTCATAAAGGTGTGAAGCCGATTGAATTTGCAATAGTCACATGAACCATGATTACGACAGTTCTTGTCGAAGTTCTTGGACTTTGCTTTGCCGCGCCACGCCTTGCGATGTTCTTTACCATGTTCTATTGCCTTATCCATCGACATTCAAATCCCTCCGTACCACCAAAGGTGAACAACGAACTCCTTTGGTAAATCTCCTTTGACCATCATTTCAAACAGTCTGTTAACTTTGCCTTTTCCATAAACCACGTACACGAATTCATTTTCCATTTTTTTATCTCCTTTCCTCATTTTCTATAATAATTATATCATAATTTTTGAAAAAAGTAAAGGGCTAAGAACCATAAAATTTTCTTTTGGAAAATCGGTTCTTAGCCCCTGTGAAAGAAAGGAAGTATTATGATGTTGTCCATTTAAATCCTGCGGCAGTTTTTCTTTTACCTTGACAAACTTCAGATATATGATATCTAATTGTTGTCTTTTTACATTTTGTAGAACCATTATCAATTAAATATTGTGCCGCGCTGCCAATTGCGCCACGGGAGCATACACAAGACGGGGATTTTGTAATGGAATTGAACCGCTTGATTTCTTTGGAATCAAGAAATTGTTTACCTTAAGCTATCACAGTATAGATTGCTGAACCGTCTTATTGGTCTCGCCGCCTGCTCTACCGAACTGAGCTATGCCAGAATATCTTGTACTTTTTAAGTGGATTTCTTTTGTCTTAACTCTAAAATAATTATATCATAAATTTTAGAAAATGTCAACTTTTCAATTCTCTAAAATTTTTTGAAATCGAAAGGAATCCGGTGGAATTACAAGCGGTGCCACCGGTCACCAGTTATTTTAGAAAGAAACTGGTAGAATTTACAAACGGTGCTACCAGTCACCAGTTAATTTTCAAATCCAGCAATATCTTTCATATGTCTCCTAAGCAGTTTACGAAACAACTTACTCAGGTCGAGAAGTTTTCTTTTGCTTTGTTTTTCTCGTCTTTTCTATAATAATTATACTATAAATTTTAGATTTTGTCAAGATTTCTTTTCTCTAAATTTTATTTATAGAAGCGTCCCTCCAAAGGAGTGATTTGTTTATTTGTGGGATTTCTGACACTGAACCTAACGCCATTATTGTAGAAAGGAGTTCCTGCACTTTTCTTCGCCGCCGTGCAGGTAGCGGAAGTAATTATTGATTGTGAGGGAAGGATTTGAACCAACGACCTCCAGCTTATGGGCTGGCGAGCTACCAGACTGCTCTACCCCACAATATATTGGGCGGAATAACCGACGCCCAGCGGTAAAAGGAATTTGCTTTATTGAATTAACCCTGAGCCTCAGCCTTAACCTGTGCTCTCTTTGCTTCATCAGCCGCAATCTGCTTTGCCTTGATTTCTGCCTTAGCAGAATTTTCAGTAGCCTTCTTTGCGACGTAAGCATCATACTCAGCAGAAGCAGCGTAGAAATCGAAAGGAACATATGTCTTCTTGTCAGAAGCGTGATTTGTAAACTCCTTAACTGCAGGAGTTACTGCAACAACAATCGGATTAGTCTCGCCATCTTCGCCAGTACCCTCACCAACGATAACGCCGATAACATTTGACTTGGATTTGTCAGTTCCAACTCTCATAAGCTCTGCAGCACCATACTTATCACGGAGACACTCAAGAATGAAATCCTGAACTTCCTGCTTAACCTGAGCCTTTGCCTTTGCCAGTGTATTTTCCTTAGTAATTGTAATATCCATTTTGTACCTCTTTCCCACCCATAGGTGAATTTCATTTTTTGGTTTTTCTTAACTTTCTATAATAATTATATCATAATTTTTCAGAAAAGTCAAGTTTTCTTTTGCTTGAAATTTTTCTTTGTGGAGCGGAACCTCGCCCCGTTGGTTAATTAGGCAAGGCTGTAAGCCTTAACCTTTTTGCCATTGGAACGGGTTTCAGACTGAACCAGCTTTTTCTCCTTGACGAGGTCAAGTGCAAGGCTGGAAGCCTTCATGGTGCTTACACCAATGAGGGCACCGAGCTCTGCAGCGGTGTAAATCTTGCCAGCTTCGAGGGAGGCAACAATTGTCTCACGGAGAGTTGCATCAGCTTCACGCTTTGCAACAGCGGCTTCGGAGTTCTTACGCTTGTCGTTCTTCTCGTCGAGCTTTGCAAGGCGAGCAACTGCAAACGCCTTAAGCTCTTCGGATGCGGTTTCGAGGTTTGCAACCTCTTCCCATGCGTTTCTTTCTGTGAACTTAGATGTGTTAGCCATAATAGCCTCTCTTTCTGCACTGTAAGGCGTGTGCCGCCATTTTAATTATTTTAAGAATTCCTTCCTCATTTTCTATAATAATTATATCATAGATTTTAGACTTTGTCAACTTTTTAGTCTTTAGAATTTTTTTCTTTACTGAACTTTCCAAGCTTTGTAATGAAGATTAGTCCATTCGCCGCCCTGAGATTGTGAAATCCAGTTATCAGCTTTCAGTTGAGAATCAACAATGGCTAACAGGGTTTCATTCCACGGAGTGTCGATATGCGTTCCATAGATAAGGTAATCTGTTCGTTCCATTTATCTTTCCCTCACTTTCTATAATAATTATATCATAAAGTTTGGAGTTTGTCAAATTTTTGAGACTTAGAAATTTTACATTATCTTTCGAGTAAGTTATAAAGCTCTTCATATGTAAGAATATCTTTAAGGTGGTTCTGTCTATGATATTCAATAGTCTTAGGATTGTCACCAGCTTTTACTTCTCAACTGAACACCCATTTACTCATGTCCTCAGGAGGCTCTGCTCGGATTCGAACCGAGGGCCCCGGAGTTGTGGTGCTTGACATAAGATTTGCACTTATATTTGTTCCCACTCCTCATCACTTATCTTTTTAATTTCAGAAACTTTATTTTGTAATTAAGAGTATTTTCAATTTTGTAAATTCTTATCATTTCTATCACCTCATAAATAAAGTAATAAATTGAACTCAAAATCCACAAAATTTTGAACCGACTTTCTAATTAGTCGAGTCAAACCAGTCCGGTGCTTTAGCCACTTGGCTACAGAGCCTTCTCAAGACACGAGAAAGGAAAGGGTGGAACTGGTTGATTCCAACCCTCTCCTTTATTCTATAATAGTTATATCATAATTTTTAGATTTTGTAAAACTCTTAGCTCAATAAGAATTTATGATTTCGATAGAGAATTCATATTCTTCAAGAGCCATAAGAGCATCGTAGAGGTTGTTAAGGTCACTTGGAAAATCCCCTTCGTCCTCAATGTCACGAATGATATCGTAGCAATAATTGAGGTACTCAGCACGCTCTTCAATAGTCTCACAAGAGAGAATATCGTCAAAGCGAGCAAAAAGATTATCCCAAGTACAAAGTCTTGAAAGCTGACGAATGGTAATCTGTCGAACAGAATGAGCGTCCCAGATTGAATCTGTAAATAGCTCATCATTCCTGTCTGCCACGGCGGCGGAAAGAGTTTTAATGATGTCCTCAAGAGCTTCAGGCTTAACCTCAAGCTGCCAGTCTTCATTATATGAGATTACGTTCTCTTCGTTTGCCATTGCAGCCTGCATCGTCTTGGTACGAAGTGTCCAACACTTACGCCAGTAGGCAATTTCAAAATCGGCTACGACTTCTTGGTCTTTTCTCCGCTTGATTTTTACGTTAATAGAATAATCAAGTCCCATAGTAACTCCTTTCATTCATCTCTTGTGCCCATGCGGTCATCAGCATCGCCTGCCGCCTTGCACAAAGTCCATGCGAATATTGCTCCTACACCCCAGACTATCCATGCTATAATAACCCCTTTTATCATATTACAGCACCTCGGTTGAATCAATCTCAACGTTGTACTTGAGAGCGAACTCTCTCTTGGCAGACTTGATAGCTTCAGGATTATCCTGAGTTACCACCTGTTCGGTATAGAATTCCTGACCACCGAAACCTTCTGCGGTTCTTGCTCTGAGTACAAATATTCTTTCCATAACAATCTCTCCTTTATAGCTCATCATACATAGGTGCGTACTTACGAATGTGATTATGAGTAACAGTAGCCATTAACTTTTCATTATCATCGACTTCCTTAATATAGATGTCTGTTTTGTCTGTTGTAACAGAACCTCTACCTTTTGGAAAAGTAAATTTCTTCGCCATTTTTTCAAGATAAGGTAAGTTAATAGTGTTAAGTTCCATTCTGCCGCCGCTATGGCGGATAAGAATAAAAGTTGGCATACCATTTGTAAGTTTGGGATTACTGTCAAGTAATCTCTTATGCCACTTAACTTCATATTCATCATATTGGTCAGTGACAATAAGATGTGTTTTAACTCTCATTCAATCTCTCCCTTTCTTATTTTCTATAATAATTATAGCAAAAATTTTGAATTTTGTCAAGATTTTCTGAGATTAAAATTACAGAAAATTTGCCGCATAGCGTTGCCCAGTCGACCCCACGTGGAGGGTTTTCTGTCGTCGACTTGGAGATGACCAGACTCGAACTGGTGTCCGAAATGCATACTCACAAGCAATCTTTTCACACAATAGCTACTCTTAGTCGGGTTAAAGAATATTCATCAAGAGTAGCAGAACTTACCTCTAGGGCATAAGACTATGCCTCCACCACCTAGCTCAGAACGATTTCAGCGAGGAGCTAGGACTCACCTTTAAGAATACTTTCCTTGAACCTCAGGTGCTTACTGTATTCCGGAGTGCACCGTTTTGGTGTCAGCCTTAGGCTGCGATTCTACAATCAGTAGCGTTTAAATTAAGGTTGATTCGTAAGGTGAATCGCTCCTGTGAATTGTTTGCTTTCAACACTCCGTCGAAACCTTTACATCCCCATTACTTACTGAGAGAAGGCTCATCAAGAGAACTCTGAACGCAACTTATCTTTTGAATAGAAAACGTCGATGTAGGCTTTACATCGACGACCTTAACACGAGTACCATTACATACCGCCTTAGTGCCGTCCTCTGAAAGCATACGAATTACATCGCCCTTCTTAGGTACTTCGCCTACGACTTCATAGTCATAAGTTCTGCCGCCAAAGATAAGCTGTTTATTTTTGAACTGAACTGTAACGAACATAATGTTCTCCTTTCTTATTAAGACTCGGCGGTAAATACTCCGCAAAGAATGGTGCGAAATGATTTTCTCTTGATTGCTGACCCGTCATTATTGGTTACCACAGCCTCGAGTCGAACGGGCATCGTCGGGGTTAGAATCCGAAGTTCTACCATTAAACTATGTGGTAATATTTTTTTAAAAACAAGATACGTTTGTCGTTGTTTCCTGCTCTACCGATTGAGCTACCGTTGCTCCATAGGCGCAACGAGTGGGACTCGAACCCACAGCACGGGGATTAAAAATTCCTTAACTATTATAGATTGCTGTACGTATCTTAGTAAAAAGGGAGTTTAACAACTTCCACGTTGGGTTTTAACGTCTTTTCCTTGACATTGGTTGCGACGGTTGGATTTGAACCAACGACCTTTGGGTTATGAACCCAATGAACTACCAGACTGCTCTACGTCGCGATATTAGTGAGGTTTTAAAATCTAAGCCAGTACAGATACTCGCTTTTGGAAACTCCCCTCAATGTTTTGGTCTTTCATTCCGATACTATTGCACCGAAACTTCAAAGGAGGTATGACCACTGTCACCCTACTCGAAAGCTCTTTCCGAACTTTCTATAATAATTATACCAAAAATTTTGGAAAATGTCAACTTTTTGAATCCTCAAATTTTTTTTAAATCATAAGACACATCTTTTACCCAAAAGTCGGATTCGAACCGACGTATTATTCTTTTACAGAGAATTGACTTATCCACTTGTCTATATTGGAAAATAGATTGCTGGTTATGTCTTTCTTTTAACTTTCTATAATAATTATATCACAATTTTTATTGAAAGTCAAGTTTTTAGATGAAAAGTTTGACAAGACCGGTTTGTTCTTATTACGCGTGATAACCCTTTCACCAACCCGCCATAATAATTGCGGGCGAAGGACTCGAGCCCCCCCCAATTCGCGCTCCTGATGCAAAAGTTAACATATTAGCTACACCAGATGCCGCATAGCTATCTGGCTTGATACGTACTTTGAAATAAATATAAGTTATTTAATAAACCCTTTTAATCCTTCAGTAATTTTCTCCATTACCTTTAAATCAATAGCATTTCCCATTAAAAAGCCAATTTCATTTCTTGTAAGACTATTATTCAATTTAATAGCATCTTCCCTATTCCAACCCATTAATTTAATCATTTCAATAGAGCTTAATTTATAAATTCCATCTTCTCTCGCATATAAACCGCCACTTGAACCAGCCTTTCCACCACCTGTAGCAGTCAAAGCAACACCTTGTCCATTTATTGAATAAATCCTATTTCCTTGTCCGCCATTATTATAATCTGCGATTTTTATAGAATTTTTGAAATTTTTTTCTTCATTATTTTTATATAATAAAAGATTATCAATTTTTAATTCCTCAATAGGTGGTTCTAATATATCTTTAATAATCATTTTAGTTCCTGTAATTTGAGGAAAAATATATTTTTCTTTTCCTAAAATTGAAACAGCAAATACTCTATTTCTAATAGAAACACTGCCATATTCATAAGCCTTTATTTTTTTCCAAGTAGTAGTATAGCCAAGACTACTAAGATAATCTAACCATTTATTAAAATCATCAATAAAGGTTTTTGAAACTAAATTAGCAACGTTTTCCATTATTAAAATTTTGGGCTTAGGAGAATTTTCTAAAAGCCTTTTAACTTGAAACAAAAGAGAACTATGCTCTCCCTCAAATCCTTTTTTCTTTCCCGCTATTGATAGGTCAGTACACGGAAAAGAATAAGTCCATATATCCGCCTAAGGTAGTTGCTGTATTTTTGTTATATCTCCAAAATTATGTGTCTCTCCATGTAAAACATTATACGCTTTAATTGCTCTTTGGTCTATTTCACTAATACCAATAGTTTCAATTTCATTACCATAAATATTTTCAAAAGCTTTACGTTGCGTTCCAACGCCGCTAAAAAGTTCAATTAGTTTCATTAATGCACCTCAACTAACCATGTTTGATTATTAGTATTACCTCTTTTTTTGATTTCTCCAAGTTTATTTATATAATATTGATTATCCTCGATATCAAAATAACTATTATATAATAATGAATTAGAACAATAAACTACTCCTTCTATTAGAGAAAAAGAAGAATCATAATCCAATACTTTATCTATATCTTTCTTTGGGACTTTTCTTGTCCCGCTTCTCTTCTTATAAGATTGTATCGAAAAAGTAAACTTATTTAAAAATTCTTCAATTTCTAATAATTGAAAATTTTCATTAAAATAAATTAAAAATTGTGACACTTTTTTATTTCCATAATGATTACGAACAAAATTTTTGATATCTTCTTCTGAATAAGTTCCTTCTATAATTTGTTTACAATAATCACCAATAGCAGTGGCAGCGGTAAATTGTCCGCATCTACAACCATTAGTTAAATCTTTTATCTCAATGAAAGAGTTTAAACTTGGAATAAAAACATCAGAATGTGTTGAATCACTTTCCCCATATCTTATTGCATCTGGAAATTTTTCCAATATCCATTGATAACCTCTTTCCTCGGTCTCTTTCCATTTTTCCATTATTTAATTCCTCTTTTCTTTTACTTAGATAGCATATTAGCTATACCAGTTGCCGCTCTGGGAATCGAACCCAGTAAGACGGAGTTAGAGTCCGTTGTCCTCGCCAACTAAACGAAGCGGCAAAATTCTCCAAGACGCTTTTACATTTACCTTTTAAACATTTTAAGTGTTCTATTGTAAGAAATGATAGCTGGATGCGTCTTTCATTCTTATAAAATAATTATAACATATTTTATAAAAATTGTCAAATCTTTGAGTGCTTATTCAGCTACAGCAGTTGTAGCAGTTGTCTCTGTTGTAGTCTCTTCTGCCTCAGTTTCTGTGGTAGTAGTTGTTGTTTCTTCGGTAGCCTCAGTTGTCTCCTCTGCTACTGTTGTAGCTTCAGTTGTTTCAGCTTCTGTTGTTTCAACTTCTGTTGTAACTACTGTTGTGGTTTCACTGTTGCTT
>Ga0208040_1004592_pt1 | contig 10448 bp, 7 predicted proteins | sample AD_UKC083_MetaG_FD_184431 | JGI IMG/M metagenome (GOLD analysis project Ga0208040, IMG submission 184431) | Active sludge microbial communities of municipal wastewater-treating anaerobic digesters from USA - AD_UKC083_MetaG (SPAdes) (version 2) | ecosystem: Engineered > Bioreactor > Anaerobic >... | reverse complement strand
TGTCACTATAATCAGCTTCAAATCAAGATAACAATTCCCGTAATGATATATGCAATATACCAGTACGTGTTTCGTTAGGTAGTATTTAGAGTCTTGGATTTGTATCTATTTTGGAATTTGCAGTTTTCGGTGACCCAATTTGCAGATTTCAGTGACTCTTTTCAGCACGAAGGGGAGAATGCCACATAACGACAAACTCCTTGACTAATATATAGAATCATATTTACTCGTATTATTGTAGATATTGCAATTATGACTAAAGGATAATTACTATGTTGCTTGAGTTCCAAGTCTTCTGTAAAGATAACTTAGCGAAACGCTTAGGTCTGTGTGGCTATCAAAACTTACCTCAGCTTTTCGATACCCCAAGAGAGCAAAGACCATCTGGAGTCATATCATGAGTGATCTGATTGTCACCAATCAAAGTAAGTTCCTTTCCACCGTTATTGAGGATATTCTTCCCAGTGCCGAAAAGCTCTACTTCCTCGTGGGCTACTTTTACTTTTCCGGTTTTGAAGAGCTGTACACCCAACTGAGGGATAAAGACCTCAAAATTCTCGTCGGCATGAGCATTGAAAAGGACATCTCCAACCACATCAAAGAATACTATGTGATTCGCGACACCAATCAATCGCGGTTGGAGATCAAGAAGGATTACTACAGCTCTCTGGTGACGGTATTCAATGAAACAGATTACTTTGATTCATCGGAGCGGATCAAGGCTTTCAAGCTTTTTCTCGATAAAATCAGCGACGGCAGCCTGCAGATCCGCAAGACACTGATGCCAAATCACGCCAAGATGTACCTGTTTGAGCATGATGCAGAACACTCCCAGGGCGGGGTCTTACCCGGCACGATGATCACGGGTTCCAGCAATCTCACTATTTCCGGATTGAAGGCACAGCATGAGATCAATGTAATCATGCACGATAAGTTTAAGGAAGGCAAAGCTATCTTTGACGAGCTTTGGGAAGCTGCGGTTGATATCGTGGATGAGAACAGTATCGAAGATTTCACCGAAGAGGTGATAAAAAAAATCTGGTATGAAAAGCTTTACAAACCCTATCTCTTCTACGTCCGGGTGTTAGACGAGTACTTCTCAATCTGGGATCAGAGTAAAATAGCCCTGCCCACCCGCATCACCAGAGGGAAGTATTTCAATCTCCGCTACCAGACCGATGCCATCAAGAAATCCCTCAAGATCTTGAATGAACATGGTGGAGTAATGATCTGCGATGTGGTAGGTTTGGGAAAAAGCATCATCGCTTCGGCAGTTGCTTACAACCTGCGCAAGAAAACCATCGTGATCGCACCCCCTCACCTGATGGATCAATGGGATCATGAATACCGGGTTATGTTTGAATTGAATGCAGTAGTATTTGGCAGCGGATCCATCCAAAAGGCGCTGGACTACCAAAAATCTAAGTTCCCGGATGAAGAGCTATTGATCATTGTAGATGAAGCCCATAAATACCGCAATGAAGAAACCGACGACTACATCCTATTGCACCAGCTCTGTCAGGGTAACAAAGTGATGCTGCTGACAGCAACGCCTTTTAACAACCGCCCGCAAGACGTTTTTGCCATGATCAAGCTGTTCCAGATCCCTTCCAAATCCACCATCCGTACCGTAGATAACCTCTCCTTCCTCTTTGCGGAAGCGGTGAAAGAATATAAGGACATCAACAAAAAACGGGTGAAAAAGAGCATTAGCGAAAAGGAACTGCAACGCCGGGTTACAGAACTTGCCGCCAAGATCAGATATATCCTGGAACCGGTGGTGATCCGCAGATCCCGTCTTGATCTGGAAAAGATCGATGCCTACCGCGAGGACTTGCAAAAACAAGGCGTCCGTTATGTCTTCGCCGAAGCTCCCATTCTGAAGGAATACCCTTTGGGAGATATGGCTAACTTATACATCACAACCCTTAATCTGATCGCTCGCGAGAGTGAGAACATCGGACCCGATAACACAGAAATTGACGACAGCACGGGCTATATCGGAGCCCGATATAAACCAGCCAATTACATCATTGATCTGGAGAAATTCCGCAATAGCATCGATGATGAGCGGGTGGACGTAGATTCCATCGGGACTGCCCAGAAAAACCTGGCCCAGTTCATGCAAAAGCTCTTGGTAGGGCGTTTTGAGAGTTCACTAAATGCCTTCAAGAAAACCCTGGAATCCATGATTGAATCCATGGAAAGCATCAAACAATACTATCTAAAGCTGCAGCGGGTGCCGATTTATAAAAATGGCCAGCTTCCTTCAGTGGATAACCTCTTGCAGGATATGAACGATGACGCTATGGCAGAGATCAATTCCTATGCCTTTGATGATGAGCTCAAAAAGCATTACGACAAGGGTCTGGTGTTCATCCCCGTCACTGAATTGAAGCCGGGTTTCATAATCCATCTGGAACATGATCTGGTCCTACTGAAGCGCATACATCAGGATTGGTTTGCCAAGGGTATGCCGTATGATCCCAAGCTGGCCAACTTCGCTGAGGAGATCAAACGCCAGCTTACTGGAGATAAAACCCGTAAGATCGTCGTATTCAGCGAATACACCGATACTGCCTCCTATGTGTATGAAAGGATTGCCCAGGATTCGCAAATCCGCGCCATCTATTATTCCAGTGCGGAATCGGGCAAAGTGCGTAAGATCATCAAAGAAAACTTCGATGCCTCCTCTGAAAAACAAAGTGACGATTACGACATTATCATCACCACCGATGCCCTTTCGGAAGGGATAAACCTGAATCGGGCAGGAACGGTATTCAACTATGATATCCCCTATAATCCCACCCGCGTGATCCAAAGAGTAGGCCGCATCAACCGCATCGGCAAAATGCTCTTTGACAAGCTCTTTATCTACAACTACTTCCCCACCGATATCGGCGAAGGTCACATCCGCAAAAAAGAGATCTCGACCCTTAAAAAAGCGATGATCGATGTACTTTTGGGTGAGGATACCAAAGTGCTGACCAATGAAGAACAACTGATCTCCTACTATCATGAACAGTACAAGAAAGCGATGGAAGAACAAGAAGCCGAATCCTGGGATGCCGGGTATCTCAATGAATACAACCACCTGCTTTCCGGTAAACCGGAGTTGATCCAAAAAGCCCGCAGCATCGAGCACCGCAGCAGGATACAACGCACCGAACCCAGGCACAAGAAAGGGGTTCTGGTTTTTGGTAAAAAGGGTGGGGATTACACCTTCCGCCTGGGGTTGGATGCCAATGAATCCATTGCCCTCAATCCAGAGCTTGCGCTTGACTTGTTCCGGGCCTCAGAATTAGAAAAACCCCGCCCCATATCCGATGCCTTCGATGCAATCTACCAAAATGCCAAATCTAACATGTTTATCAGACAGGGGATCACTAGCCATACCGGGAAACGCGCAAAAACACTGAACAAACTAAAAGCTATGATCACCGCATCCCCCAAGTACAAAGACTATCTGCAAGATCTTTATACCGTGGCCAAAGAACTGAACTCCTTGCCGGATGGCGTATATCGCAGCATCAATCGCGCAAATGCCGACAGCCTGGACAGGGACATCCAAAGCCTGATGTCGCTGGTGCCCCACAGCTATTTGAATACCATGATCCAAACTGCCCGTAAGATAGATGACGGCGCCGAAAGTTTAATTTTGGCGGAAGAACTGATATAGGATTCGACACGTCTCGTGTCGATTGAAGAGATAGGATTTGACACGTCTGTTCCACCCCAAGACTTCGCTTTGCTCCGCCTTGGGGTCACCGGTCGTGTCGATTTGATAAGATAGGATTTGACACGTCTCGTGTCGATCAGAATAGGAGAAAATGATGAACCACATACTCAGCTCAGCCTACCAGCGCGAAGCTTGGATTGACTTCCTGCAAACTAGATTTCTGCCCAACGACTTCAAGCTCAAAAGACAAGCTATCAATATAGAATTCAAATCCAAATACATCCGGCCCCAGGCTTATTGGATCGGTGATTGCGATTCACTGAATAATCTGGCGATCATCGAGATCTCGCATGCCTCGGAGCATGACCCTCGCATCGGGGTATCCAGAGATGCCTTCCGGCTGATGGCAGAGCTGAATCTGGAAAATGCGCTATTCTTCTTTGTCTCGGAAAACTCCAGTAGCTACCGCTTTTCCCTGATCACGCTCAAGCTGGAGCTGGAAGGCACAGACGTGAAATACAAGTTCTCCAATCCCAAACGTTTCTCCTTCTACCTGGGCGAGAATACCAAAACCCGGACTCCGGAAAGCTTCCTGATGGAGCGCGGCCGCATCCGCGATTTTGCTGATCTGGAAGATAGATTCTCCGTGGAAGTGGTAAACAAAGAGTTTTACAAAGAAATCCAGAGGATGTTTTACAGTTTGGTGGGCGGCAAGATCAGCCAGAGTGGTAAAGAATATGAATACCATCCAAAGCTATCTTTGCCCGGAAATCCCGATACACAAACCAGGCAAGAATTTGGCGTGCGCCTGATCGGTCGTTTGGTCTTTTGCTGGTTTCTGAAGAAGAAGCTTTCTGACAAAGGCAATCCCCTGATTCCCAATGCTGTGCTATCTTCGGCTGCGGTGCAGGAATCCTATTACCACCAAGTATTGGAACCGCTTTTCTTTGAAGTGCTGAATAGAACGCTAAATGATAGGGACCCGAAATTTGGTGAAACGATATTTGCTGATATACCATACTTAAATGGTGGACTCTTTGATCCTACTTCACATCAGGATTATTACATCGCTTCCAGCCTCCAGATGCCGGCTCAGCCCGCCTGGAATCTCAAGATTCCGGATCAGTGGTTCAAAGAACTCTTTGGCATCCTGGAAACTTACAACTTTACCATCGATGAAAATACCTCCATCGATATCGACCTCTCGGTGGATCCCGAAATGTTGGGACGCATCTTTGAAAACCTCCTGGCAGAGCTGAATCCGGATACCGGAGAGACCGCCAGAAAAGCATCAGGCAGCTTCTATACCCCCCGGGCCATCGTGGAATACATGGTGGATGAAGCTCTGATCCAATACCTGAAAAGCAAAACTGATATCGAAGAAACGGCCTTGCGTGAGCTGCTGGACTATAATATTGAGGAAACCGGATTTGATAAAACTCAAAAACTTGCTGTACTAAAGGCTCTGGACGAAATCAAGGTGCTGGATCCTGCCTGTGGCTCCGGAGCTTTCCCCATCGGCATCCTGCAGAAAATGCTGCTCATCCTCCAGAAAGTGGATCCGGAATCCATAGAGTGGGTGATCCTCCAACTGGATAGGATTCCCAATAAGCTGGTGCGTGAAGCTCTGGAAAAAAAGCTGATGGATGAAAACTGGCAATACAAGCACAAAATGGGCATCATCCAGAACGCCATCTATGGCGTGGATATCCAGCCCATTGCCATCGAAATCTCCAAGCTGCGGCTCTTTCTATCGCTGATCGTGGATGAGACCGTGATCGAAGCGAAAGCCAACAAAAACATCCACCCCCTACCTAATCTATCCTTTAAGTTCGTGTGCGCCAACAGTCTCATTGGTCTTGGCGAAAAGAAGGAAACACTCCTGCGTTACAAGAATTACATCGAACGGTTTGACAATATTCGAGCACGATATTTCCATGTCCACTCAGTGAAAGATAAAGAACTTATCCAGATTGATTTTGCAGCGGTGCAATACGACCTGACCGCTACGTATCTTTTGCCTGCTTATAGCCAGACTAGCATCTTGAACGAACCCGAAGAAAAGCCCCTGACTATGAACAAAGACAGAGCATATATACTCAAACTTTTGGATTGGAATCCATTTGAAGACAAAGTATCTTCCTGGTTTGACCCAAGTTGGATGTTTGGCATCAAGGATGGCTTCGATATCGTGATCGGTAATCCGCCCTATATCCAATTGCAGAAAGCCTTTGATGACAAGCGCAAATTTGCCGATCTCTACAAGGACTGCAAATACCAGAGCTTCGAACGCACCGGCGATATCTACTGTCTCTTTTATGAAAGGGGGATTGAGCTCCTGAGCCCTGGGGGAGTTTTATGCTACATCACCTCAAACAAATGGATGCGCGCCAATTATGGCAAATCCCTGCGGCAATATCTGGCAGATAACACCCAAGCCAGGATCCTGATCGATTTTGGCGGCTTCAAGGTCTTTGATTCTGCCACGGTGGATACCAATATCCTGCTAACGCAAAACTCTGCGCCCGGCAAGCCCCAGGGCAGCGCCTGCAGCATCCAAGCGGACTTTCACAAGGGCGATAGCATCTCCAAATATGTGGCGGAGCGTGGCATCCCTTTGCCTGTCTTCAGCGCGGAAAGCTGGATCATCTCAGACGATTCTGCCCAGAAACTCAAAGCCAAAATTGAGCGCATCGGCATACCGCTGAAGGATTGGGATGTGTCTATTTACCGAGGAGTTTTAACCGGATACAATGAAGCCTTCATCATCTCCGGCGCCAAGAAAGACGAACTGATCGCCGCTGACCCACGCTCGGCTGAAATCATCAAACCAATCCTCAGAGGACGCGATATCAAACGTTATAAAGCTGAGTTTGCGGATCAGTGGTTGATTGCTACCCACAATGGCTATACTGATAGCCTGGGGAACAGGATACCCAGGATTGAGATAAGCGACTATCCGGCAATCAAAAGACACTTAGATGGATATTGGGATAAGATTGAGAAACGAGCAGACCAGGGATCTACTCCCTACAATCTCAGGAACTGCGCGTATATGGAAGAATTCGAGAAAGAGAAGGTGGTGTATCAAGAACTGACTCAAGGTTCCAGTTTTACTTATGCTCAAATACCTTCGGCTTTTGTCTCTAACACTGCTTATCTAATAACGGGTAATGAATTGAAATATTTGGTCTCAATACTCAACTCGGCATTTATAGAGTATGCTTTTAAGAAATACTATTCCATTGGACTTGGAGACAAGGGAATTAGATGGTTGAATCAATACATGCAGCTGCTGCCCATTGCTAACCCAAACCATCAAACTAAGATGTCTTTTCACAGATTAGTTGAGAATATCTTAGTAAGTAGACATAATGGCAAGAATACCCAAGACCTCGAATCCCAAATCGACCTCATGGTTTATAAGCTTTATGAGCTTAGCTATTCAGAAGCCAAGCTGATAGATCCTGATCTGGATTCCGTATTGGCATCTTTTGGCCTTTCCGCGCAGGATTTTGAGCGGATGACGATTGAAGAGTTGGGTAACCTGTCACTTAACAATGTTTAGAATATGGTATGAAGGAGTCATATTATGCAAGGTAGTACTTTTTGTTCGAAGCGCATGATTACTGCCCATCCAGGAAGAATGATCTATCCGTGGCAAAGCTATTTAGATCAGTATATCCGTGCGGCTGATATTCTGTTCAAGTCAGTTGGAGACGGAACGTACTGTGTAGACGCTATTGTCCACCCTCTGATGTACCTTGTATCCCATTCCATAGAGTTAGGACTCAAGCTATGTATAAATGAGATCCAGAAAGCACTGAATCGACCACTTACTAAAAAATTCACTCACAAGCTTGAACTATTGAAACAGGATTACATCGCTCTCAGGTATGAATTTATTGAGTATTGTAACAGGAACGGAGAAGACTGTAGTGAATATGAGGCTAATGAACTAATCCGCAGCTTAAATGAGCTGATATCTGGCAATGAGTTGTTCGCTGGACTTCATGGTATTGATGAACATTCTCAGAAGTTCCGATATCCATTTGTCAAGGAGAAGATCGCTGATGAGGATTCTGCTAAAGTCGATAAACCCTCATTTTCTTGGACAGACAAGCTCAACTTAGAAGAAGTAAGGAAATTATACAAAGACGCAATGACTCTGTTACAATGCGAGCCAATGGTCATTGGTGATATGATAGGGATACATGATGAATAATCATCTTAAATGCAATCTCTCCAGCTTAATAGTGTCCAACCGCATGCCAAAATCCCATAAGATGGGGGTCTTGTTTTTTAACTGTTGAAGGATGGGGATTGGACATTTGAATATGAGCAGAAGAGCATTACTGGAACCAGAAATCACTTGGATAGTTTTTGAGTCTTGCACGAGACGCGGGCACTATCTGGATTATTTTCTGAGGCTAGCACTATGAATAATAAGATGTTAGCGATTTCAAGGTATTTCGAAGTGAAATTTGGCCTTGACTTTATAGCCAGTTGGCTATATCTTGTATTTGAATGATGAAGATCAGATACTCTTCTGATGAAGTTCGGCTCAAAAAGGACGATTTTCAGACTACTCATCCGGATCTATATAAGCAACTGCACCTTGAGTTTATGAAAGTGACACGCATGAATTGGGAAGACTTCGAGTTTTACAAGAACGAAGAGCTTGCCAAGAGTGATAACAGTAAGCGAATCAAGCGGATTGGGGAAGGAGAACGTTACGAGTTTCGCATACCCCCACACAGTGTGAAAGGAACACTAAGAGCTTACTTTACATTAGATGGCGATTGTAATACGATCTGGATTACTCGTGTTTTTGAGAAGAATAACGAGCCCAAGGAAGCCAAAAACAAAACGAAAAGAAAAGAAGATAAAAGGGGGAGAAATGGTAAACTCAAAAAAGCTAAGGCTATGCAAGCATAATGAGTCCGCGCAAGAGCTGAATATAGATTTCTCCTCGATTCCTAAATGGAAACGGGATCTGATCGATATCGTTGCTGATCTCTCTGTGAAAAGAATCAAACTGAGGATGACTCAGGCAGCACTGGCTCAAAAGATGGGCGTGAAGCAACCCGTGGTCGCCAGGTTTGAATACATGGGCCGGACGCCTGGGCTGGAATCCATTTATAAATATGCTGATGGGCTGGGCGTGGAGCTCAAGCCTCTGCAGTTTGCTAAAGAATTCCGCATTCCCAAGCCAGTGGATGATGAAGAAGATTTCCCCTCTGAGCTGTTTGCTCCCTGGCAAAAAAACGTGTATGAGATAGTTGCCGACCTGGCAGTATATCGGGTTAAACAAAGAGTGAGCCAGGCCGAGCTGGCAAGGCGCATGCACACCAGTCAATCCGTGATTACCAGATTCGAGAGGATGGGCAGGATTCCCACCATTGAGTTCATCTACAAAGTAGCTGAAGCGCTGGGGGTGGAACTGGAAGGCCTGCAGGTAAGACAAGTTCAAGAGCAGAGTTTCGTATTGGAAGAATCTTCTGATGATGATAATACCTGCAATATGCGTCCGGAGTTTTTTGCAGATTTGATTTCACCGAAATCACAATGTACTTTCATTCAAGAGATGGACATTGCAAACAATCCGGAGAGCCATATCTCCATATTCCACCAAGATATTATCGAAGATTTGAATATAGTCCCCAGCATAAGCAAAACATATTCAGTAGATCAAGATAACAATGATGACCCTGAGATAATCAGCAAAGTGGATATCTCGGAAAAAGACCTGATAGCAGCGTAAGAAGGAAGTGGTGATGAACAAGAAAGAACAACCCGGAATAATAGTAAAGTCGATCCATCAGCATAAATGCCGCTTTGAGAGAAAGCAGGGGGGTAGAGGCGCATTCACCAGTAACTTTACTTTCAGATATGGTTTCCGGATTTTGGATGATGGTAACGGCATGGCAGAGCTGACACTCTCTGCTAAGGGGATCAGTAATGATTCCAAGATAGATGTGTATGATTCTGAGATTACCTATATAGGTATTTTTGGTAGCCTTGAAGGATCCGAGAACATGAGTTTGGAAGAATTTCTGGCCAATAACGCCGCTGCCCTGCTAATGCCATACATCCGAGAGAGTATTTCCAGCTTTAGTGCGAAAGCAGGACTGCCAGTGGTATATCTGCCTCCGATCAATATAGTGGCTTTAATGAAACAACAAGCAATCGAGAAAAAGGAAGCACTCCCTGCTGATACAGAGAGTAGCTGATCAAGAAAGGCCATTTGAGCTTATCTATTTAGAAGCCAAGCTGATTGATCCGCAGTTGGATTCCGTATTGGCATCTTTTGGCCTTTCAGCGCTGGATTTTGAGCGGATGACTATTGAAGAGTTGGCACAAATGGAGGTGAAGTGATGTCTATCCTTACCATTCTCATTGATCACGGGGCATATATGCTTATATTGATTGTCATCTCCACTTGGAAACTATGGTCTCCAATAATCGTCAACCATGCATTCGACAAGAAGAAATGGACTTTCAAGATTTTTCAGAAGATGGGGTAACCCATTCAGATGAGAGAAAAGCTGATAAACACCCTGAGCTATCGTGAAGCACTGGAGCAGATTTTCCAGCACCAGGACTGAAAAGAGTCACTGAAATCTGCAAATTGGGTCACCGAAAACTGCAAATTCCAAAATAGATACAAATCCAAGACTCTAAATACTACCTAACGAAACACGTACTGGTATATTGCATATATCATTACGGGAATTGTTATCTTGATTTGAAGCTGATTATAGTGACA
>Ga0208040_1004590_pt1 | contig 10453 bp, 12 predicted proteins | sample AD_UKC083_MetaG_FD_184431 | JGI IMG/M metagenome (GOLD analysis project Ga0208040, IMG submission 184431) | Active sludge microbial communities of municipal wastewater-treating anaerobic digesters from USA - AD_UKC083_MetaG (SPAdes) (version 2) | ecosystem: Engineered > Bioreactor > Anaerobic >... | reverse complement strand
GGCTTGCCGTTGGCTGTGATAGAACTCAAAAATCCGGTGGATGAGAATGCCACCGTCGCCAAGGCTTTTACGCAATTGCAAAATTATAAAAAAGCCATTCCTTCGCTTTTCTTTTATAACGCCGTATTGGTTGCTTCCGATGGCTTGGACGCGCGGGCGGGAACGATTTCGGCGGATATGTCGCGTTTTATGGCGTGGAAAAGTGTTGATGGAATAAAAGAAGATACTGCGACCACGCCGCAAATTGAAACTTTGACCAGGGGGATGTTCAAGAAAAATGTTTTGCTTGATTTGGTTTTGCACTTTATCGTTTTTGAAAAAAACAAGAAAGAAGATTCGAAAACCGGTTTGATTTCCGTTGTTGCGACAAAAAAGATTGCCGCGTATCACCAATACTACGCCGTTAATAAGGCGGTAGAGTCCACATTGCGCGCCACGGCGGAAACGCAAATGATGGTGCGCGAAAAGCCGGAAAGTTATGGCTTGGCCGGCGTTAGCTTACAGCCGAAAGGCGATCATAAGGCGGGCGTGGTTTGGCATACACAAGGAAGCGGGAAATCGCTTTCCATGGTTTTTTATACCGGCAAAACGGTTTTAAAACTTAACAATCCCACGGTTGTCGTTATGACGGACAGAAACGATCTCGATGACCAGCTTTTTGATACTTTTGCCGCTTGCAAACAATTATTGCGTCAGGATCCGATCCAGGCGGAAAGCCGCGATAATTTAAAAAAACTTTTGCGGGTTGCCGGCGGCGGAATTATTTTTACCACCATTCAAAAATTCTTTCCCGACAATGGAGCCCAAAATTTCGATTTATTGTCTGAAAGAAAAAACATCATCGTGATCGCCGACGAAGCGCACAGAAGCCAATATGGTTTTGGCGCAAAGACCAGCGAAAAAGACGGCGAGGTTTTCAAATGATACGGATTTGCGAAATATTTGCGTGACGCGCTGCCGAACGCTTCATTCATCGGATTTACCGGTACGCCGATAGAGAAAGAGGACGCTTCAACTCCGGCGGTTTTTGGCAATTATATTGATGTCTATGATATTGCTCAAGCGGTTGAAGATGGCGCGACCGTGCGAATTTATTACGAATCGCGCCTTGCCAAAGTTCATTTAAAGCCCGAGGAAGCCGCAAAACTTGATGAAGAGGTCGAATCAATCACCGAAGGAGAAGAATCAACCGCAACCCAGAAGGCGAAAACAAAATGGGCTCAATTAGAGGCAATCGTTGGGCATAAAGACAGATTGCGCGTTATTGCCGCGGATATTGTTGATCATTTTGAAAAACGGCGCGAAGCGTTCGAGGGAAAAGGAATGATTGTTTGTATGAGCCGAAGGGTTGCCGTGGAATTATACGAAGAAATTATAAAGATCCGCCCGTCTTGGCACGATAGCGATTTGAAAAAAGGCGCGATTAAAGTGGTAATGACTTCGTCGTCTTCCGACCCGGGTAACTGGCAAATACATCACACCACAAAACAGGACAGGAAAGCTGTTGGCGAGAGATTTAAAGATGAAAACGACAATCTTAAATTGGTAATTGTGCGCGACATGTGGCTTACCGGTTTTGATGTGCCTTGTTTGCATACGATGTATGTTGATAAACCGATGCGCGGGCATAACCTTATGCAGGCCATCGCCAGAGTGAATCGGGTGTTCAAAGATAAACCGGGGGGATTGATTGTTGACTATATCGGCATTGCGTCGGATTTGAAAACCGCGCTTGCGACTTATACCGCCAGCGGCGGAAAGGGTGCTCCCGCTTTTGATCAAAGCGAAGCAATCGCGACTATGTTGGAAAAGTTCGAAATTGTGGAACAAATGTTTGTGAATTTTAATTATAAGGATTATTTTTCCGCCGATACCCGGCAAAAACTTACCATTATTCTTGAAGCGCAGGAACATATTCTTGGATTGGAAGATGGCAAAAACAGATACATAAAGCAGGTATCTCTTTTGTCGCAGGCGTTCGCGCTGTCCGTTCCGAACTTGAAAGCGATGGAAATTAAAAATGAAGTTGGATTTTTCCAGGCGGTTAAGGCAAGATTGACCAAATTTGAACCGACCGGAACCGGAAAATCGGATGCTGAAATTGAAACGGCGATCCGCCAAATTGTTGATAAGGCCGTTGTTTCCGAAGGGATTGTTGATGTTTTTGACGCGGCGGGAATCAAGAAACCCGATATTTCAATTCTTTCGGATGAATTTTTAGCGGAAATCCAAGGGATGGAAAGAAAAAATCTTTCTCTTGAGCTTTTAAAAAAATTGTTAAACGACGAGATAAGAACAAGAATCAGGAAAAATTTTGTCCAAAGCCGCAAACTGTCCGAAATGCTTGAATCCGCGATTAAAAAATACCAAAACAACCTCTTAACGACGGCGCAGGTTATCGATGAGTTAATTAAGCTCGCAAAAGACATCCGAGAATCCGATAAACGCGGCCAAAAGTTGAATCTTGGTGAAGACGAATTGGCATTTTATGATGCACTGGCAAATAACGACAGCGCCAAAGAAGTATTGGGCGATAAGCAATTGGCGGCAATCGCGATAGAAGTTTTCAAAAGCGTGAAAGGAAACGCGACGATAGATTGGACACTAAAAGAAAGCGTCCGCGCGAGGCTTCGCCGCGATGTGAAAAGAATATTGAATAGATACGGTTATCCGCCGGATCAGCAATTGCTCGCAACGGAAAACATTCTAAAGCAGGCCGAATTGATGGCGGATGAATTAAGCGAATAATAAAAAAGTAAGCAATGAATTATTTAGTTGGAATTCATACGCCGCACCATTCACAGATACAATGGCTCATAATGAGATATTTTTCACGTTTGAGTTATGAAGCCCGGATCGATGATTTGCAGGGGGAAGGTTTCTGCTTGTCGCTTATCCGCACGTTTCGCAAGAAAAACCCACTTTCGTGGGTTTTTCTTGCTTATATATCCGGATGATTATAGCCGAACAAAGCCGTTAATACTTGTTCCCGGTCTTCCAGAGTCAACATCGGGATTCTTCTGTTTTGGACCGGATGATCAAGCAAAGAGAGTATTGAATACGGATTGTCGTCTCCGGCGATGCGATTTGAAGATAATCTGCCGCACTTCAAACACTCGTGGACGATAGCCAATTCTCCCTTAGCCTTTGTCGTTAATCCGATGGGTTTCATTTTTGCTTGGCACTCACCGCGCCGGTCTCCCGGAGTTTTCAAGTCCACATGCTTGGACCAAAGACATAGCGGGCAGTGGTTGCGATGACTGGTGCCCCATGCTTGGCTTGAAATGATTTCATGGCAATTGAGACATCTGAACGATGCCTCGTTTGAAGAAAAATCGAGTTGTTTTTGGATTTCATAGTAGAATAATTAATTTTTACGCAAAACAAAAGCCCCGCTTGCGGGGCGTATTGCCAAAACTATTTTATTCTAAATGAAAAAAATTATGACAACACAAAATGCCCGCAAGCGGTCTGCGCAATGGGCTCTCGTGAAATTGATATCGTCATAATAATCATGCTACCATCATATTAGATTATTTGCTTTTAGTCAATGCGCGCTTCGCTGAGGCGCTTCATATTTATGGAATAGTAATTTATATTTTTGGCTCTTCAAAGAATTTTTGGGCTAAAACCGGTTGTTGGCTTGGTGGATGCAAGTTATAGTGAAATATATACTGGAAAATGTTTCGGACGCTGAATATAAGAAAATCAAAATATTAGAAGATCTTAAGTGCAAGGAGAAACTGGATAAATTATATTCAAATATGCCATTTCCCATCCAAAGAAAGAGCAATTTTATATATCTGGGTATTATTTTGCTTTTGGCCATATCGGTAGGAATGGGAATTTTATTTTACAGCGATACTTTAAATAAGCCCGCGATCGGTCAAATGACAACAGAAATTGTTCAGAAAAAAGAATATGGCGGATTGCAAGCGAAAACTTACCAGGATGAAAATTTACCGTCAGAATTTACTATAAAAAGTACAAATCTTGGCGAAACAACAAGCGATGAGAATGGTGTTGTTGCCGGGACACTTTCAAATCTATCGTCGTTAAGCCCGGGGATGCATGTTCTTGTGTTTCAAGGAATCGGCGAAAACGGCAAACCGCTTACTAAGCGTCGCTTTATCAATATACCCGGAAAGCCGCAAATCGAATCAATATACGGAGTTTATTTTAATATATTTAACCCCAAGAATGACTCCAACGCTTCAGAGATTATAGACGTTATTTATAACAACGAAGATTACGCGACTTTATCGCCTGACGAAAATGGCGGGATTTTTGTGCAATTCCAAATCACCAAGAACCAAGACAAGTTTGAAGCAACGGCCAAGAGCCGGAATACCGGCAAAACAATGAAAGTATCAGTTGGCGTTGATAAAATAATTCCAACCAAAGCAAACCAGCTTCCAATCTTCGAAAAAGTGCAAACAACAAACAAAGGCTATTTCGTTATTGTAAACGATGATCAAGTCGCCAATATGCCAATCGGAGTGTTCCCGGGCAAACAAATACATATCAAACTCGGCCCATACAAACCAAACAGTCAAGTATCCACCCATCCTTATTATAATTTGGGCACTTTTACCAGCGATGAAAATGGAATAGTTGATGAATTGATAACAATGCCCGATCTTGCTCCGGGCGCGCACGAGATTACATTTGACGGAGAATGTTCGTCGGGCGTGGGTATCGGTTTGAACCTCAACGTATTTTATCCAGGCAATCCTCGCATAGACAGCTATATGCTTTATTTGGCAGGATTCACTCCTTACGATGAAAATATTGATTACGATGACCAAGTGATAAAATTTAAATATGAATATGGTAACGAAAATTTTTTCTCCAGCGTTCCTATCTATGATGACTATGGTGAACATCCGGATGAAGATGGCGGAGTTTTTGTCTGGCTTCCAATATTTAGCAATCAAGGCAAATTTAAATTTATTGCGGAAGAAAAATTAACCGGCAAAACCGTGGAAATATCAATGGACATAATAAATTAACCGGCAAAATTATCAAAGTCATAACTTCGGCAACTCTTCATGAAGATATGGCAAGACCTCAGATAAAGAGTAATCATTAATTTTATGAATCTTCAAAACCTACTCAAAAACAAAGCAATAATAATTGGGATTGTGAGTTTTGCTTTTGGGGCATTGATCTATAATTATTCCACGGTCATTTTCCAGGAAGGCAATCCTTGGCCAAAAATTAAGGGCATTGTTCAGCTTACTTTTAGCGGATCAGATATAGTCAAATTGTCCGGCTCGGATAATGAGTATTTAACAAGGAGCAAGGGCGGTCCCGGGGTGATTGAGACTTACATGAAGAATCGGGGCTATGAATACACAGAACAGATGGGATCAGGATATTTTTATAAATCATCTGACAAAACAATCGTTTTAACCAGGCGCCAATATAGTCGCTTCTATGTGATTTGGACCATTCCTGAAAACAATAATAATTCTGGAACTGACAATAATCCAAGCACCGCAACCACTAATAATGACGGCTTAACCTTTCAATATCCAAAAGAGTTATCGGCTAAATATATCAGTGTTGTGGAATGGCCGCCGACAGTTAGGGTGGAATCTGGTAGCTTCTCTTGCGTGGAAACACCGCAAGAAGTAAGTAGTATGATGGAGATAACTTCGCAAAGAGTGGTTGACAACCGGATTTATTGCGTCAATGTCAAAAACGAAGGCGCCGCGGGCAGTGTTTATTCTTCCTACGTTTACACGACTCCCAGAAGAGGGAGATTGGTTTCGATTAGCTTTGTCTTGCGCTATGCAAATTGCGCCAATTACGACGAGGAGGAAAGTCAAGAATGCGCCAGCGAACGGGAAGCTTTTGACCTTGACGCGACAGTAGATCAAATAGTCCAGACCATCGGCTGGGATTCGGCTTTTAGCGAAGATATTTTAGCTAACCAAATATCCAAATGTTTAGTATCAAGTTATTCGGAAGACAAAGAAAGATGCGATGAGTTATTAAAACGGATAACTGATTTTGATTCTTGTGTTATGGCGGGCTTCTCAATATTAAAATCCAATCCTGCCCAGTGTCAAACAATTGACGAAAGAACCTTTACTCAGGAAACAAACAGCACTTGGGAGCAGGCAGTGTCGGCAGTTAATAACTGCGAGATTGAGAAGGCCTTTCAAGCGCATGGCAGGGCAGTGACCTTGGCGCTAAAAAATGGCAATAAATTAATCGCCAAAGAGCCGCAGATTGATGATATAATCAATATAATTAGAGGCGCAGAGTCAAAGTGCGGAAAAATCCCCATAGGAACTGAATAAAAAATATCAATAATGATTATGAAGCCAGAAAAAACACTTTATGTCGCGGACAAAAAATCTTGGCGCGCATGGCTTGCAAGGCACCATAAGAGCGAAACGGAAATTTGGCTGGTATATTTTCGCAAAGAGACCGGCAAGCCCCGTATTTCCTATAACGACGCAGTTCTGGAGGCGCTTTGCTATGGATGGATTGACAGTACCGTCAAAACTATTGATAAAGAACGATTTGCGCAAAGATTCTGCGTAAGAAAAAAAACGAGCAGTCTATCGCAAATGAACAAAGAGCGAATTTACAATCTTATTGCTCAAAAGAAAATGACGAAGACGGGACTTGCTGCCATTGCCCACGTGTTTGATCCAACAAAAGATCAAGCTAAACACTTTGTTATCTCTGCCGATATTCTTGGATTGCTTAAAACCAACAAGCAAGCGTGGCGGAACTTTCAAAGATTCCCTGACTCTTACAAAAGAATTCGCATAGCTTTTATTGAAAGTCGTAAACGTCATGGAAAGATACAATTTCAAAAATCGCTCAATCATTTTATAGACATGGCCGCAAAAAATAAGCGCTTTGGTTTTGTCAAAGAAATGTCTTAAATTACACATATGGACAAAATAACGCTTCGCAAACAGTGGGTTATTGAAGCGCCGGTTGAAGATGTATTCGGAATAATGACCGACTTTGAGAAATTTCCAGAGTATTTTCCAAAAGTCGCTGAATAGATACAAATTAATAAACGGGATGGAAATAATTTAGAGATGGAGGCGACTCTGCGATCATTCGGCAAAAGATTTCAGGTGTTGATGAAAACTCAAATTCTCCCGGGAAAGGGTTTCATTTCGGACAACGACAGCTATCAGTTCGGAACTTCCGGGCATGAAGAGCTGTTGCTTTCAAAACACCCCCGGGGAACTTTGATTGACTACACCTATCAAGTTGCCATCCATAAAAAATGGCTGCGCGCCGTCGCGGCGCCGTTGCTGCGGTGGTATTCAATGAAATACTGGGAAAAAGCGGTGATTGACCGGCTCAAAAACTCCTTGAGAAATAATATCAAAATTTACAGGGGTCCAACCCCTGATTTTTGGATTTTACTTCAGGAGATAGGCCGAAGAGGGGCCTTTGCCGGTTTGGGCGATCATTTTTAGGGTCTTGAGTTTTTGTAAATGGAGTTGCGCGGTTCTTTTTGGAATGTTGAGAATATCCATTACATCTTTTACGGTGATTTTGCCCATTTGCTCCATAAAATCGATGATTTTAAATTGTTCAGGCGTCAGGTAAATTTGCGATTCCAACTTTCCATCAATTTTTCGATGAGCCAAGGCGGTTACCTGTGCCTTGGTATTATCGATTTCGTTTTTAAATCCTTTGATAAAATACTCAAGCCATGGAGTAAAATCGGTGCGGCGTTCCTCGTAAGCTTCGCCAATGTTAATCGCCTTATAGTATTCCGGGCGGTTATTGTTGTAATAATCTTCCAGAGCAAATAATTTGCGGAAATCATAGCCGCGTTGATACAAGATCAAAGTTGCCACGACCCGGGCAGTGCGGCCATTGCCATCGGCAAAAGGATGAATTGCGGCAATTTCCTGGTGCACAATCCCGGCAGCCACAACCGGATTGATTTCTTGCGTTTGCGGTTCTCTTATCCAATTTATCAAATCAGTCACCAATTGAGGCACTTTTTGCGGAGTCGCGGCGGTGTAAATTATTTGGTCGGGAAATCCCAACCTTCTTTTCACCACATAAACCATACCTTTGCGATAATGGCCCGATTGTTCATCGGGTAAGGTTTTATCGGTGACCAGCCGGTGTATTTTAAGGATTACTTTTTCCGAAATGGCATGTTTTTTCTCAACGATTTTGGTTATATGCCGCAACGCTTTTAAATAATTCTGGACTTCATAGACATCCCGCGCCGGCGCATCAATTTTCTTGTGTTGGCACAAGGCCTCTACTTGCCTTAGATTGAGCATATTTCCTTCAATGCTTGTTGAGGCGTGCGTCATGCGGATCAACGCTTGGCGACGCAACCGAAGCTCTTGGGCGGGCAAAATCTTGGCCCGGCCAATGATCGCCCGGCTTTCGGCGATTTCAGTAAGCATCCGCACCATTTTGTCGGTCAGTTTATAAGAAGGGCTGAACATAATTGATTCTTGGTATTGATGTTTTTATTTTATCAAATCCAGAACAATCGCGCAAGAATCGCGCAAGAAATATCAATCCCAAAATGTTATATTTATGCTATATTTAAACATAACATTCTGGCGCGCCGGTTTCGGCGGCATATTCCATTTGGAATATATGGAAAATTTGAAATGATGATTGGGCGGCCGCATGCACTATATTTCTGATAACTCAGTCCGGGCGAGGCCAATTGGAAAGTTAAATGTGCTTGGGGCGGTTTTGGCGGCTTGCCAAAAGCGGATTTTGTTCTACATTCAAGGTATGTCCATAACAATCAAGGATCCGGTTAGCGGCTATTCCCATCTGATCGGAGCGGTTTTGGCTTTTGCCGGCACAATCGCGCTGGCGCAAAAAGCGGATGGCGCGTGCCAAATGTCGGCGTTTCTCATTTTCGGTGCTTCGGCGATTTTGCTCTATGGAACCAGCGCTTGGTATCATTTGTTCGGATCGCCCGGCGGGAAGATCGGTTTGGTCCGCAAGCTGGACCACGCTTTCATCTATATTCTCATTGCCGGAACCTTCACGCCGTTTTGCCTGATACTCGCGGGCGGATTTTGGGGCGCCACTCTTTTTGCGGCGGTTTGGATTCTGGCCGGCATCGGCGCGGCCGCGGTATTTTTCCCTTCGTTTTGGAAATCCTTTCCGCGCGGCGCGGCCACCGGTCTTTATTTGCTGATGGGCTGGATCGGCGCGACATTGATCTATCCGCTCAGAAAACATCCCGCGGCCATCGCGCTGTTGCTACTCGGCGGAATTTTCTACACCATCGGCGCGATTATTTACGCAATCAAAAAACCGAACCCGAGCAAGGCCGTGGGATTTCACGAACTTTTTCATTTTTTTGTTCTGGCGGGCACTTTCGTCCATTTTTACTGTATCTATCGTTATGCCGCCGGCGGCTAAAGTTTGTTTTCGTCCCAAAAGGCACACCTCCGGATTCCGCCGCTGGCAGAAACTTGAATTAAATTTTGTTTGCGTTAGTATCAAAATACAATATGAAAAAAATCGATTTAAAAAATGTGGTTTGGAAAGAAGGCAAATATTATGTGGCGTGGAATTTGAACACCGCCATTTCCAGCTTTGGAAAAACCCGCAAAGAAGCAATGGAATGTTTGCAGGAGGCGTTGGAATTGCATTTTGAAGCCGCGTCCGTTTCCGAAGTTAATAAAGTGGAGCGGCCGGATTTGATTCCGACCAGTTTTAAATATGCCTAAACCCGTTCAATTGAATTTGATTTTAAAAGTCCTTAAAGAAAAGGGCTTCTTTTTTATCCGGCAGAAGGGGTCGCATGCGCGATTTCGCAAAATTGGCAATCCAACCCGCAATGTTACCGTCAAAATGGCAGACAAGGAAATTCCTTATGGCACATTCCAATCAATATTGCTCCAATCCGGATTAAGTGAAGAGGATTTTTCCGGTTGATGAATTTATGGCGGACGCATTTATAGACAAAATTGCATTGATTTATATTAAAAACCGGCAAATTCTGATGGCGTTGAGCAAGGGCAAGGACGCGTATTATATTCCGGGCGGAAAACGCGAAGGTAACGAAACTGATGAGCAGGCATTGGTTCGCGAAATCAGAGAGGAATTGAATGTCAAAATATTGCCGCAAACAATGGAATACTATGGCGTTTTCACGGCGCAAGCGCACGGCAAGCCTGCGGGCGTGACAGTGCAAATGACATGCTATACGGGAAATTTTTCCGGGCAAGTGCAACCCGGCGCGGAAATCCAAGACCTGGCCTATTATGATTACTCCCAGCGCAACATCGTCGGCCAGGTTGACCAATTGATTTTTGACGACCTGAAAAAGAAAAATTTGATTGATTAAAAATTTATGGCAACATCCGAAGAATTACAAATACAGATAAATGCACCTGAAAAGCAATCGGAAGATTTAAAATCACAATTGCAGATATAAGACAAAAGAAAGATTTATAACTTTCATGAG
>Ga0208040_1004589_pt1 | contig 10453 bp, 12 predicted proteins | sample AD_UKC083_MetaG_FD_184431 | JGI IMG/M metagenome (GOLD analysis project Ga0208040, IMG submission 184431) | Active sludge microbial communities of municipal wastewater-treating anaerobic digesters from USA - AD_UKC083_MetaG (SPAdes) (version 2) | ecosystem: Engineered > Bioreactor > Anaerobic >... | reverse complement strand
ATAGGACCACGCATGGAGCCCATCGGTGACAATGCAACACTGAAAGTCGGTGATAAAGTCAAGGTGAGAATTGAAATCCGTGTTGACCGCGAAATGGAGTATGTGCACATGAAAGACATGCGTGCATCGTGCATGGAGCCTGTGAATGTGCTGAGTACAACCAAGTATCAGGGTGGGCTCTGGTATTTCGAAAACACACGTGATGCTGCCACCAACTTCTTCTTCAACAATCTGTACAAAGGCACCTATGTGTTTGAATACAGCATGTTTGCTACGCATGCAGGAGAATTCAGCAATGGAATCACCACCATCCAGTGCATGTATGCACCTGAATTCACCAGCCACAGCGAAGGCATCAGAGTGAAGGTTGTTGAATAGAAATTCCGTTGGGTGTAGTCAATAAATATTTACCGTTGGGCGTAGTCTGGAGGCTACACCCAGCATATATTCATGACTGATTACGCCCAACGATTAAAAAATATTTTACTTTGTAAAAAGATTCTTGTCTTAAGTCTATGAAGAAAAAGGCGTCTGATATGAAAGAAAAAAACATCATTTCCTTGTCGGAGAAGGCAAGGGAATATGCGTACTGGAAGCACAACAGACCTTCGGAAAGTCAGCGCTACGGCTCTGCTCCGTATTCAGCGCATCTTGAAAATGTTGTCGATGTCATTAAAAGATACATTAACCTGCTCGATGCGGAATGTCACGAAGACGTGATTGCAGCCGGATATCTGCACGATTCAGTAGAAGATACGGATACGACTCCGGAAATGCTGAAAAGCATATTCAACCTCCGCATTGCAGAACTGGTGCTGCGTGTATCGAACGAACGCGGCTGGGATAAGAAAGAAATTTTGTTTAAAACGTTGCCGAAAATCTGGCAGAACAAGCAGGCCACATTTTTGAAATTATGCGACCGCATTGCCAACGGATCGAATTCGAGAAAAGGTGACAGCGATCGCGCAAAGGCGCTCTACAAGAGGTATAGCGGCGAGTATCCCATATTCCGCTATGCCTTGAAAGTCGAAGGAGAATTCAATGATATGTGGAATGAGCTTGATGCTATTTTTGACTTCGAATATCCGGATTAATAGCGCTGCTATTTGTTGATTTCATCCAGAATTTCCTGAATGTCGTCTTTGCAGCTTCCACACACGGTTCCGGCAGTTGTTGCATCGCCAACTTCATCTACGGTTTTGAGGCCTTTTTCCTTGATAGCCTTGACGATTTCGCTTTTGTAAATTTCGTTGCAGTTGCAGATGATAATGTCTTCTTCCATTTTTTATTGTAAAGATAAAGTTTCATTTGCGCAAAAGCATTGCGAAATGACAAATATCAGAGTAATATAATCCGGTTGTCAGAAAAGTCTGATGCCTGCACGAAAACCGATGCGGAACGGCACGGTTACTTTTGGCCAGCGCTCGTCGCTGAAATTCACATATTCCAGCGCGTATTTTTCATTGTCATAGCCGGTTTCGAGCCAGCGGTAACCAAGACCAAAACCAAAGACTGTTTGAAAATAGAAGCGGTTTAAAATCATGAATGTGCCTTTCATTCCATAGGTAACATCAAATCGTTTTCCGATGGCGTCAACAGGTACGTTGGTGAATGCATACATGTCTGTTTCGCGGTCAATGACCGATGTTGTGATGCTGTTGAATTCGTATTGTCCGTAGCGGAATTCAAGGAAAGGTGAAAAATTGAAGATTTTTGTGCCAGAAACAGCCTTGAAATTGATCCACCATGATCCTTCCCAGCCGGAATAGGTGTTGTTGTCGCCTGGTTCGCCGTCGTCAACACCATAAGCGCCAAAGCGGCTTTTGTCAGTATAGAGATCATACTTGCAATAGCGGAAACCATGACTGAATCCGGCAGTAACAAGGTCTGCATGAAGAGAAAGCTGATTGTATTTTGCCTGCCAGATTAGTTTCCCGGTGCGGTGCCAACGCTCAAACCCCAGTTGCTGCGCAGCTTTTCACGTCTTTGTTCTTTTCTTTCCTCTTCTTTTTTCTCTGCGATTTTTTGTTGCACAGTGCTTATTCCATTGCTGTCATCAATGTACTGATAGTATGCGAGCAGACGCTCATAATCAGCAGAAGTACTGTACGTACTCATCTTTTCATAAATCAGATTGCATGCTCTTCTGATGCGGTCCTTGGCTGTGGCGCGATCATCGGTTTCCGATGTTTCGTCACGCCATGCTTTGGTTTTTTCAATATAATCATACAACTCATCAATGCTGGAATGGTCGTGCAGTTTGGCTTCGGTGAGGTAGTCATTTGCAATTTTCTTTTCATCCATTATCATGTTTGCGTTGTAAAGCCGCACCAGCTGTTGATCTGTATTTGCAGATGTCCCGTCATCTTTCAGGTCTTTCAGAATACCGTCGGCTGTTTCAAGGCGCTTGACATCATTGTTTGAGAATTCAGCATCGGGATCGCTCAGCTTTTTATTGGCCAGCCAGCCTGCATATAATTCCATCATCAAAACCTTGGATTCAAATAATTCCTGCTCTTTCAGAAATTCTTCGGAATACATCAGAATGTTGTTTACTCGAATAAAGTGATATTTCTTAGTTGAGTCGTTACAAATAATATTGATAAAATCATTTCCGAATTCATCTTTCATTAAGCTGATATATTCAAGCCCGTATTTGCGCCGGAAGTCATTGTTTTTTTGTTTACCGCCATTGTAAAACCCCATATACACCTGATTGAAATAGCTGGTTTTAAAATCTTCAGGTTTATAAAAATCCAGTTTCATATCGCTCATCAAAATGGCGTTTTGCGTTGGCCTGATTTCAAAAGCTTTGTTCACATAGGTGTTGAGAACCTCATCGGTAAAAACATCCTGAACACAGGTATACTTACTTAAATTGAACCAGGCGATGGCCAGGTAAGTATCGGATAGATACATGTCATAGTCTTTTGAAAAGGCCGGATAAAGTTTTCTGGCAGCATCGCAATGTTGAATGGACGACTGAAAAAGCCGGTATGCTTCGTGCGCTTTATCACATATCTGGGGTGACTCTTCTTTACTGTCTTTTATTTCGTTATAAATATCCAGCGCGTCGTAGTAATCATTACTCCATGCGTCAAGCTCCTCTAGGGCTTTTTTTTCATTTTCCTGTGCAAAAAGAGATGTCGCTGCAAAACCAACCAGCAGAATAAAGAATATCTTTTTCATATAAAGAATCACTATTGTCCGATAAAAAATAAAGTCGAAGCATAAGCCTCGACTTCTTTTTGTAGTTTTGGTTCGCTAAAACTAATCTACAATGGATAAAAGTACGCATTTTTTTGGACAATCGGTTTTCGGACAGCTGATATCTATGATCTCTCTTCAAATTATCGGAAAAGCGGTGTCCAAAACGAATTCGGATTATTATACAAAACGATTTAGCACCAAAGATCATCTTATTAGCATGGTGTTTGGCGTGTTCGCAAAGTGTAGTTCGTTGCGCGAGGTATCCGGCGCCATGCTTGGTTTGTCTGGAAAGACAAAACATTTTCAACTTGAGAGTATTCCTTATCGAAGTACATTGTCCGATGCCAATGCAAAAAGGAACTGCGAAGTATTTGGACTCATATACAACATGCTGTTGCGCGAATATGGGCAGTTTATATCGGACAGCCGAATCAAAGATGTGATAAAAAAGCAGATAGAGATTTTCGACAGCACGACCATAAGCCTTTTTAAGGACATTTTGGCCTGTGTTGGCCGAAAGCCACAAAACGGGAAAGAAAAAGGCGGAATCAAAATGCATACGGTCATTAACGTAGATGAAGTTGTTCCAAAGATGGTCTGGTTTACAAGTGCAGCCACGCATGATCATGTGCTGCTCGATAAGTTGAAAATGGATGCGAATACCATTTATGTTTTTGACAAAGGGTATAACGACTACAAAGCTTTTGAAAAATTTTGTTTGAATAACACCGGCTTTGTTACAAGAATAAAGGATAATGCAGTATACGATGTGGCTTCGGTGGATGAGATTGATGACAATATTCATTCCGGTGTTCTTGAGGACACAATTATTGAAATTGTGGTGAAAGACAAAAACGGAGACAGAAAGCTACGCTTGCGCAAGGTTAGGTTTCATGACAGAGCACTTAATCGTGAATTTGAATTTATTACTAACCTGTTCGATATTCGGCCAGATCTTATTGCAGCCATCTACAAACTGCGCTGGCAAATTGAATTACTATTCAAGCAACTCAAGCAAAATTTTCCGTTGCGATATTTTCTTGGCGACAATGAAAATGCAATAAAAATCCAGATATACTGCGCCCTCATAGTTAATCTCCTTATGACCGTAATTCAAAAACAGCTCAAAAGAAAATGGGCTTTCTCAAATCTGGTCAGCTTTTGCAAAATTCATCTGTTCAACTACATTCATTTGATGCGATTTCTTGAAAATCCAGAAAAAGACTGGCAAAAAGAGCAGTATAAATCAGAACAGATGGCCTTGTTTTAAGGGGGCTTACTTTTGAAAAACAAGAAAATCAAAAAGTTATATTGCTAATTATCTGCTCGTTAAAAATTCAAAAAAAATTTTTTGTATTTTTATCGGACATTAGTGATAAAGAATATTGAGTTTGGTGGCAAAAATACATATTTTTATTTTCCCCCGAAGGATTTCGAGGATGTCTAAAGTTTCAAACGACTGCGCAAAAACAACATTCCACCGTCCGAAGCGACGCAGGAGCTGAAGGACATGGAACCGTTGTTTTTGCTATTGTTACGACGGTTCCATGTTCCGGCTGAAATGCATGTACATAATTATTAACAACAAGCCGGAACGGTGGAATGTCGTAACAGTAGGATCAAGAGATTTATCAGAAAGCCGGACATCCAAACGATACGTCGCAATATTCAAAAAGTACCGATGTTTTCTTTAAATCGGTGAAGTAATAATAATTCACCAGCATCCAGCTCATGCGGTCATCGACGAGTGCAAATATTTTTTTCAGGAAAACTTTGGTTGTTGCATTTTTCACGGCCACATTTCCGTTCAGAAAGCATTTTGTAATCATTGAACTGAAGCGGGCGTTACAAAAATTCATATTGGTGTCGCGCACAATGTCAGCAGCTTCTTCGACCAGCGAATCGAGGTCAAGAGTGTCGTTGCGTGTCAGCAATGCAGCAAGCTCTTTCTGTTTTTCTTCGGGGTAAGGGTAGGTGAGATCGGCCGGATTGAATGAGACAATGAATTGCCCGGTCCTGCAATGCAAGGGCAGCGACTCATCGTTTGGCTGCAGCGAAATTTTTTGTTTGTGAGTATATTCTGGCTGACAGAAGCCGTGAAGTGATGCGGCTGTGAGCAGTATGAACGCAATGATTCTCATTGTGCAGAATTTGTAAGGATTGTATTTGCGGAGTCAAATATAAACAAAAAAGCCACCCTGTGAGGATGGCTTTTCGTAAATATGTCTGATGCGATTATTCGCCCAAAGCAAAGCGGTAGAATTTGGACACATTCAGGTTGGCGCTTACTGATTTCAGGTACTGAGCCACAGTCATGCTGCCGTCTTTAATGTAATCCTGATTCACCAGGGTGCTTTCCTTGTAGAATTTGTTGAGTTTGCCCTGTGCAATTTTCTCAAGCATTTCTTCAGGTTTACCTTCCTGACGAGCCTGTTCTTTTCCGATTTCGATTTCCTTTGCAATGATGTCGGCCGAAACATCGTCCTTGTCAACTGCAATGGGTTTCATCGAGGCAATCTGCATGGTCACGTCTTTACCGGCTTCGATTGCTTTTTCGCCACCTTCGGTCAGACCTGCAATGGTGCTGATGCGGTGATTGTAGTGATTGTACACCACAACGCAGGGAGCTTCGATGCATTCGTAATGGGTGAGAGTGATTTTCTCGCCGATTTTTCCAACGAGGTCGGTGGTAAGGTCAGCAATGCTGCGGCCATCAATCTGAAGAGCATTGAGAGCGTCCAGATTTTTTGGTTTAAAAGCGATTGCTGCGTCAATGAAAGATTTGGTGGCTGAAACGAAATCGTTGTTTTTGGCAACGAAATCGGTTTCGCAGTTCATCATAATAACAGCGCCGAAAGTATTGGTTTCGTCAGTTGCTGCAATTACATATCCTTCGTTTGCTTCGCGGTCAGCGCGTTTCACGGCCAGTTTCTGTCCTTTTTTGCGGAGAATTTCAATGGCTTTTTCGAAATCGCCTTCTGATTCAACGAGGGCGTTTTTACAATCCATCACACCGGCTCCGGTCAGATCGCGGAGTTTATATACATCTTGTGCACTAATGTTTGCCATGATTCTGAAATTTTTAGTCTTTTACTTCAATGTTGGTTTTGCGATTGCCACCTTTTGGGGTTGCTTTGCTGAGAACGCGTTTGCGTTTCGGCTTGTCTGATCCGTCTTCGTCTTCCACTGCCGGTTCAATCAGGTTGCCGTCCTTGTCGTATTCATCCTCATGCTCTTCGGAAACTTCAACGTCTTTCGACATTTTTCTTTCTTCGAGACCTTCGTTGATGTGGTTTACAACTTCCTGAAGAATCAGTGAAATTGATTTTCCGGCATCGTCGTTTCCGGGAATCGGGAATTCAACTTTTTTGGGATCTGAGTTGGTATCAACAATTGCGAATGTCGGGATGCCCAGAATGCGGGCTTCGTCAACTGCAATGTGTTCTTTGGCGATATCAACAATGAAGAGTGCTGAAGGAAGTTTGTTCAGATCAGCGATTGAACCAAGGTTCTTTTCGAGTTTTTCACGCTCACGTTTAATCTGAAGACGTTCACGTTTTGAAATATTGGTGAAAGAAGGGTCATTGAGCATTTTGTCAATGCTGGCCATTTTTTTCACGGCTTTGCGGATGGTGGCGAAGTTGGTGAGCATACCGCCCGGCCAGCGTTCAACCACATAAGGCATGGAGGCTTTCTTTGCAGCTTCTGCAACGATTTCCTTAGCCTGTTTTTTTGTTCCTACAAAGAGAATTTTACGTCCTGATTTTGCAATCTGTTTCAGGGCTCCGCCGGCTTCGTCCAGCTTGGCCATTGTTTTATACAGGTCGATGATGTGAATTCCGTTTTGCTCCATGAAGATATAAGGAGCCATGTTGGGATTCCATTTGCGCTTGAGGTGACCGAAGTGACATCCGGCATCAAGCAATTGATCAAAAGTTACGTTTGCCATTTTTAGATTTGTGTTATTTGTTTACATTCCTTTCGTTTGAAAAAGCAATTGCTGAGTAGCGTTTTGAAACGGTCTCAGCAATTTGGATACTAAACGCGACGTCTTGCAAAGACTATCGTTTAGAGAACTGGAATCTTTTCCTTGCTTTCGGACGACCGGGCTTTTTACGCTCGACCATACGCGGGTCGCGGCGCATCAGTCCCTGTTCTTTCAAAGCAGAGCGGTATTCTTCGTTAAGTTCCACCAGGGCGCGGGAGATGGCGAGACGCAGTGCCTCGGCCTGTCCTTTGTATCCGCCGCCGTCGAGCAGTGCCTTCACATCATATTTGCCAGTAGTGCCGGTGATGATGAATGGCTGGTCAACAATATATTGAAGAGTTTCGAGCGGGAAATAATTTTTATAATCCCTGCCGTTCACAGTCATGGTTCCGTTTCCGGGAGTCAGTCTCAGACGAGCAACAGCTGTTTTTCTTCTTCCTAAGGTCAGAGTTTCAGACATGTCCTTTATTTAATTTCGTTAATATTCACCGATTTGGGCTGCTGGCCTTCGTGTTTGTGCTCGGTACCTGCATATACATACAGATTTCTGAACAACTCGGCGCCCAGTTTTGTTTTGGGAAGCATTCCCTTTACTGCCATTTCAACAACGGCTTCGGGTTTACGTTTCATCAATTCGGCAGGATTGGTAAAACGCTGTCCGCCAGGATATCCGGTGTGACGCACATATTCCTTATCTGTAAGCTTGTTGCCGGTCAGTTTCACCTTTTCAGCATTGATGACAATCACGTTGTCACCGCAGTCCGAATTCGGAGTGAAGCTGGGTTTGTGTTTTCCCCTGAGCATGAATGCCACCATGGCGGCAAAACGTCCCAAAGACTGGTCTGTTGCATCAACAATGACCCACTCTTTATTGGCGTTGGTCTTGTTGATTGATTTCGTTTTATAACTGAGCGTGTCCATTACAATTGTTTTAGAGAGAAATAAGCCCATTTTTCAAATCGGGCTGCAAAGGTAGAAATATTTTTTTATTAACCAATACCGTTTGATAAAAAAAGTTTGAAAATAGTTGATTTATACGCTTTTAATATTTTTTTATCCCCGTCAAACCGGCCGGTTTGTTAAAAAATCGGGTCTGTTTTTGTTTCTGACGGTACCGACGTTACACGTTACAATCGTTACAGACGTTACAATCGTTAAAGATGTTGCATAGAGCAGTAACGTATCAGCAGTCAGGAATCTGTCAGTTCCTAAAAAAGGTTGACCACTTCTCTCACATTTTTCTCATTTGTTTTTGCAGAGAATACATCTTGATTCTGAGGCTTGGTTTGCTCAGGATTTTGGGGCTCGACGCCCCATAAATCCTGTGTCTTTGCGTCGAATGACTCTGTCATCGTCGGCTTGGTTTGCTGTTGTAAAGATAGTAGTTTTTTCTCATATGCAAGTGGCGTAAAATGTCGTAACTCTTTGTGCGGCTTTTCATAGTTGTATTTATACACTGCGCAGTCAACCTCTCGCACAAGGTCTTTCAAACTATCAATTTGTTTAAATCGCAAGTAATTGTTTTTAATTACACCATTAATCCGTTCGGCTTTGCCATTCTCATAGGCATACTCACACATTGAATTTTTAAAATGGTATTTGTGAGTCAGTTCAAGAAATGCACTATCATAATACTGGCCACCACCATCAGAATGAAAAATAATACCACGTGGTAGTTCGGGCTTCCTTGATTTAATTGCCTGTTTTAAAGCAGGGAGTGTTGTGTGTTCTGTCAATAACCGGCCTGAAACACTATGCCCCAATATTCGCCTTGAATAGCAATCCATTATAAATGTTATGTAGTAGTAGGCTCCATTAACCTCATAATAGGTAATATCGCTGCAAAAAGCCTGATTCATATTGGTTATTGCTGCCGATTGCATTAAATTCGGAAAGCGGATCACACCTCGACTATCTGTTGTGCCGCGAAACCGGGGTTTTTGTTTTACAACAAATCCCATTTCCTTGCACAATTTTAAAAATTTGTCTCGCCCCATGGTTACCGGATTTATTTTGTAGTACATGGCTACACCATTCATTGTCGGATGATCTTTTCGGATTTGCATCATAAGCACCTTCAGGTATTCCTTTTCCTCAGTTGATCTCAAGTAGCAATTCAACTTCTTATGAACCGCCTGCCTGCTAATGCCAATGCTTGCATAAAAAGTGTTTAGGCTTACTCCAATCTTTTCCCTTTCATGCCAAAAGCTGAGGATGGCTTTGTTTCGAATTTTTTTTTAATGTCTACCCCGTATTCCTCTTCGGCCAGTTCTATCATCTTGTCCTTGAAATCGATGAGAACCTGCTTCTGCCCAACAATGCGTTCAAGCTCTGCCACCCGCTTCTTTAACTCCAGAAGCCGCTGAGTATCACTCTCACTCTCAACAATCACCCTTTCAGCTTTCTTCTTTTTGGGCCCATACTTTTCTATCCAGCGGTACACCGTTGCCTGGCTAACCTCGTACTCGCGGCAAATCTCCGAAACAGTTACTTTCCGCTGTTCCAGTTCTCGCATCTTTTTGCGCTTAAATTCTTCGCTGAAACGTCTCATTCTACGTTCCTCCAAACTTTGTTCAAAGTTAAATCTTCTTGCCATAGTTTTCCATTTTAAATTTTTTCATTTTTCTCATTTAAAACGGTCAACCTATTTCAGTACCTGACAATCAGTCCGCAGAAGATGCCTGGGACAGGGCTTGCAGCATCACGTAAAACGTGGCAAGCTGTGACAAGGTCGACCCCTCAACCCCTCAACCCCTCAACCCACCCCCAAACTCAAAGCTCATGTCACCCTGAGCCCTGCATTCTGCAGGATAAACTCTGTCGAAGGGCATAACCCAAACCCCAAAACCCATAACTCATAACACCTACTTCCTCGTCCCCGAAGCCCTAAAGGGCATCACGTAAAACGTGATAAATACGGGCTATTAATATTTATCGCCTATCGGCGAATCATTATGGAACTTCACGTAAAACGTGACAGGTCGTAGCTTTCTTTGACGCCTTCACGTAAAACCACGTGGAACGTGGCAAGCTGTGACACGGTCGGCCACTAAACCTCTAAACCACTAAACCTCTAAACCAAATCAATCACTTTTATTGCATCTCGAATTTCCACATTCGCCCCGCTGACAGCGGGATAAACTCCGCGACACATCGAAGAAGTCTCACACTTTCACATTTTTAAAGGTTTAACGAATTCAAATTTTAAAATCACTATTGTCCGATAAAAAATAAAGTCGAAGCATAAGCCTCGAC
>Ga0208040_1004588_pt1 | contig 10454 bp, 10 predicted proteins | sample AD_UKC083_MetaG_FD_184431 | JGI IMG/M metagenome (GOLD analysis project Ga0208040, IMG submission 184431) | Active sludge microbial communities of municipal wastewater-treating anaerobic digesters from USA - AD_UKC083_MetaG (SPAdes) (version 2) | ecosystem: Engineered > Bioreactor > Anaerobic >... | reverse complement strand
CATCAGCGGGAACTTTTGTTTATCTTTATAAGGTATTAGTTAAACTTTATAGAAGGTTCAAAAGTAAAGTTAACAGTTATAGTATAAGGGTTGTCTTTGTTGGCAATCAGTATAGGTGAAGCATTGAATTTTGCTCCAAAAACCATATCCTTAAATGTAACCGTACCCGTATCGGCATTGTATCCTGGAAGAACTAAATCATCCTTTAAAAATACTCCGGCTTCTCCTATTGGAGTTGCAGGCTTTGTAACGTCGTACTTTACATACTTTTCTTCAAGCTTTAGCTGATCTGGAAGACCAGTCATTTCGACTCTCAGGGTTGCTCCTTTGTTTGAACCGACTGCAATGTTGAAAAGATCAAAGCTTTCAGAACCAGGTTTTGTAATTTCAATAGTCTTGTTTGAAGATACGCTTGCATAGATCCACTGATAAACTTTAACACTTACCGTTCTGCTGATCTTAAGGTCAGAGTTTATTGTCCAATTAATATCTGCAAGATTCATATCAGTTGCAAAAACTGATACCATAAGAATTGACACTAAAGATAAAACCAATAATAATTTTTTCATATCAAACACCTCCTATAGTTTTTGTTTTCAAGATAATACTACCGCTTAAATGTTACGAGTCAAGGTTGAATGTAAAATATTAGTTAACAAAAATTAAATTGTAATTAAAAGCTGTTTTATATTTTTTGTTAAATAATCACTTGATAAGGAAATACTTTGCGATAACTCCCTTTTTTCCCATGAAGTCTATAATATAGCTTTCATTGAAAATTCCAAGAAGCTTTACTGTCATCCCTTTGCTAAGAACTCCTATGTACTTTCCGCTTTCTTCCCGCACGACTTCGTTTGCTATGGCTATAAGACTTATATTCTGATACTCAAGCGGAACGGTTTTTATGGACTTATTGCCACTGTCATCATAAGCCAGGATTTGTATTTCATCTGCTATAAGCTTTTCTATATCTATTTTGAAATCTACCGAGAAATCCTTTTGGTTTACATCGTAAAGCCTGGTTCCTATCTTTACCTGTTTCAACATTCTGTTATCTGAAATTTCTATATTTATAGTATTGTTTTGCGGTGAAAGAATAAAGTTATCAGGACATGCTATAACTGGTGGTTCTACTTCACGCAGGTTCAGATTGTCAACTTTTTTCAGCATCAGCGTGTCTATAAGCATCAGAGGATTGTATCTGGAAAAGTATATGCTTTCGGACTGTGATGGAATGTTGGTCATATACTCGCCGTTTTCTTTAAACGATACATACTTTCCGTCTTTAAAAATCATTATGGTGGCAATACATTTTTTTTCTTCTATATCCAAAATCTTAAGAACGTTCTTGTCGGCTATACAGGCAATATACTTGCTTCCCTTGTTCCAGTATATGTCCAGAACAGGACCGCTGGATACGTTGACTGTGCTGATCAGTTCGCCGCTCTTTGCATTCCAGAGATATATATTTCCATCCTCACAGGCAGTAACTATTTTTGTGTCATCAATATTCCATTCTATATCACGGATGCTTGGAGTTGAAATGCCAGGTTTTATGGACATTTGATACAAAGCATCCCATATCTCAAGTATTCCGTCGTATCCTCCGGTGGCAAGGAACTCTTTTGCATGGGCCCAGCTTACGCTCCATATATTATACTTAAAAGAAAAAAATTTCCGGCTGGAGCTTTCGAAATCAGGAAATTTTGATATGCTTACCTTCCTGTCATAAGAGGATACGGCGATATAACTGCCGTTGCGGTTTATGGCTATATCGTTTATCCAGTTGTCATGAAGGTCTGAAACTACCCTGTACTTTGTGAAGGAGGGATAGTTGTAAACGTATACTTTATTATCCCAGCCCCCGAAAACAATAAATTTTTTATCTGGGCTTATATCAACCGAAGTAAGCTGGCTGTCGGATAAAAAAATTTCCTTTGCCTTTTTTCCTGTGTTAAGATCATAGGATCTTGCAATACCGTCCGTGCCCACGGTGACAATATACTTATCGTCTATTACAATGAAATCGTTTATTCCGGCGGTCTGAGTGTTGAAAAAAGAGATAAGCTTTCCGGATTCTATATCGATTATTCCAAAATTTGAAATTTTATCTGCAAAGACAAGGTAATTGTCTTTCCAAAAAAGTTTTTTGGGAAGGGAGACCATATTTTCAACAGTCTTTTCTAGTATTCCTGAAGGAAAGGTAATTCGATACATATCAGAACCTTCGGTAAGCAGTATTTCGCGCCAGCTGTTAGTCCAAGCTAGTGCAGCGCATCTGAAAGGAAGGGCTGTTATGTTAAGTATAACTTTCAGGGTACTCCCAAGAATGCCTTCTATGCTGTAAACCTTGAAGGAGTTGTTGTTGTATAGTATACCGAGGTAATTTGAATCCGGGGAGAGTATAGCGGATTGAATATTATTTTCAAGTGGAAGCACTGATTTTATATTCATTGAAAGGTCTGTCACAACAACTTTGCCTTCGGAACCGACAAATATAAGTCTGTCCTGGTATATAAAGATGTTTCTTATTGCAGAGCTGAAAATTTTGTTTGTATATTTTATTCCGTTTTCGCTGAACATATAAGCATTCCCGTTAAAATCACCTACTATTGCCAGTTCTTTTGATATGAACTTGGAGCATACGGGAATTGAACCAATAGGAAATTCAAACTGTTTTTTTCTTTTGGAGATGTTGTAAAAGAATACTTTTTTATCATAGGATGTAAATATGATTTTCTGATCTTTCATATCAATAGAAGTTATGCTTTCTTTGGACTCTGTGAGCTTGAAATTGGCTATAGGATTGGTCAGATTAAAAATATCAACACTTCCGTTTACATTTGCGCAGGCAATAACTGATTCATCTTCAGAAAAGACGACTGCATTAGGTTCGGCAGAGGTCTCATAAACAGAACGGATTGTTCCGTCTTTGTTCAGAAGACGGATTAAGTTTTCAGAAGAAAGTGGTACCACAAAAGATTTAGGACTTATGTATAGTCCTTTTATGGGAAGAGAACTGTATGCACTTACGATTATATCTGCTGCAAATAATGATATAATATGGAAAACCAGTATGACGATTACAGCTATGCTTCTTTTACTCATTGGGGTATATCTCCTGCAGATCTCTCATTCTTAAACTATTATATCATAAAAGAAAGTGTTTTATAGACTTTTAATTTGCAAAGTCAGATTGTTGATTTTTTGTATGGTTTTGAGGTAAAATCTATTAAAATGAAATTAACTGAGGAGGTACAGAATATGAAGTTTGAGATTAATAAAAAAACCCTTTCGTCTCTGGTGGATATGGCAGAAAAGGCTGTTGCAAAAAAGACTACCAACCCTATCCTTTCGGGAATAAAGATAGAGGTTGCCGCAAAAGAGCTAAATGTATATGCCACGGATCTTCAGACGGGTTTCCACGGAAAAACCACGGTGGAGGATTCTCAGGAGGACTGCGCTTTTGTGGTTGATCACAAAAATTTTTCAGAGATTCTCAAATCCTTGCCTGTTGTAAGTATAATCATTAACTACGATAACGGAGTTCTCAGCCTTGAATCGGCAACTACTGCTTTTAAGCTTCCAACAATGAATGCTGCTGAGTTTCCAAACGTTATTCCTTCAGTGGCGGGGTCGACGGTGGACCTTGAAAGGGAAAAGATTCTTCATATGATCGAAAAAGTAATTTTCTGTGCATCAAGAGATTCGGATCCGCTCTCCAGAAATTTGAACTCGGTTTACTGGGATTTCAGGAGCGGGGGTTTTTTAAGTCTTGTTGCGACAGACAGCTACAGACTGGGCATTTCTGAAATAAATCTTCAGCAGTCAAGCCTTGTTTCGTCGTTCCTTCTATCCCTGAGAAGTGTTGAAGAACTCAGGAATGTACTGCTTTCATGCCGTTCCAAAACTTTCAAGCTTAACTTCGACGGTTCAAGGGCTCTTTTCTCTTTCTCCGAAGATTCAGTAGAGCTGGCACTTAATGTTATAGACTCCAAATTTCCAAATTATATGGACATACTGCCAAAGGCTTTCAAAACCAAAATGGTTCTTTCTACAGCAGAGTTTAGCGAAATTCTGCGAAGGGTTTCTATAGCAAGCGGTTCTTCAGAACAGGTTAAAATGGACGTTAACGAGGAATTGCTTACATTGAGCGCCAATTCTGCAGATGTTGGGGAAGGAAAGGATACAATAACGGTTGAAAAGGAAGGAAACAACATACTCATAGCATACTCTCCAAGATATTTGAGAGAAGCGGTTGAAAAAATAGAAACAACCGAATTTGAGTTCAATATATCCGGAGAAACCAATCCTACGGTTTTAAAACCTTTTAACGATAACAACTATATGTATATAGTAATGCCTATAAGGTTAGTTTAAAAATGGATCTCAGGACAGGCTTGGGTTATGATATACACCCTCTTGTGCAGGGCAGACCGCTTGTTGTAGGGGGTGTTATTATTGAGAATTCAAAAAAGCTCGGACTTGAAGGGCATAGCGATGGTGATGTTCTTACACATGCTTTTATGGATGCCATTATAGGGGCATGCGGGTATGGTTCGATAGGAGAGTTTTTCCCTCAGGAGCCTCAATGGAAGGACTCAAGAAGTATTTTTCTTTTGAAGGAGCTTTGCAGGGTGCTGTCGGAGAAAGTAACGATAGAAATATTTAATTTTGATTGTATAGTTATTTCCGATATAGTAAAGATTACCCAGTATGGTCAGGAAATGAAAGAAAATCTTTCGGATGCAGTTGGAGTACTTCCCCAAAAAATAAATATTAAAGGAAAAAGCGGAAACGGAGTAGGGTCAAGTTCATCTTCCAAATCAGTAGAAGCATATGTTTCCGTACTTTTAAGTATTGATAGTTCCCGGAGGGAATAGGCATGAATCAGATGAAAACCCGTAATTATCTGTATTTTTTACATTTTTTAACTTCCATAATCATAAACTCAGTTGCTCCGCTTATGACCACCATACAGTCCGAATATACCGTCAGTATTTCTCAGTCAGCTCTTGTTCCTCTTCTCAATACGGCAGGAGTTCTCATATCCAACTTTGCCGGAGGGTTTCTCATAGCTTCAATGGGACTTAAGACATCATTGCAGCTGGGACTTCTTTTCGGGCTTTTGGGTACAGCTCTTTTCGCTACCTCATACTCGTTTCTTCAGGTCCTGATGGGCGTATTTTTTATAGGAATGACAACTGGAACGGTTTTCATGAGTCTTACCTCTATTTTTGCCTCTCTTGATTCAAAGTATGCAAATTATGGGCTTTTTCATGCGTTTTTCGGAATAGGCGGAATCGTATCGCCCCTTATAACCGCTTTTTTTCTTAAAGCGAACTTTTCGTATCGAAATATTTTTGCCCTTTATACAGTGGTTATGGCTTTAATCCTTGTATATACGTCGATGCTCAAGTATCTTGAAAACACCAGACATCCGGCTATACAGCCAAAGGAAGCCCTTGGTATAATATCAAGGCCTTTGGTTTATCTGACACTTTTGATATTTTTGTTGTATGCAGGAACGGAGATAGGTATAACCACATGGAGCGGGAATCTTTTTGAAAAAGCTTTCCTTCTCAGCAAAAGCAATGCTCAGCTTTTACTGAGTACCTTTTGGGCTGCGTATACCTTTGGAAGGATAATAACGGAGTATATTGACAGAAAGCTTGGCGCTATAAGAACCATAATTCTATCTTCCGTTATGGTTATTATAAGCATAGCGGCCATGCTTACGATAAAAAACTCCGTAATGTTCATTTTTATAGGATTATTCCTTGGACCTATATTCCCGACCGTTCAGAAATATGCAAATTCTAAGCTTTCTCAGAGGGAGATCGGGCTTTACAGTGGATTATCATATGGTTTTACCGGTTTCGGATCAATGCTTATAGTTACGTCCATGGGCCTTGCAGCCGATGTTGATACACGACTGTCTTATGTCATAGCGCTTTTTACTTTTACTGTAATTATTTTTATTGCAGCAGCTTTAGGAAGAAAAAAAGGAGGCCAGGAGAATGCAAAAAATTAGGAAGGTTGTTTATGTAATGTTTGTATTTGTTTTCTTATTTATTCTTTCAGGGTGTTCTTCCCAACCTAAAACCACCCAGAATATGCTTGATACAAAGGGATTGGTAACTACAAGAGATTTCAAGGATGTAAAAGGTTTTGGCGTAATAGACTATACTAAATTTCCCAATCCTTCACAGGCAATACTTGCAGCCCATGAAGCGGCTCTGGTAGACGCATATGCCAAAGCAACAGAGTTTGTGTACGGTCTTATTGTGGAGGGCGGAAGCTCTGTTGAGAATTTTGCTTTGAAAGATAAGACAGTAGAAACCAGACTAAGAGGAGTAATAAGAGGCGCTGAGGAGATTTCGACTGAAGGCTCAAAGGATACAGATGGTGACGGCATATATGCCGTGGTGTTGAGAATATACAGAAAAGCCATTGAAGAAACTTTGGGAATGAAGCTTCAGGCATGGACATACTGAAGTAGACACAATAAAAATTTTCCCCCGTTAGGGGGAAAATTTATTGCTTCTGATCCATCGGAGTTCCTTTTTTCGCTTCTTTTATTACATCATTAAGAGCCTGTTGCAGCTGCACCTGCTGGTCACCTGCTTTTTTTATGAGCTCTGTCTGTTCAAGATAGTTAATAACTGCCTGAGGATTGTAGAAGATGCTTACGTGATACTCATACTTATTTCCGGTAGGAATGTAGTATTTGCATAAAACCTTTGCTCCCTGCTGTCTGGATACTGTAAATGCTTCCTGTACCGTCTTGCCTGCCGAGGCAACCATTTCATTTACATCAGCGTTGTTCTGAGTTGTCTTTACTTCGCTGAGGATTCCGGAAACTTTGGCAGAGTAGCCCTGTACGATTGTATCCAGAAACTTTGAAAGTTCTGTTCTTGCAGCAAGATCAGCCATTTCATAGTACATGCTTTTGTCAACTATTCCGCCGGAGTAAGTTCCTTCAAACTCTACAAATAAGTTGTTCTGCAAAAGCTCCAGGATCATTTTTTCGTCATAAGGCATAGGGTATACGTCGATTAAAGCGTCTTTGGGAATATACTTTATGGTGGTAGTACCGACTTTCAGCGGCTTCATACCTTCAGGTACTCCCGAAGAACACGATGTAAGTATCAAAGACATACATAAAACTGACAAAATCAATGCAACAAACCCCTTTTTTTTCATACCGGCCACCTCCGCCTAATCTTTTGCTTTACTGATTTCTTCATTTATAAGTGTGAAAAGATCGTCAACGTCAATACCTTCCGTGTCCAAACTGCTTACAGCATTTTTACTTTCTTTAATTATCTTGAGTACAGTAACTGGGTCGTAGAAAACCAGGACATGATACTCCCGCAGGCTCATAGTGTCGATGTAGTATCTTCCCAAAACCATGCTTCCCTTAAGCTCGCTTTCTGAAAGAGCACTTTCTAAAGAAGAATAAACGGAAATCTCATTCTTCCCGTTCAGATAGGTTGTCTTTGACTTTATGGATTTTACCTGTGTACTCAGAAATTCTGACAGCTGAACTTTCGCTTTATCTTCGGCCTCCTTATAATGCTGATCTGATAGAAACCTTCCTCCTATCGCCCATGAATTAATCACATAAAACGAGCCGGATTCTGAAAGTTCCGAGACTCTGCGGCTTATAGAGTAGTTTATATCTGTTATAACAGCATTCGGGGGAATCATTGCGACGGTAACGTTTCCGATGATGAGAGGCTTAAAGGCATCCTGAGATTTATCTGCTTTGTAATCTGTTTTTGGTTGCAGCGAGCACGAGCTCAGGAAAAATGTTGACAGAATCAAGAAGATCAGAACTTTTGTCTTTTGCATACAGCACCGCCCCTGAAATCTAAAAAAGCTTAATCATACTAATGCAAATATATTATACCATAAGCCATGTGCAAAAATATCAAAGAAAAACAAATTTTTCAGACCTAGAGTTTTTTTCCGAAAGAAACAACTCTTTCTGCAAATGCTCTTTTCTTTAGATAAGTTACAAACTCAGGTATTTCATTAAGTACAGGATAAGAGTCCAGCAATCCGGCGATGTAGTTTAAAGAAAACTTATCAAGTTTTTCTCTGTTAATAGCATATCCTGACCTTCTGGAATAGTTTACGAATATATATCTTTTCATTATGAGATGTTCAACGGATTTATTGAGCATAAGCATCCCTCCTTTTTCCCCTCTGTTACTAATGTACCATAAAAAAGATCTGATTTTTTAGGAACTCTGATAAAAGGGGTAAAAACGGGTATGAAAAGCAAAAAAAAAATTTGGCATTTGTTAATATATTACTTAAGTCACAAATAGTTAAATAATAATGTTACTGTTGTGAATTAAGTCATAAAAAATAATGACCTATCTCACTAAAATTAGTATGATTTTTTGTCTATAATCTCAAAGAAAAGAGATATTACAGAAGGAGGGATATTATGAAAAAACTATTACTTATAGTTTTGGCTATTGTTACTGTACTGACTGTTTTTGGTGAGCCTGAATGGCTTATAGAAAATGTTCAGGGCGGAAAAAGAGGGGGAATACTTTATCTTTCAGCAACATCTGGACCTAAGACCTATAACCCTTTCTGGTCACAGGAAAGAACATCATCAGATATTATAGATTACTTTACGGATACACTCTTACATCTTAACTATACAGGTATGGCAGACAGACCTGGCCTTGCTTCAAAGTTCTGGAACGAAGAGACCAAAGAGGGAGTAATATACTACTTTACACTAAGAAAAGGTCTGCAGTGGTCTGACGGGAAGCCGCTTACAATTGATGATGTTATATTTTCCTTTGAAATGGCTTTTGACTCAAAGATGTCAGCAAACGGAAACGGATCGTTCCTTGATGCCAACAATGAGCTTCCAAAAATGGAAAAGGTAGGAACAGATACAGTTAAGTTTACTTACAAAACCAAGTTCAGGACAGGATATCTTAATCTTGGCGGACAGACAATTATTCCAAAACACGTGTTTGCAGAAGCCGCAGGAAATCCTGAAAAGTTTGCCCAGATATGGACAATCGAACAGACAAGCAAGCTAGTTGGAGTAGGACCATTCTTGGTTAAAGAGTACAAAGACGGTGTGAGAATAGTTCTTGAAAGAAATCCTAACTACTATGTTAAGTCTGAAGACGGAGTTCAGCTTCCTTATCTTGATCAGATAGTTTATATAATCGTTCCTGATTCAAACACACAGAGACTTAAGTTTGAAGCCGGAGATTTCGATGTATACGGAGTACCTGCCGAATCATTCCCGGCTATAAAGGCACTTTCAAAAGAAAAGGGATGGACTACTATAGTAGGAAGTCCTAACCCAGGACCAAGCTTTGTAGCCTTCAACTTCAATGCTCCGGACGTAAAGAAAAGAGCATGGTTCAGAAACGTTAACTTCAGAAAGGCAGTATCGTACTCTATAAACAGAAAAGCACTTATTGACAATAACTTCAACGGATATGGCGAAGAGACCTTCGGACCTGAAGTATCTTCCTCACCATACTACAACACAGAAGTCGACAAGATGGGTTACAAATACTCTCTTGCAACAGCTAAAAAGCTTCTGGAACAGGGCGGATTTGTATACAAGGGAAAAGATCTTTATGACAAAGAAGGAAACAGAATAGAGTTTGATCTTTCAACCAACGTTTCCACAGCTTTCTGGGTAGATGTAGGCAACATACTTGCTGAATCACTCAGCAAGCTTGGAGTAAAGGTAAACTTCAGACCTATAGACTTCAATACTCTTGTAACTCATATCACATCTGACGGTAAGTGGGACTGTGTAGTTTTGAGAGTATCAGGAGATGGAGCAGATCCTGCAAGCGGATGGAATACATGGCAGCTTGACGGAGGACTTCACTTCTGGAATGCTTCACCGGACGTATTTGACTTTGTTGACAAAGCAGATTATGTTGTTCCGGAATCAGAGAAAAGGCTTGATGAAATATTCAGACTGCAGGCTGTAACCATAGATCAGAATGAACTTGACAAGCTCTTCAAGGAGTATCAGAAGATAGTCGCTGAAAATCAGATACTCATACATACTGTTGCGCAGAACTATCTGGTTGCATTCAAGAGTACTGTACATATTTTCAATCCAAAGCCGGCACCATTGGCAAAAGGTGTTCTCTGGGCACCATGGGCGATATGGAAAGACTGACAGATAACTGATTGAGTACAATAAGTGCAGGTCCTTAAGGGGCCTGCACTTTTTTTATGTACGCATACATGACTTTGGTAATGTTTTTTCATTACTTTGTTCACTAAAAAAAAGATCATAAAGAATATATAATGAAAGTACAACAAAATACTTCGCTCTCCCCAGAGTTTTGAGTTATTTTGCGAATGGTCTTTGACCAAAAAAACATCCCGTAAGGGATGTTTTTAATTTTTTATCTATTATATTCAGAAAAATAATTTGG
>Ga0208040_1004586_pt1 | contig 10457 bp, 9 predicted proteins | sample AD_UKC083_MetaG_FD_184431 | JGI IMG/M metagenome (GOLD analysis project Ga0208040, IMG submission 184431) | Active sludge microbial communities of municipal wastewater-treating anaerobic digesters from USA - AD_UKC083_MetaG (SPAdes) (version 2) | ecosystem: Engineered > Bioreactor > Anaerobic >... | reverse complement strand
AAGAAAAAGTCATTCGTGACCGGCCGACAAATTGTTACGTTGTTTGCGCCAACGATCTGACCATCTGGATCCCGATCAACGAATTGGATCAACACAGCTTGCGCAAGCCCTTATCTCCTGAAGATTTTGTCAATTTGTTCGCCATCTTGTCCGGCCCCGGTGAAGCCTTACCGGAAGATCGCGTGCTGCGCAAAGATCAACTCTTGGCTCAAATTCGAGAAGGGCATCTCGATGCAATTTGCCGGGCCGTGCGTGATCTCACCCATTTTCAACGGTCTGCCAAATTGAATGAAAATGAACGCGCCATTTTAGAGCGAGCGACCCGCTCTCTGTTAGTTGAGTGGACGCATGCTTTGAATGTGCCCTTGGCACAGGCTCAGCAATCCTTGACCCAATTACTGGAAGTCAAATAAGCTGTTTTTACATCCGGCTTGTTAATTGACCTGCCCTAGCGCGAAAAGCTGCTTTTACAAGCAGCTTTTGCGTCTTAATTGTCGCTTATACCAAATTTATACCCCTTCACCTGGCCTTTTTCATACAATCATGACGATTGAAACCGGGGCGCATAGGCGTCCTATCTGTTCAAAGGAGATATTGTATGAAAAAAATAACAGCATTACTGGTATCGATCATTCTCATCATGACCCTGGCGGCCTGTTCAGTAATTCCCGCTGCCACCACCAGCACAACTGAAACATCCAGCCAAAATGCGCCAGAGATGGCGGCAACCTCTGAAAGCGCAACAACCGCTTCTCAACCGGCGGCTGCCACCGATCCTGCTTCCGCGATCATCTATCAGGATATACATGAAGACGCTTCAGATTATGTCTGGGATGCGGCGGCGGTAGTTCCAATGACCCTGGATGGAAATACCATCACCACCTCTGGCGCCGGGGTATCCATCAATGGCAGTGTAGCCAACATCACTGCTGCGGGGGTCTACAGCCTCAGTGGCACGCTCACTGATGGACAGATCGTCGTGAACGCGCCTGATGATGCCGTTGTTCAATTGATCCTTAACGGAGTCAATCTGAACAACTCCAAAGGCTCACCCTTGGTGATTGAAGAAGCCGACAAAGCCATCCTCATCCTGGCCGAGAATACCCAAAACGTGATTTCGGACAGCTCTGCCTATGTCTTTGCCAGTGCCGATACCGATGAACCCAACGCAGCCATCTTCAGCAAATCTGACCTGACAATTTACGGCAGTGGAGCCCTCACCGTCACCGGTAATTACAATGATGGCATTGCCAGCAAAGACGGCCTGCTCATTGCCAGCGGCACAGTGTCCGTCACTGCTTTGGATGATGGTATTCGCGGCAAGGATTATGTCGCCATCAAAGACGGAACCATCACCATTTCATCACAGGGCGATGGTCTTAAATCGGATAACGAGGAAGAAACCGACCGGGGTTTCATCACTATCGCGGGGGGAACCATCACCATCACCTCCGGCGCTGATGCTGTCCAGGCCGCCAAAGAGGTCTTTGTCACCTCTGGCGCGCTCACCCTGGTCACAGGCGGCGGCAGTCAGAGCTGGACGGCGGATACCTCCTCTGCTAAAGGCATTATTGCCACGGTTGGCGTTACGGTTGACGGCGGCATATTATCCATTGATTCCGCCGATGACGCACTCCATTCTAACGGCAGCATCACCGTCAATGGCGGTTCGCTGACCCTTGCCTCCGGCGATGATGGCCTCCACGCTGATGCCGACCTGACCATTAACGGCGGCGATATCCGCGTTACCCGGTCTTACGAAGGCCTGGAAGGCGCCGTTATCACGGTCAATGCCGGTAATGTTCTCGTCACAGCCAGTGACGACGGCTTCAATGTGGCTGGGGGCGCCGATGGCTCTGGCATGGGGCCGGGCATGCTCCCGCCCGGTGGACGCCCCGGCGGGCAGGATTCTTTCGCCAGTGTTGGCAGCTACTATCTCTACATCAACGGCGGCTATATATTTGTGGATGCCGGTGGTGACGGACTCGATTCAAACGGCGCCATTGTAATGACGGGCGGCACTGCAATCGTCAATGGTCCCACCGAAAACATGAATGGCGCACTCGATTATATGGCCTTCACAATCTCAGGCGGAACAATTATCGCGGTCGGCAGCGCTGGCATGGCGCAGGCCGCCGGCAGCGACTCTTCGAGCCAGTACGCTGTCCTGGTGAACTATGATAGCGTCCAACCGGCAGGAACTTTGATCCATATTCAGAACAGCGCTGGTGAAGATATCCTCACCTTTGCTCCTACCAGGCAATATCAGTCCATCACCTTCTCCTCCCCGGCCCTGACCAATGGTGAAACCTATACCCTCTATTCGGGCGGCAGTTCCACCGGCACCGCTTTGAATGGCCTGTACCAGGGCGGTACGTATGCCCCCGGCTCTGAGGTCACCACGCTGACCGTCTCGGGCCTGGTCACCTGGTCTGGTGCTGCGGGCATGGGCCCTGGCGGCGGTGGCCCTGGCGGCCGCGGCGGGCGCCCGTAATCCGAATTACTCCATGCGAGGGCTGTTTCTGTCTCCTCCAGGGGCGGCCCTCGCCACCCTGCCTATGGCCTTTATACAAAAAATAAACCACTTCATTGGTCATAACAGGTAACATCAAGATAGTCCAATGCACTCGTATCCAAAGGAGATGGATTTGAAACCTACAGCCCGCCTTACCGAAACTCAGAACCAATCCTGGCAGCAGTCCTCCCTTGAATGGTATTCGGCCCCATCTGAACTGGCCGTCATTACAGAAGGCTTTGCGACCATCAGCCTCAAACAAATGGACGCCGTAGCCCTGCTTAACCGCGTGGATACCAAGTTTGTCCTCACCACGGCGCAATTGCTGCAAACCCTGGTCGCCTTGCAGTCAGAATACTGGGTGCTGGCGGTCAAAGGCCACCGCCTGAATCACTATCGCACCCTTTATTTTGATACCCCTAATTTTGATCTTTACAACTTGCACGTCAATGGCCGCGCTGATCGCTATAAAGTCCGCAGCCGTGAATACACCGACTCGGGCGATTCGTTCCTGGAAGTGAAACACAAAACCCGCAAAGACCGTACAATCAAAGACCGCATCCCCACTTCGCGCCCAATCACGCACATTCCGCTTGAAGCCGAAGACTGGCTGCAGGCTGTCTTCCCTTTTGACAGCCGTAAGCTGGAACCCAAGCTCTGGAATACCTTTACCCGCATCACCCTGGTGAGCAAGCAGTGCTGCGAGCGCGTCACGCTGGATGTGGATCTCACTTTTTACACACCTACCCGGATGGCGCGTTTGGATGGCCTGGCAATTGCCGAAGTCAAAAAGAATCTGGGGCATACCGGCTCCCCCTTCCTGGCACAGATGCGTGCCTTGCGTGTGCGCCAGCAGGGCTTCAGCAAGTACTGCATTGGCGTTTCCATGTTATATGACCAGGTTAAGAAAAACACTTTGAAGCCCAAATTATTGTGGCTGGATAGAATGGTTGCAGGAGCTGCTTACAATGAGTAATTTTGGTAACTTTATTTTGAACTTTGGCTTTAATTTTCTGGTGACTTTATTGGTGGTGCGGTTTATCTATTACCCATCTACCCATAACAAACGCTACGTCTTCACTTTTCTGGCGTTTAATACCGTCATCTATTTTGTACTGAGCTTCATGACCAGCATTGAACTGGGCGTTGGGGTGGGCTTTGGCCTCTTTGCCATCTTCTCAATTCTGCGCTACCGCACAGATCCAATTCCGATTCGTGAGATGACTTACCTCTTTATCATCTCCGCCCTCCCCGTGATGAACTCCGCCGGCGCCAGCGGTACAATCTGGCCCCAGTTGATTGCCGCCAACCTGGCAATTATGGCTATACTGTGGATTCTGGAGCGCGAATGGGGCTTCCACTATGAATCTTCCAAGCGGGTGATTTATGAGAAGATCGAACTCATTCACCCTGACCACCGGGCTGAACTGATTGCCGATCTGGAAGCCCGCACCGGCCTTAAAATCAAACGCGTTGCCATCGGCAAAATCGACTTTGTCCGGGATATCGCTGACCTGAAGCTCTTTTATAGCGATCCCGCCCAGGAAGACTGGCTGCATAACGCCGAACCCGATGTGGTTGTGGTTACCAGCAGCAGCGATGTCCAGCAATAATCCGCTGTTCTCCTCCTCTGACCGCGCAGCCGGACGGCCCAGGCACCCTATCCGGCTGTGCCCCAATCCGGTCCAAAAGCAAGGCCCCCTGTGCCGTCAATGACCCGCTGAGATTGAATATAATAACGTTATGACCCGTAAAATATTGGTTGTGGATGATACCCGAAACGTGCAGGTGCTGTTGATCGACTTCCTCAGCAGCCAGGATTTTGAGGTCCTGAGCGCCTCGGATGGCCGTGAAGCGCTGGAGGTCGTCCATCAGTCCGACCCTGACCTGATCCTGCTGGATATTATGATGCCCAACATGGACGGCTACCAGTTTATCACCCACCTGCGCCGGGAATCAAACATCCCCGTGATCATGATTACCGCCAAACAGCAGGAAGCCGACATCATTCACGGTTTTGACCTGGGTGCCGATGATTACATCACCAAGCCCTTCCGCCTGCGTGAACTGCTCGTGCGCATGCGGGCGGTGCTGCGCCGGGCTGCCCCGCGGGAAACCGCCGGTTCCACGTTGTCTATCGGCGATATTACCCTGGACGGCGCCAAACACGAAGTGAAACAGGCCAGCCAGGTTATAGACCTCACCCCCCTGGAATTTCAAATTCTCCAAATCTTGATGCAGTCTCCTGGTCAGGTTGTGCGGCGCGCCGAACTGGCCATGCGCCTGATGGAGAACGGTTACAGTGGCTCCGAGGCTACCCTCAAAATTCACATCCGCAACCTGCGTCTCAAACTGGACGATGATCTCGATCAGCCGCGTTACATCGAAACAGTCTTTGGCGTGGGCTACCGTTTTATGGAGGCGGCTGAATGAAACGCTCTTTGCAAGGCAAGCTGATCTTCTCCTATTTGGTCATCGCATTGATTACCGTGCTGGTGGTTTCGGCCCTCATCCGCCTCACGTCCGGGCAGTCCTTGATGAACCTGGTTATGGAACAGCAGACAGCCATGCTGAATGAGGCAGTGCAATCCTACTATACTGAAAACGCCACCCTGGATGGTTTTTTCGATTATTACCTCCAGCAAAATCGCCGCGACAACCCGCCCCCAACCCAGCCCGATGGCATTCCCGACAAAGGCCCCGGCATGGGCGACATTCGTGGCGTCCACGGCCTGGTAGATCTGGAATATCGCGCTCTGATGCCGACCTTCAATTACGAGATCGGTCAGATCGTCCCCGCCGATCTTATTAAGCAGAAAATTGCCGTTGAAGTAGATGGACAAACCATCGCCTGGATTTTGCCAGACACCAGCTTTCAATTCAAGCTCAGCGCTGAAGAACAGCTTTTTCTGAAGCGCACCAACCTTGCCATTGGCCTGGCCGCCCTGGCGGGGGTGCTGGCCGCGGTTGCCATGGGCTTCTTCCTGTCCAGCCGCCTGCTCAAGCCCATCCGCCGCCTGACGCAGGCCTCGCAGGCCCTGGCACACGGTGACCTGCAGCAGCAGGTGCCCGTCACCTCCCAGGATGAACTCGGCCAGTTGACTGCCACCTTCAATCAAATGAGCGCCGATCTGACTCGGGCCGACCAGCAGCGCAAGCGCCTGACCGCCGATATTACCCACGATTTGAGCACCCCACTGCAGATCATATCCGGTTACATTGAAATGCTGGAAGATGGCGAAGTCACATTAACCCCGCAGCGGATTGATATCATCAAGACCGAAATCGAACACTTGCGCCGCCTTGTGGGCGACATGACCACGCTAACTCAGGTGGAAGCCGGCGCACTGGAAATCACCCTCCAGCCCGTTTCGCCTGCTGCGCTCCTCCAGCGAATTTACCAGGCCTATCAACCCATTGCTGCCCGCAGCGGGGTCGAACTGATACTGGAACAATCGGAACCCTTGCCATTCATCCAGGTGGATGAGGGACGCATGTTGCAGGTGTTGAAGAACCTGGTGGATAATGCCTTACGGTACACGCCCGCGGGCGGCTCGATTATCCTCTCGGCTGCTGCTGACGCCCGGGTGCAGTTACGGGTCAAAGATACCGGCACTGGCATCGAGTCCGAAGACCTGCCCTATGTCTTTGACCGCTTCTACCGCGCTGATAAGGCCCGCAGCGGCAGTTCCGGCAAGCTGGGGCTGGGCCTGGCAATTTGCAAAGCACTGGTGATGGCCCAGGGTGGCACAATCGCCGCTGAATCAGCCGGTAAGCATCAGGGCGCCACCATGGTTATAACCTTTGCTCCTGTCGCAGAACCCAGCAGCAACCCCGGTTGAAAAATTTCTATCCCTGGGTATAATTCTCCCCATGGAAAACGCTGCCCCCAAACCTCTTCCCCATTGGCGTCGTTGGTGGCTGGCAATTCGTCCGCGCACCCTGCCTGCCGCCACCGCCCCGGTTCTGATCGGCCTTGCGGTTGCCTTCTCCCAGGGCTATTTTAAATGGCTGCCCGCCCTGGTGATTTTGCTCTGCGCCCTCCTGCTGCAAATCCTCGCCAACCTGGTCAACGATGTGGCGGATTTTCAAAAAGGAACCGATAAGAGCGGGCGCCTGGGCCCCACTCGCGTGACGCAATCCGGTCTGCTCACGCCCCGCCAGGTCTGGACGGGTGCAGTAGGGGTGGCACTGCTGGCAATGCTGGGAGGTGTGTATCTGGTTTTTGTCGGGGGTTGGCCTGTGCTGGTCATGGGCGCTGCGTCTATTTTAGGCGCGGTGCTTTACACTGTGGGCCCCTATGCCCTGGAAGATTACGGCCTTGGCGATCTCTTCGCTTTGATCTTTTTTGGTTTTGTGGCAGTCTGTGGAACAACCTATATCCTCGCCGGGCAGCTCTTCCCGCTGAGCTGGGTGGGAGGGCTGGGCGCTGGTTCCTTGGTAACCGATATTCTGGTGGTTAACAACGTCCGCGATATTGAATCAGACCGCCGCTCCGGACGCAAAAATATCCCGGTCTGCTGGGGGCGGCGCGCCGGAGAGATCGAGTACCTGATCATGCTCATTCTGGCCTACCTCGCACCCATCCTGGCGATCATCCTTGGCTGGGCTGATCTGTGGCTGCTGCTGCCGCTGCTCAGCCTGCCCCGGGCTATCTTCCTTTGGCAGCAGATTCGCACTTTGCCTGCGGGCCCCGGTTTTAACCGCCTGCTGGCGCAAACCGCTCAGTTGGTTTTGCTGTACTGCCTGCTCTTTTCTGCCGGGGTCTTGCTCAGTCGCTAGGGCTTCTGGAGTGTTTTCCGGCCCCAGTGAATCGCCATGCTGCCCAGCATGCGCCGCGCAAATCCATCAACAATATACCCTGCCTGCGTAATGCGCATAGCAAGTGCCTCGGCGGTCAGAAACTGCGCTGTCGTTTCCGGCAAATAGGTGTAGGCTTCTGAGTCCCCGGCTACCAGTTTGCCCAGCAGCGGGATGATGACCTTTAGATAAAATCGGATAAACGGCAGCAGGATATTGCGCCGGGGTGGGGTGGTATCCAGCGAGACCATTTGCCCTTCATCGCCCGTCACCCGATACTGCTCTGCCAGCGCCGCATCCACATCGGGGACATTTCGCAGCAAATAACCGGAGATGACCCCATCAAACGCACCATCACAAAAGGGCAGGTGTTGGGCATCGGCAACCATCCACACCACCCGTTCCCCGTTGGGGCGCTGTCGGCCAATCGCCATCATCTCGGGCGTCAGGTCGGCAGCTACCACGCGCACTCCCGGCGTCTGCTGAACAATCTGTAAGGCAATGTCCCCCGTGCCGCTACCGGCATCCAGAATCCGCTGCCCCGGCTGGACCGCCAGATGTTGAATTGCCTCGGTGCGCCAGGCGCGGTCTTGCCCAAACGTCATCAACCGGTTGAGCAGGTCATACCGCCCGGCAATCCGGGCAAACATGCGGCGCACATAGCGGGTTCGTTCTTCACCCTGGGGTGGTTTCATGCAGCGTCCTCCGAGGTTTGAAATTGCCAGGGGCACAATTTGCGGTGCAGCCAGTCGGCTGCAAAATACAAACCCAACCCCAGCAGGCTCATCGCCACTACCCCGGCATACATCTTGGGGTAATCATAAAGCGTGGTGCCATAAAGGTAGATATAGTAGCCCAGCCCGCGAGTGGTGGCAATCAGCTCCACAATATACAGCACCGCCACCGCCGTCCCAATTGACTGGCGCACCGCCGTCAGGATGGCAGGCAGGCTGGCAGGCAGATAAACATACTTGAACAGCCCGCGCCGTCCGGCTCCCAGGCTGCGCACCGAATAAATCAGCTCCGGGCGAATTGCCGCCGCCTGATCGCGCACCAGCACCAGAATTTGAAAGAACAGGATCAAAAAGATCATCACAATTTTGGATAAATCGTTGATCCCCAGAAACAGCATCACAATTGAGACCAGCACAACCTTGGGAATGGGATAGAGGATATACACCAGCGGCGAGAAAAACGCATTCAGCCGCCGCGACTGTCCCAATACCAGCCCGGCTGGTGCAGCCAGGGCAATCGAGAGCAGCAGCGAGGCGATCACCCGCCACAGCGAAGCCAGAAAATGCCCGCCCAGTTCTCCGCCTACCTCGCTGAAGAAGGCTCCCAGTACCGCCAGCGGCGCCGGCAAGATATCGCGCTGCACAATCATGGCCAATAATTGCCAGACTGCCAGCAGTCCCAGCGAAGCCCACACCAACTGCAAACGTTTCATGCGGTGGTTTCCTTCAATTCTGCCCGCATCCGCGCCGTTAGCTTGGTATAACCTTCATCCTGCACCGCCGGAATCTGTCCGGCGTAGGGGTTATCCAGAATCAACGGGGTGGTATTCGTACGGTTTGCCAGCACCAGAATTTTCTCGCCAATAGTCATGGCTTCTTCGATGGTGTGCGTCACCAGCACGGTGGTCAGCGGGCGCTCGGTGTGCAGCTGCAAGATCAGGCTTTGCAGGTTTTCGCGCGTCGGCGCATCCAGCGAAGCAAACGGCTCATCCATCAACAGCAGATCCGGCTCCAGCACCAGGGTGCGCGCAATTGCAGCTCTTTGCCGCTGCCCACCCGATACCTGTCCCGGATACTGATTAGCCACACCGGCAATCCCCAGTCGTTCCAGCCAGTGTGTCACGCGCTGCTCCGGATTGCCCGGCAGGCCCTCAATCGGGGCATGCCGCCCATCCGGTCCGTAGAAGCGCCGCAGGTCCAGCCCCAGCGTCACATTTTGACGCAGTGTGGCCCAGGGCAGCAGCCCGTAATCCTGCAGAATCAATCCGGTCTGCGGGCGCGGTCCCTGGATGGGCTGGTCATTAATCAGCATCTTTCCGGCATCGGGCTGCCGCAATCCCGCCAGCAAATACAACAGGGTGGACTTGCCGCAGCCCGATGCACCAATGATAGCCCAGGTTTGTCCCTGCGCCACTGTCCAGTCAAAGTTCTGGAAAATGGGCGGGCGTTTGGGGTAGTGAAACGTCAGGCCAACAGCCCGGATCATCTTGTTGGCTTACTTTGGCAGAAAACTGGCGTCAATATTGTCGCTGTATTTCAACTCAACCGTCACCATCCCCTTATCCATAACCCACGCCAGTGCGTCATTGAACTGTGCCTCGCTGGGCACACTGGCTGTCGGGAAGGTGGGGATGGGGTAGCTGCCCACCAGCGCGGCAGGCACCAGCTTCAATTCCACCATCAGGTCCTGATACTTGGCCTTATCTGCATTAATATCAACCACTGCTTTTTCAACCGCGGTCATAAAGGCCGCCACGTCTTCCGGTCTGGCATCTAGTGTCTCGATGCTGAAGGCATACACACTGTTGCTCACCTCTGGCAGGCTGGTGTCGTCAATCACCAGCACAGCGCCTTTTTGCATCAACAGCGATGCCAGTGGGTCGGGCATCACGGCGGCTTTCAATTCCCCCGACTCCAGCAGTGCCGAGCGGTCAGCAATTTTTGGAACGGCAATTTTACTAATCTCTGCAGGCGTCAATCCGGCATTCGCCAGCACCCGGTCGGTCATATATTCAATCACCGTGCCCTCAGAAATCCCAATCTGCACGTTCTTAAGATCTTCAACGGTTGTTATGCCGCTGTCTGCCGCCGCGAGAATCCGAAAGACCGGATATTCTGCCGTCGCCACACGGGCAAAGCGCACAATTTTGATCTGGGCCTCGTTGCGATTGTAATTCAGCGTTGTCACCAGTTCCGTCAACATCCCATCAATCTGACCCGACTGCATCAATTGATCGCGCTCTGGTGCCGATCCCACCGGCACCAGTTCAACCGCAATGCCCGCCTCGTCAAAATAGCCCTGGCTTTCAGCCACATACAGCGGCAGCGAATCCAATACGGGCAGCACCGCCACCTTCAAAGGCTGGGTTTCAACTGGTTTGGCTGTGCAACCGCTCAGTACCAGAACT
>Ga0208040_1004582_pt1 | contig 10461 bp, 7 predicted proteins | sample AD_UKC083_MetaG_FD_184431 | JGI IMG/M metagenome (GOLD analysis project Ga0208040, IMG submission 184431) | Active sludge microbial communities of municipal wastewater-treating anaerobic digesters from USA - AD_UKC083_MetaG (SPAdes) (version 2) | ecosystem: Engineered > Bioreactor > Anaerobic >... | reverse complement strand
CAATTTCTCAAGATGAATTTTTATTATTTTTTCCATAACAACAGCTCCTTTAATCTTTCGGGGGCATTTTGGGGGTCAGGTCTTTAAAATTAGCGTTTTCCCGCATGAGGGGCATTGCAGGTCCGCGGGCAGACGCTCGCCGCATTCGCACACCCAGCCGATCCGGCGGGCGGGATTGCCGGCCATGAGGGCGTGGTCGGGGACGTCCTTCGTAACCACGGCGCCGGCGCCGATGAAGGCGTAGCGGCCGATGGTGTGGCCGCAGACGATGGTGCAGTTGGCCCCCAGGGTGGCGCCGCGCTTGACGAGGGTGGGGCGGACCTGGTCCATCTTGCCGATCTCGGCCCGGGGGTTGTAGATGTTCGTGAAGACCATGGAGGGGCCGCAGAAGACGCCGTCTTCGAGGGTGACGCCTTTATAGACGGAGACGTTGTTCTGGATCTTGCAGCGGGCGCCGATGACGGTATCCGGGCCGATGACGACGTTCTGGCCGATGTTGCAGTTCGCGCCGATTTTGACGCCCGAGAGGACGTGGGAGAAGTGCCAGATCTTGGCGCCGGGGGCGATGGCCACGTTGTCGTCGACGATGGCGGTGGGGTGGATGAAGGCGCCGGGGTAGGCGTTGGCCAGCCGCCCGCGCCACTCGCGCCGCTCCTCGCGCCGTCCGCGCCACTCCTCGCGCCGCCCGTTTGGCCCGCTTGGCTCCCTTGGATCGTTTGGATCGCTTGGCCCGCTTGGCTCCCTTGGATCGTTTGGCCCGCTTGGCTCCCTTGGATCGATTTCCTGGCGGACCGGTTGCGCGGGAGTGACGGAACGAGGGGGCGCGGCGGAAGAGGCGGAAATGGAAGATGCGGCACGGGTGAGATCACCCTCGGTTCTTCCGACCGCGATTCTTCCTGTCTCTTTTTCCTCCAGTGATCTCTGGCTGCATTCCAGGATTTTCAGGACCCGCAGGCCTTCTTCGCCGGAGGTGAGGGGCGGGGCGCCGCTCCGGATGGCCGTGAGGAACGCCTCGCATTCCGCCTTCAGGGGCTCTTTCCAGATCGGAGCGATATCAACGGGATGGCACTCGGCTTTGTTTGGCACGGGCAGGCCGTTCTGCCAGTCGATCGTGTGGGGGTAGTGGACCAGTTTCCTTTCGACGGTTTCCGTGTCGTCGAAAACGAGCATGCCGTTGCCGCCCACGATGACAAGTTTCTGCTCCTTGAAGGGGTTGAGCCAGCTCACGAAGATGTGGGCCCCGATGCCCGAGGGAAACTTGAGATTCGTCATGGTGACGTCGGGAATGCGGGCATGGAGAAAATTGTTGCCCACGGAATCGACATAGCAAGGTTCTTCGCCGGTGATACTGAGGATCAGAGAGATGTCGTGGGGGGCGAAGGACCAGAGGATGTTCTCTTCCCGGCGGATCTTGCCCAGGGAGAGGCGGCGGGAGTAGATGTACTGGAGGCGGCCGATCTCCCCGGCGCGGATCATCTCCTTGAGGCGGATGACGGCGGCGTGATAGTGCAGGATGTGGCCGACGAAGAGCGTCCGGCGGCGCTCCGCGGCGAGGCGGACCAGGGCTTCGCCGTCGGTGTGCGTGAGGGAGAGGGGCTTTTCCACGAAGACGTGCTTGCCGGCCTGAAGGGCCGGGGCGGCGATGGCGTAGTGGAGGGCGGCCGGGGCGGCGATGACGACGGCGGCGATCTCCGGATCGTTCAGGACGGCGGCCATGTCCGCGGTGACGGCGACGTCCGGATAGGCCTTGGCCATCTCTGCACGGATCGACTGGGCGCCGTCGCAGACGGTCCTCAGGACGCCCAGTTGGTGGAAATTGCGGACCAGGTTCTTGCCCCAGTAGCCCGCGCCAATGACGGCGATGGGGGCGCCGGGGGTCAGGGGGGAGACGGGGGTCAGGTCTTTAAAATTAGCGTTTTTCGTCATGGCTATGGTGTCTGAGCGCCCGGCAAACGGAGGTGTAGTGGACACCCAGGAATTTCGCGATCTCCTTCTGTTCGTATCCGTAGGTGACGTAGCTGGCAATGATCGCCTCATTCCGCTTCCGCCTTGTCTTCCAATCTCCGAAGATCTCCCGCAACGGCGGGCGGTTGGCATAACGCTGCAATTTGGGAATTTCCTGGACGGATTTCTTCTCCGGTATGGCCTCCTTGAGGCGATCGATGAAAGTTTCTTTCCCGAGGAATATCTGGGACTGCAATTTCGACCAGGGCGATTCCTTGCCGATCCCGGCAGCGACAAATTCGCGGTAGCCCTGTCGGGCAGACGCCTCGTCAGGACCAAACTGGCTGAGGAGCCAAGATGGAATTGTATCTCCCGCCGGGAGAGGCAATCCTGGCGGAATCGTATCTCCCGCCGCAAGAGGCAATCCCGGCGGAATCGTATCTCCCGCCGCAACGGGAAATCCCGCCGTGGCGCGATAGCTGCTCCAGGGCCAGTCTTCGGGCCTGACGACCATCCCGGCCCGGACAGGATTCAGGACCACGTAGCGGGCCAGTTCCAGCAGATAACTCTCGCGATCGACCACAATCGCCTTGAAACGCCCCTGCAAAAGATGCCCCACCGTATCGTGGCGCTTGTTATGGGCCTGGCAGAAGGTGGCGTTCAGGTGGTGCATCCCTTTGGAGAGATTCGCCTCGGGCGTTTCGATCATCAGGTGGTAGTGGTTCACCATCAGACAATAGGCGTGGCACGCCCATTGGAAGCGATCGAGAGTCTTGCCCAGGAGATCCAGAAACTTGCGGTTGTCCCAATCGTCGTGAAAGATCCTCTGGCGTCCGTTTCCGCGCGCGGTGACATGATAGACGGCGCCGGGAAACTCAATGCGCAGTGGTCTTGCCATCACCCATACCCCAAAGAGAATTCAATCTCTGTACCTTTCTGCCTGGCAGCGCGTCGCCGCGTCGTAGAGCAGTCGTAGAGCATCACCCATCCTCCAAGGCGGATTCAACCTCAGTACCCGACACCACACCGGCACCTTACCGACACCGCACCTACCCAGCACCGACACCACACCGGCGCCTTACCGGCGCCTTACCCTACCCCCTCCAAAAACTAACTTCAATTTCAGCATCCCCAAAAAACGCTAATTTTAAAGACCTGACCCCATTGATGCCTATTCCTTTATACGATAAACGTGGTGATGTGCCTCCGTATCGGCGCGATGAGCCTGAAGATCGGCGGCGACGGCATCAAGCTTTGAAGACACCTTGTCAAGCTTGGAGGACACCTCGTCAAGCTTGGAGGCTGTCTCGTCACCTTTGGCAGCGACGGCATCAAGCTTGGAGGAAACCTTGTCAAGCTTGGAGGCTGTCTCGTCACCTTTGGCAGCCACGGCATCAAGCTTGGAGGACACCTCGTCAAGCTTGGAGGCTGTCTCGTCACCTTTGGCAGCGACGGCATCAAGCTTGGAGGAAACCTTGTCAAGCTTGGAGGCTGTCTCGTCACCTTTGGCAGCCACGGCATCAAGCTTGGAGGACACCTCGTCAAGCTTGGAGGCTGTCTCGTCACCTTTGGCAGCGACGGCATCAAGCTTGGAGGAAACCTTGTCAAGCTTGGAGGCTGTCTCGTCACCTTTGGCAGCCACGGCATCAAGCTTGTACTTAACGCATTCGATTTTTTGCGTTAATTCCGTCTTAACCCTGTCAAGCTTTTCTGAGAGCATTAAATGTCCCTCGACAACGAGATCCAGCTTGTGCTGGAAATGTTCGGCCTGAATTCCTAACTGGTGGCGAAATTCCTCCTTGATTTCGTCTTTAAACGTCGAAATCATCGTCCTTAACTGATCGGCCTCCGTATTTGTCATGGTCGTCATCCTTTCCATCAAACTATGCCAAGATTCCGTGACGAAAAACGCTAATTTTAAAGACCTGACCCCCGATGGACGGCGTCTTTGATGCGTTTGACGTGGCCGCGGCCCAGGCCTTTCACCTCGCAGCCCAGCTCGAAGTAGCGGCGGATGGCGGCGTCGTCCAGGATGCCGAAGCAGTCGATGACGGCCACGGGGCGGCCGGTCTGGGCGATGACGACGTCGGGATCGAGGTGGAGGTAGGCCTGGTGGCGTACCGCCAGGACGACGGCGTCGGCGCCCCGGAGGGCGGCGGCCAGGTCCGGCTCGATCCGGAGATCCGTAAGGCTCTCCTGATTCCGGAAGAAGCGGGACCAGGAATGGCCGGGGGCGGGGTAGGATTCCTGCTTCTCGAACTCCCACCAGTGCTTCACGTAGGGGTCGTGGACGCCGATCTCCGCGCCCATCTCGGTGAGCTTGCGGATCAGGGCCTCGGAGCCGCTGTAGCGGGTGTCGCCCACGTCCTCGCGATAGGAGGCGCCCAGGACGACGATGCGGGAGGCGGCGACGATCTTCCCCATGTTGCGCAGGGCGTCGCGGACCAGTTCGGCGGCATGGAGGGCCCGGGTATCGTTGATGTCGATGGCCAGCGGCGTGATCTTGAAGATGTCGTCGTCGAAGCCCATGAGGGTCTGGTAGGCCCAGACGCCCAGGCCGCCGTCCTTGGGGAGGCAGTAGCCGCCGATGCCGGGGCCGGGGAAGATCATGTTGGCATGGGTGGGGCGGACCTTGATGGCCTTGATCACCTTCAGGATATCCACGCCGTTGCGTTCGGCGAAGAGGCTCCATTCGTCGAGGAAGGCGAGGATCGTGGCCCGGTAGGAGTTCTCGACGATCTTGCAGGTCTCGCTCTCGATGGGGCGGTCCAGGACGGTGAGGGGGTATTTCTCGACGTTCAGGACCTCGGAGAGGAAGCGGGCGACCCGGGCGCGGGCGGTGGCGTTGGTGCCGCTGCAGACGCGCCAGAAATCCCGGATGGAGGAGACGTATTCCCGGCCCGGCATGACGCGCTCGTAGGAGTGGGCGAGGAGAGGCTCGGCGGGGACGAGGGCGGCGGCGGTGGCGGTGGGCGCTGTGGCGGCGGTGGCGGCGATGGGCGCTGTGGCGGCGGCTGCCGCGGGCATCATCAGGCCGCGCTTCTCGAAGGCCTTCTTGATGATGGGATAGGCGACGTACTCCGTGGTGCCGGGGGGTACGGTGGTCTCGATGAGGACGAGGCAGTCCGGGGGGATGCGCTCGCCGATGACCTTCAGGCTCTCCTCGAGGGCGGCGATGTCGGCGTGGCCCTGGCGGCAGTTGCCGAGGGTCTCCTTGAAGTAATCGCACTGGACGTCCACGACAACCACGTCGGCGAGCGACAGGGCGTCGTAGGTGAAGGTGGCGGTGAGGGTCTTTTTCTCCAGGACACAGCGGGCGATGAGGGGCGCCACCTCGGGGTCCTCGGACTCCACGGGGGCGATCCCGCGGTTGAGGAGGGGGATCTTCCAGTAGGAGCGCGGCGAGGGCCGCTGCATCCCGATGACGAATTTGTTGGGAAACCCGGGGGTCAGGTCTTTAAAATTAGCATTTTTCACCGGGGCGGAGGACGGAGAGGAGGAGGCGGCGGTCGCGGCGGTCGCGGTGGTGGCGGCGCTGGCCGCTGATGTTGCTGCGGCGGTGGCGGCCGCTGATGTTGCTGCGGCGGTGGTGGCGGTCGCGGCGGTCGCGGCGGCCTGGGAGGTTTCAGAAACACCCTTTCCGAAATTTTCCGCAATATTCCCTGGGGTCTGGGATTTCAATTCAAAATCGCCGCCAGATGCTAATTTTAAAGACCTGACCCCCGATTCTTTCCAGACGGAGTCGGCCACGACGCCGGCCATGACGGCGCCGACGAAGCCGACGCCCATGACGACGACGATCTCCCGGCCTTCCCGGCGATGCTTCTTCACAAGGGTCTGGAGGCGCTTGAGTTCCTTATTGTAATCCGCGGGAGTGGGCAGGGGGAAGACCTCGCCGGAGGGCGAGACGCTTACTTGCTGATCATTCTTAACGGGGGCTTTGGTCATAGGGGGGTTGAATCCTTTCAGGTGTTTTTAAGCTACCGGGATCGGTTGGCAGCCATCTGCTACAGCTCCGCCCTCTCGGTTACATCCGGGGTGGCTTCGGATGAGGCGAGTGGGAAAGTGGCATCCTATATCAATTATGTAAAATACAGCAGTTCTGGTTAATCAGTGACATGTCCGCTAATTATTCCCGCGGCTCTGGTTATTCAGTGATATGTCCCCCGATTATTCCCGATTATTCAGAGGCGTCCAGTTCCTGCTTCAGATCGGCGATCTCCTGCTTAATGCGCTCGTATTCCTTCATCTTCCAGCTCAGGAAGGAGGCCGTGAGCTTCGTCTTCTCGTGCATCCCCTCCGGGGTCAGCACGTATGCATATTTACGTTTGTTGTTGGATTTATAGAAGTTCTGGAGCTTGATGTATCCCTTCTTGATCAGGGCGCGGATGGCGTAGTTGACCTTGCCGAGGCTGATGCGGTGCCTCTCCGCAAGCTCCCGCTGGGATATATAGGGATTCCTGGCCAGATCCCGCAGGATCTGCGTCTTCTCGATCGTGGCCTTCATCTACCGCCGGTCTCCCCCCTTTGATGGCGATGCTGCCTGTGCCGCGGCTGGCCCCACTGGCGTTCCCGCCGTTTCGCCGACGGAGGTTGAGGCGCTATCCGCTCGCCCCGCTGTGCAGGCGTCCTGCCCGCCGGCCTGTTGTGCAGCGTTCAAGTCTGAACACGCAATGGGCGGGCTATAACATAGAAGAAAGACCATGTAAAGAATAATACCATGTCGGATTTGTCCCGAAATGCTGATTATTTCAGGAGGGATTTGATCTTGTCGCCGAAGCGTTTCGGCAGGTAGTCGAAGATGTCGATGCGGCGGGGCTCGTCGATAGGGACGGGCTCGGGAAAGCGCACGGCCTCGCCGTTGAGGATCTGCCGGGGGACGTCCCAGACCATGCGCCGGGCGGTCTGCGCCCCCAGGATCTGGGCCGCCACGGCCAGCCCGGCGGAAAGGCGGGGCGAGCGGCTGCGTAGTCCGTGGCCGTCGGAGACCAGCATCTGGGCGAGGCGGTGCTCCAGGATGAATACCGCAAAATCCTGGATTTCTTCGGAAAAATGCTCCGTCAGGCTGGAGGCCGTGATCTGGGCCAGGTAACCGTTCACCGCCCAGTGGTAGAGGCGGTGGGGTTCCTCCCGGAGGACGGCGTTGCGCTCCACATGGCTGATGATGGGGCGGATACGCAGCAGTTCCAGGTTCCAGAAGAACTCGTCCAGGTGATCGGGAATGGATTCGTCGGGCAACTCGATGAGGGCGTAAACCCCGCCGTCGTTGACGGTCAGGACCTGCCGGTTCTTGATCAGCCCGGGTAGGTTGATGTCGATGCGGAGTTCCGCGCCGGGATGGACCTTGAGGGGAATCTGGGCATCCGCGAGGAGGCGCCGGCAGGTTTCCACCTGCTCCAGGATGACGGGGCGGCTGTTGTCGAACTTCCCCGGCACCCAGTGGGGGGTGCAGACCACCTCCGTGACGCCGTCGGCAACGGCCACGCGGGCCATCTCCAGGGCCTGTTCCCAGGAGGTGGCGCCGTCGTCCAGTTCTGGTAAAATGTGGCTGTGAAGGTCGATCATCGCGGCGGCCTTTCTATCATTTAGGGTAAATGGGGCGATACCCCCGATGCCCCGAATTAATGATTATCCAAAAACGCTAATTTTAAAGACCTGACCCCCTATTTTTCTGCGTCTTTGCCGTAGTAGCGGCGGCTGCGGAGGGAGCGGCGGCTGCGGGTCTTCTTTTTGCGCTCGCCGTCCTGGCCGTAGTAGTAATAGTAGTACTGGTAGTAATAGTAGCTGTCACGGCCCATATCGACGCCGTTGAGGACCGCCCCGAAGATATGCGCGCTGACGTTCCGGAGCTGGGTGATGGCGTACCGGATGACCTCCCGGTTGGTCTGGTGGGCCCGGATGACCAGGACCACGCCATCGACGATCTTGGAGAGGATGACGGCGTCGGTGACAGCGGAGATGGGCGGCGAATCGATGATGATCCGCTCGTAACGCCCACGCAGCTCCACCAGCATCTCCATCATGTGCTTGGAACCCAGCAATTCCGATGGGTTGGGCGGAACTGGTCCGGAGGCGATCATGTCCACATTGGGGATGTCCGTCTGCTGGATGGCCTCGTCGATGGTGCAGTTCGCCACCAGGATGTTGGAGGTCCCCACGGAGCGGTCCCTCCCGAAGAGCTGATGGACCCGGGGGCGGCGGAGGTCACAGTCCACGACGATCACCCGGCTCCCCGCCTGGGCCATGGCGGCGGCGATATTGGCGGAGCAGGTCGTCTTCCCCTCCCGGGGGCCGGAGCTGGTGACCAGGATGATCTGGGGGGCCACGTCGGCGGAGGAGAACAGCAGGCTGGTCCGGATCCCCCGGTAGGCCTCGCTGGCCGTGGATTTCGGCGAGTGGACGACGACGATGTCCTGGGTGGGGTCGGCATCGGGCCCCGCCGCGCCTCGGGCGCCCTTCCCGACGTCGCTGATGGCGCCACCCAGGACGTTGCCGAGTACGCCGCTGATGGCGCCGGCGACTCCGCCGCTCCCGTCGCCCCCGCCACCGGAATCGCCCCCGCCGCCCGGGTTTCCGCCGCCCTCCTTGGCGGCCACGGCGGCGATGGCGGGCACGGGACCCAGGTAGGGGATCTTCAGTATCCCCGTGACCTCGTCGGGGAGTTTGATGGTGTTGTCGATGTACTCCAGGAAGAAGGCCAGGCCGACGCCCAGCGACAGGCCGACGATGATGGCCAGCAGGATGTTCTGGAGCTTCTTGGGCTTCACGGGCCCCTTGGGGATCTGGGCGGGATCGATGACCCGGATGTTGCCGGTGCGGATGTCTTCGGTAAGGGAGGCCTCCTTGAAGCGCTTCACCAGGAGGTCGAACATCTCCCGGCTCGTCTCCGCCTCCCGTTTCAGGACGGTGTAGTCGATGGCCTTCTGGTTCATGGCCAGGGTCTCGCCCTTCTGCTGCCCCAGGGCGCCCTTGAGGGACTGCTCCCCGGCCAGGGCGACGCGGTACTGGTTATGGAGGGAATCCACCACCCGCTGGATCTCCGCCGCCTTGCGGGCGTTGAGGGTCCGCATCTCGTTGTTCAGGGCGATGATCTGGGGGTGGTTGCTCCCGTAACGCTTCGAGAGTTCGGAGAGGCGCTTGGATATCTCCACCTCCTGCTTCTTGATCTCCTGGATCAGGGGGTTGCTCATGACCTCGGGGATGGAGGCCGACGTATCGGCCCGGTCGGCCAGGGATTTGGCCTGGCGGTACCGGGTCTCCGCCTCCACGCGCCTCGACGTCGCCTCGACGACCTGCTTGTTCAGCTCCGCCAGCTTCTGGGCGGTGATCGTCTCGGCATTGGTGGAGAAGTCCGTGACGATCCCCTGCTCCTGCTTGTAGCGCAGGAGGGCCTGGTCCGCCGTGTCCACCTTCTTCTTTTCCTGGTCGATCTGCTGATTTAGCCAGTTCACCGCGTCCTGGGTGGCCTTGAGCTTCGTCTGGAGGTTGAGGTCGATATAGGCCTTCGCCAGGGTGTTTGCCCCCCGGGCCGCCAGGACTGGGTCCGGGGATTCGAAGCTCACGTCCACCAGGCGGCTGTTCCGGATAGGCGTGACCTTGACAGCGTTGAGCAACTTCCCCACCAGCGGCGAGGTGGGCTCGGCGATCCCGGGCTGCCCCATCAGGGCGGCGTCCTTGTCCGTGGTTTTCATGAGGGACTTGACATAGGCGATGGGGGAAAGGATCCATTCCACGACCTGGGCGATCACGCCGGGTTTGGGGTTGAAGGTCTCGTTGTTTTCCAAATTGAGGCGCTTGATCACCTCGTTGGCCACCGACTTGCTCTCGAGGATCTTGTACTGGGTCTGGTAGTAGTCCAGGCCCGAGGAGTCCACGGACATGACCTCCTGGATGGATACGACCTTGGGGTTTTCCTTCTCGATGACGATGCGGGTGGTTGCCTGGTAGATGGGCGTCGCCGTGAAGGAAAAGATCGTCACACTCACCACGATCACGGCGAAGACCGTGAGGATCGTCCAGCGGTGCTTCATGAGCACCCGGATATATTCCTGAAGATTTACCTGTTTTTGACCGATTTCCATAGGTTTGGCGCTTACTCCCGTTCAGCAGAATTTAAAGAAAAGTATTGTACGAAAATACATCCCTGTCTCCCCTTCCCCTTACCCTCCCCCCGGCAAGGGGAAGGGGCATAAGGATCGGAGGCCACGCCACGCGATTAGAAAAAGCTCTCCGGCACGACAATGAGGTCGTTGGGGCGGATGAAGACCGCCTGGGTCATCTTGCCGGATTTGGTGATGGCGTCCATGTTGACCTTGTAGATCTTCTCCACGCCCTTCTCCACCCGGACGATCCGGGTGCTGTTCCGGGCGGCGATGCGGGTGAAGCCGCCGGCCATGCTCACCGCCTCGGCGATGGTGATGTCCTTCTTGTTGAAGGCGTAGGAGCCCGGGGTCTTGACCTCGCCGATGATGTAGAAGTAGTCCGCGCTGGGGATATAGACCACGTCCTTCTCCATGA
>Ga0208040_1004568_pt1 | contig 10478 bp, 9 predicted proteins | sample AD_UKC083_MetaG_FD_184431 | JGI IMG/M metagenome (GOLD analysis project Ga0208040, IMG submission 184431) | Active sludge microbial communities of municipal wastewater-treating anaerobic digesters from USA - AD_UKC083_MetaG (SPAdes) (version 2) | ecosystem: Engineered > Bioreactor > Anaerobic >... | reverse complement strand
TTCACGTGCTGTCGAGCAAAGAGGCGGAGATAAAAAACCACAGCTATCTGACTTAAGAGATTCCGGCTCTATCGAACAGGATGCTGATATAGTTATGTTTTTATACCGACCCGATGAAGAAGATAGGTCAAATGCCAAACTTATTGTTGCTAAACACAGAAACGGTCCGACTGGAGAATTAGATTTGTTCTTTAGAACTGAATTCACAAAGTTCTACGAGGTTGAGCAGAAGACAGAGTAGAGTAGTCTTTTTAGATTTTAATCGTTAATATGTTTTCATTGATATTTTTATATTATTGTATTTTGGATTTAAATTAATTTATCAATATAAGGGTTTTTCTTGTGTTAAAATAATTGCATTGGCCGTGGTGGCGGAATGGTATACGCGGTGGTCTCAAAAACCACTGGGATCTGATCCCGTGTGGGTTCGACTCCCACCCACGGCACCATTACTCTCGTTTATAGATCAGGTTTTTTCATGAATTAAAAATTGCTGAAGATAGAACTCTGGTGGGAGGAGAGGTCGACAATTACGTAGCGAAGCGGAGTAATTGCTTTGCGAAGCAAAACTCCCACCCACGGCACCAATATTATATTAAAATCTCAACATTCTAAAATAAAAAAAGGTAGAAAAAATAAATTTTTTCTACCTTGTTGAGTAACTTTCTCCTTTTTATTTAAAAACTAACTTAAAAATCACAATCTAAACTCACTTCTTGATCTATCAAACTCAGATGGATCCAAGACATGGGTTTTTGAAATGATTTCAATCCCATTGCTCGTTATAAGTAAGCTGTTTGTCTTTGCACCTCCACCAAAGAAACTTACTCCGTCCAAGATGTGCTTGGTGGCAGTTGATAGAGATGTGACAGCTGTGACACAGAAGATTAAATGATCTCCCCGAGCAAGATCGTTTTGGGTGTAGACCTTGTTTAAATCAACTCCCATAGAGATTAATCTTTCTTTATCTTTATCATCTCGAGTCCAGAACTTTGCCTGCATTTCCCCACCCAGCATTTTTACTGCTGTTGCAGTTATTACTCCTTCGGGAGATGCACCAATTCCCATCAAGGCGTGAGTGCTTGCTCCCGAGATACAAGTTAAAATTCCGGGAATTAAATCACCGTCAGCTATTACTTGAGCTCTCGCTCCAGTTGCCCTGATCCTGTTAATTAATTCGTGGTTTCTATCCCGGTCCAAAACTGTGATTGTTAGGTCATCTACATCTCGGTTTAGAGTTGCTGCAATGATAGAAATATTTGCCTCAACGGAATTTAATATGTTAATTTTTCCTGCCACTTTCGGACCAACAACAAGTTTGTCCATATACCCATCACTTGCAGAAATCAAACCTCCTGGGTTAGAAGCAGCAAGTACACATATTGCGTTTGGCCCAAGCTTCGCTGTGGCATTTGTATTTTCAAGAGGATCAACAGCTAAATCAATCTGAAAAGAGCCGTTACCAATCTCCTCACCTATAAATAACATTGGGGCTTTATCACGCTCGCCTTCCCCAATTTTAACAGTTGTTTTCGTTCCTCTTATATCTCCCAAGGTTTTTCTCATAGCGTTGACCGCGGCTTCGTCAGCTGCGTTTTTATCGCCATGTCCTGCGGCTCTGGCTGCACTTACAGCTCCCATTTGAGTTACATCCAGCAGCTTGCCCTCTAAATCCCTGAATTTCTCCAGGTCAAAACTTTGCAGTATTGTCATTTTTCTCTCCTTTTTTGGTATGATTTTTACCCTTTTTATTTTTGGGACAAGATTATATCAAAATTATTAATAAAAAGTGGTAGAATATCCAACGTATGGTAGTTACAGATTTAAAAAACGGAATAATATTTAAAGAAAACGGCCACCCGTTCGTGGTTGTTAAATATCAGCACGTTAAAATTAGTAGAGGTAGTGCTCAAGTTAGAATAAAGATGAAAGACCTTATAACAGGTCAAGTGCTGGAAAAATCATGGCAATCAACAGCACACGTCGAAGATACTTATGTAGAAACAAAAAATGTTCAATATTTGTATAAAGATAGTGGTTACGTTTTCATGGATCCTGACACCTACGATCAATTTACGATTAGCGAAGATATAATAGGTGACTCAGCTGCCTTTTTAAAAGAGGGTGAGAAAGTAATGGTCAAATATTTTGAAGGAACTCCAATAATTGTTGATCTTCCTATAACTATGGTTTTTGAAATTAAATATACTGAACCCGGCTTTAAAGGAAATACAGTTACAAATGTCTATAAGGATGCAGAAATAGAAAATGGTACAAAAGTAAAGGTGCCGACATTTATTAAAATAGGGGATAAAATAAAAGTAGATACCAGAAGCGGTGAGTACGTATCTAAGGCTTAAAGATTAAAAATGATTCCTGAAAGTATAAATCAAGGATCCGGAAATATCAGTACTATTTTAATATTTGGTGTTATAGGTTTTATTTGCTGGGTATTTATACTTTGGGGTGAATCAAAAAAAGATGGTTTCAACACCCAGAGGTTTTTGGATTTGTCTTTTATTTCACTAATAATTTCCGGTTTATTAACATATATAATTTTCAGAATAGTATCGTGGACAAAGATTTATCATCCTTATCATGTCATCTTGAGAATAGACGAAGAACTTTTATATAGCATGTCTATTTTCATTTTTTCGTTGTTTCCTATTTACTATTACCGAAAAAAATATAATTGGTCTATTTACAGAATCTTAGATATTTATTCCTTGGGATTTTCAATACTTTTATTAATTATGAGTATCGGCAGATATTTAATATCAGGTCAAAGAGAATATGTAATTTTGTTTTTTACCCTCTCTGTCTTATATTTGCTGCTTATAAGAAGAAGAGGTTATAGATTTGTTTCAGGTATGGTATTTTCAGTCTTTTGCTTCTTTATTAGTGCTTCTCTTATCATTTGTTTAAAAAGGGGTGGCTCTTTACTATTCGCTTCAATTCTGTTTACAATAGGAGTTGTAAATTTGTATTTCAGGGGTAAAAAAAATATGTCAAAAAATATATTGCCGGAACATTTCTTAGAAAAATTAAAAAATAAATTAATAAATAAAGATAAAAGACTTTCACAGCAACAAAGGTCTTTGATACAGAACGATCCTTATCTTCAGCAGGGTAGAGCAACAGACAACGCGGAAACCTTAGATGACGTTCTTGAGGATACAAGTAAAAATGTTACTGACGCGGTGTTGCACAATATGAAGGGTGTGAGAGTTCAGGTCAGGAAAGCTCTAGCAAGAATTAACATTGGTAAATATGGAAAATGTGAGGTTTGTGGAAAACCGATAGATAAAGCCAGGCTCGAGGTTTATCCCGAGGCTACAACTTGTATAGATTGTGCTACTGATCATTCCCAGATTGAAGAGGTCAAGGAAGATGAGATGTTAGAGAAAAATTTATAGTGTTTGAAGTAACCTACAATTGCAATTATTTGTTATTTAATCACATATCCTTAGGGCTATTTGTTTTTTCTTCAATAATATTACTTTTTTCTTTTATTGTATTTGTAAGAAGAAGTTTTAAAAAAAATATGTTTGTCGATATCGGAGGGTTGTTGGTATCTTTAGGTGGGTTAAGTAACATTTACGAATGGGCAAGATACGGGTGTGTTAAGGATTACTTTAATTTTTTAAATTTATTTAAGTTTAATATAGCTGATTTATTGATTTCTACAGGTATAATCTTGGTTATTATTGGGATATGGAAAAAGAAATAAAAATAATATTTGAAGATAAGAACATTTTAATATTGGATAAGTGGTCCGGGTTGGTTGTGAACAGGTCAAATACTTACAAGGAAACCACATTACAAGATATTTTAGAAAAAACATACCCCGAGCTTTATTTGAATGTATCCGATCAAGAGTACTTGAGCAGATCGGGATTAGTACACAGACTAGACAAAGATACCTCAGGTATTGTAGCAGTTGCCAAAAATACAGATACTTTTCATTATCTTTTACACCAGTTTAAACAAAGGAAAACCTTAAAAGAATATATTGCTGTTGTTCATGGGGAGATAGAGGATGAAATTATTGAAATTGACGCACCTTTAGCTAGAAATCCTAAAGCCCCGTTACGGATAGCTGTTGTATCAGGGGGAAAACCTGCTTTTACTAAAATTGAGAAAATGTATTCCAAAAATATTGATGGTAATACTTACACTTTAGTAAGGGTTTTTCCTAAAACGGGCAGGACACATCAGATAAGAATCCATCTGTCATCTATCGGACATCCTGTAGCAGGTGATAAAATATATTGCGCATCTAATTTACTCGAAAACGATAATATTGTTTTTAGTAGGCTAATGTTACATGCCGAAATATTAGGTTTTATTGACCCCGAAAATCAAAAATTTCACCGTTTTAAATCCCCCTTGCCAAACGAATTCAAAATATAATATGATATATCAGATATATCTATGAAAAATTCTCCTGCCCAAAGGAAATATAAGTCAGGTTCCAAGACATCTATTAACCGCTCTGTCCGAAAAAGAATATTTAGGATTGGTTTGGTGTTGTTGGTGTTCGTATTCTCCTTAGGTTTGTTATTTTCATATTCTTTTTATAAATATTTAAATCAAAAATTTGCTTCAGCTTCATCTTCAACCAGTTATTCAATATCAGATGATTTAATTCCTACAGTTTCTTACATTGTTGTGGAGGATTTAGATAGTGATCCAGTGGTTGTAAAAAAAGTACATTTCATGATTTTTAATAAAAGTAATAAAAAGCTGTCTATATATGACTTACCGGTAGATAAGGATTACTCATTACCTGGGAAGTTTGGCAATGAAATTTTAAGCAGAGTTTTTGCCTTAAGTTCGTTGAATTCAGATGATAAATTCTTATCAGGAGCTAATTATGTGAACAGGTCTATTTTAAAACTCTTTGGTTTTAAAGTGGATAAATTTTTACTGACTGATGAAAGCCACGAAGATTTTTTTGACACCCTTTGGCGTAATGGAGACGTACTAAGTATAAAAAGTCTACGTGATGTTGCTGGTTTAGACGGCTCTTTTAAAACCGATATTGATATAAGAGAGTTCTATGACCTTATGTCATTTATAAATTCATTACCTTCGGATAGAGTGGTGGATGATAAAAATTTTCCCGAATCTTTTAAAAATACCGGTATTTTTGATAATTCTATAAGAGAAATTACTTTTGATTCTCCAGTAGCAGGGGAAAAGAAAAATATTTCAGTTCTTAATGGTACCAATTACGATGGGCTTGCCTCCTTTGGCGCTAGAGTAATAGAAAACTACGGAGGTAGGGTGGTGGCCACCAACAGTACCACGAGAACATATGACAAAAGTGTCATTATAACCGATGATATTAATTCTCAGACAACCGGATTTCTATCCAGGGTTTTTAAAATTGACAACATTGTACCTAAGGATCAGGCAGGTGTTTATATCGAAAATGAAGTGGATAGATCGGATGTGGTGGTCATTTTTGGATTTGACAGTTCTAACGATTTGTATTAGTATATTCACAGTACTCTCTCCTTTCTATCCCCCGTCCCAAATTAGGGCGGGGGTTTATTTTATTCCCCAAAGAAAAGTCTGATTTCTTTGTTTAACTTGGTTTTTAGGTTTTTCTTTGTCCATCGGACTCGCTCCAAAAGGAGCTCGTCAGAGGGCGGGGGTTTATTTTATTCCCCAAAGAAAAGTCTGATTTCTTTGTTTAACTTGGTTTTTAGGTTTTTCTTTTTCCATCGGACTCGCTCCAAAAGGAGCTCGTCAGAGGGCGGGGGTTTATTTTATTCCCCTAAATTAAATTGTTTACTGATTGTAGTTATAGGTTTTTAATATAAAAATATGGAAATAAAAAATTATTTAGCTTTGTTTTTAGGTTTTTTTGCTGTGGTTTTAGGAATATACCTAAGGTTTAAACCCAAAAAATCCAAATCAACAGGTTCTTCGGGATCCGAAAGAGTAGTCTTAGAAGTCCAACTGAGCAGAAACGACGAGGAAAAGAGAGACATTCAAGCATCTTCTTTAAGCGCTGAAAATATGTTTTCCGCTTTACACGGTCTTTTGAAAGACGACCCTTCTATCCAGGAATCATTGTCTTTTGAAATGGCAGCTTCGGGAGAAAGAGGGATAAGATTTTATGTCACAACCCCAGCTTCGGTTTTAAGCTTTGTAGAAAGCCAGATATACGCTCAATATCCAACTTCGAGTATTAACATAGTTTCCGACTACACTCCTGCGATAAATACTTCTCATACCGACTATAAAGTTTCCAGTATTGTATTTTCCAAACCTGATTATTACCCGATAAAAAGCTTCAGAGATTTTGAAACCGATCCCATGTCTTCAATATCATCTTCGGTGTCTAATTTAAAGCCGGGGGAGGAGGTTTGGGTACAGGTTTTATCAAGACCAATAGCGGATAAATGGCAACAGGATGGTTTTGATTATGTTAATAAGGTTAGGGAGGGTCAGGATCCGGGAAAAACCAAGAGCGCTTATAATATTTTTTTTGATGTTATAAAAAAAGAATTGTTCGAAATTACTGCAGGAGTTCTTACCGGTCTTTTTTCTAGACCTACCGACGGTACTGAGGTTAAAGGAAAATATATCACCTCTGTACCTAAAATAAGTGCGGCTAAAGAAACAGAGCTAAAAGCTATAGAAAATAAATTATCGAGGATGGGTTTTGAGACAGTTATTAGGGCTGTTTCGGCATCAACACAGCCTGATAGAGTAGATGCTAACTTAAGATCAATAACTGCTTCGTTAGAGCAATTTTCAAGTACAAGTTTAAATAGTTTTTTAGGTAAAAATGAGGATAATAAACAGTCTGCTCTAGACGCGTATAAAAAAAGAGATTTTGATTCAGAGAGATCAATAATATTAAATACCGAAGAAATGGCCTCTCTGTATCACTTCCCCCTCTCACATATAGATACCCCTAACATTTCTTGGGTTTACTCAAGAAAATCCGAGCCACCGACTAACTTGCCAATAGAAAATTGCACATACATAGGGGAGACTATGTATAGAAATCAATCAGTTAAGTTCGGAATTCGAAACGATAATGATGATAGATTAAGGCACCTTTATGTTATTGGGAAGTCAGGTACTGGAAAATCCTCTTTGTTTGTTACAATGCTGTCTCAGGATATTGCAAATGGTCAGGGAGCTGCAATTTTGGATCCTCACGGAGAGACAATAGAAGACATACTTGATAGAATTCCTGACAATAGGGTTGAGGATGTTATTTATATGGATCCTTCTGATACTGAGTTTCCTGTTGCACTAAATCTTTTGGAAATTGATGATCCTTCTCAAAAGAATTTGATGGCTTCAGGTTTGGTGTCAGCAATAAAGCAGCATTTTGATTTTTCATGGGGACCTAGGTTAGAGTATTTACTAAATTATTGTGTTTTAACCTTATTGGAAGTCCCCGGTACAACAATGTTAGGTATAACAAGGCTGCTCGAGGATCAAAATTATTTAAATTATATTTTACATTTTGTAAGAGATCCCCTGGTTCAAAAATTTTGGTCAGAGGAGTTTAAACAAATGAAAGGTAACCAAAAATTAGTTACCGAAGCTATATCGCCAATTCAGAATAAAGTTAATAGATTTTTAGCATCAACCACCATTAGAAATATTCTCGGTCAGAGAAAATCCACTATAGACATTTGGGATGCAATGAACTCGGGTAAAATATTATTAATGAATTTATCAAAGGGTAAAATAGGCCAGGATAACGCGAACTTGCTCGGAGCCCTTCTTGTATCAAGAATTCAATTCTATGCCCTTCAGAGAGCGAGAATACCGAATGACAAAAGAAGGCCCTTTTATTTGTATGTCGATGAGTTTCAAAATTTTGCCACCGGTAGTTTTGAAGAGATACTTTCAGAATCAAGAAAATACAAATTGGGGCTTAATTTAACACACCAGTTTACTGGTCAGCTTCCAGAAAACCTTCTTAAAGCTGTTTACGGAAATGTTGGTACGATAATGACCTTTTCTTTAGGTGCTCCCGATGCTAAGGAATTAGCAAAAGAATTTGCTCCTTATTTTGGTGAGGAGGATATAATATCGTTGGAAAGATTTCAGGTGTACACTAAGCTAATGGTAGATGGGATGACTTCCCATCCTTTTTCAGCTAAAATACTAGTTCCTTGGGCTGATGATTTTATGGTTAAAAAAACTAATAATAGAGAGAAAGTGTTACAGAGAAGTAGAGAAAAGTACGCGGTGCAAAGAGATGTGGTAGAGGGAAGAATTAATAAGTGGCTTACCACAAGATTTGATAAAGGTCTGGCCATTGCTCAGGAGTATTCAGAAAAAAATATAAATGAAGTTAAGAAGGATATAAATTTAGAGAGTACGGAGGAGTAAAAAATGTCAGAAAATAATGAACAAACTAAAGATAATTTTGATTTTCAGGGAAATTATCAAAAGAAGTATGAGAATATAAAAAATTTAGTACAAGCTGCTTTAAATCAGTTGGATAAGGTTCAAAATGCTATCGAATTGTTGGAGAGCGAAGATAGAAGAGCTCATTATCAAAGTATACCCGGAACAGAAGGTGTTTTTGACGGTCAGAACCTAATAGCTCAAGACGGAAGAAAGACAGAAGTTCCGTCAAATTACGCTGCAAAATCTAAACTCGTTTATGGAGATATTTTAAAAGTATTTACCGATTCAGGAAGACAAATTTTTAAACAAATAGATAGGGTAGAGAGGAAGACTGTAGAAGGTGTTTTAACAAAGAAGGAAGGGAAGTGGTATTTATTGACAGATATCGGTACTTACAAGATATCGGACGCTTCCGCGGAGTATCACAAAGCAGAGTTAAACAACAGAGCGTCTGCCTTAATTCCCGCACAAAATCCCAAGGTACCTTTTGCCTCATTAGAAAGGGTTTTTAATGAAAATAAAGAATCAAGCGTACATGTTCGACCAGAAGTTAAGGAATTAAATGAAAAAACTAATTTAAAAGTCAGTACAGTTAAAAAACCTATAAAAGATAAACAAATTGTAAAAAAACCTTCCGGTCCTATCAGCCATGGCGATAAAAGTACGAAATTTGTAAAAAAAGAGCAGGACGAAAAAGAAATTATAGTTAAAAATGTAGAAAAGCCCTTAAATAAGAAAGAAAAACCAAAAACAGAATATATTGATAATATAATGGGAGACGACGATCTGAGGTAATTATTTATTCAATTTCCTCTTCACTTTCTATTTCGATTTCCATTTCGGGTTCTTCTATAGTGCCTTTTCTCAAATAGGGTCTAATCTCTACTTTATCAGGTTTAAAGATAGGTACAGATGTTTTTATTAAAACAGTAATATCTTTGTCGTCCCATTTTATGTAAGTAACCTTGATATTAGAATGCTTTTCTACAGCGCACGTTAATCTTTGAGCAATATACTCATCTGTAATTTCACCAATTAGGATTGATTTTTTCTTTCTATCAAAATAAATCTCCACTTTATTCTTTTTTATCTTTACAGGTAGTTCCTCACCTGAGGTAATATCGCCTTTTTTAACATTTTTAGAAATTACTTGGAATACTGCTTCACAAGAGGTTCCCGGCTCTTTTAACAGAGCTTTTGTACTTAATTTGGTTCCATTTCCATTACATTCAGTTTTTTGATTTTTCGCTAGATCATAATTTTTTAAGGCGATGGAGTTTATTGGGTCTTTCTCTAAAACCTCTTTGAACATTTTCTTAGCCTTTGTAAAATCCTTTGTTTGAAGATAACACCTTCCAAGTCTGATTTTTGCATCAATATTATTGGGATATGCTTTTAATATATCGGAATTTAAGCTTATTGCTTCGGCCCATTTTTGCTTTAATGACGCCTCAATAGCCTTTTTTGTTAGTACTGCTAGGCTAAAACTCATAAGTGATAGCATATAAAAATATAAAAATTTGTCAATAAGCGATTTCTAAAAAGTTAATAATATTTTTGAATAAAAAGTAATTAAAGTGTGCTAATATATCTTCTATGTCAGGACATTCAAAATGGGCTAATATAAAAAGAAAAAAAGAAGTTACGGATGCTAAGAAAAGCAAAATATTTTCAAAAATGAGTAGGTTAATATCAGTCGCAGCAAAAAATGGTGCTGACGTAGATTCAAATCCTACTTTAAGGCTTGCAGTTGAGCGCGCAAAAGAAGCAAGAATGCCTAAGGAAAACATAGACAGGGCAATAGATAAAGGCTCGGGTCAGGGTGGTTCGGTTAGTTTTTTTGAGACTATCTACGAAGGTTTTGGACCTAACGGAGAGGCTTTCTATATTAAAGCTTTGACAGACAACATAAATAGAACTGTGGCTGAAGTGAGAAATATATTCAGTAAACACGGGGGTTCCTTAGGTGGTTTAGGAAGCACTGCGTATATCTTCTCACCGGATCCAGATAATCCGAGTTACACTATCGAGGTTGATTCTTCAGCGGCAAAAAGTTTGGAAGGAATATTGGACGAGCTTGA
>Ga0208040_1004558_pt1 | contig 10493 bp, 11 predicted proteins | sample AD_UKC083_MetaG_FD_184431 | JGI IMG/M metagenome (GOLD analysis project Ga0208040, IMG submission 184431) | Active sludge microbial communities of municipal wastewater-treating anaerobic digesters from USA - AD_UKC083_MetaG (SPAdes) (version 2) | ecosystem: Engineered > Bioreactor > Anaerobic >... | reverse complement strand
CCTGGGCCGCCGGCACCTATCCGGCGGACCGCTACGCCCTGGTCCTCTGGAGCCACGGCATGGGGTGGAAGAACGGAGCGGCCGAGGCGGCCACCAAGGGCATGATCACCGACGGGACCTCCCCCGCCATGCCGCTCGGCGTTCTTTCCCGGGCGGTGCGGGCCAGCGGGGTGCACTTCGACGTCATCAACTTCGACACCTGCCTCATGGGGATGTACGAGGTGGCCTACGAGTTCCGCGACCTTGCCTCCTACCTCGTGTTCTCCGAGGAGGAGTACCCGGCCAACGGGGACCCCTACCACACCATCCTCACTCACCTCAGGCAGGACCCGTCCATGGACGGCCTCCAGCTGGCGGGCACCATCACCGCCGACTGCATGGCGTTCTATTCCCTGCCCAACGTAGATTTCACCATGACCAAGTCAGCGGTGGACACGGCCGTGGTCGACCAGCTCCATGCAGAGATGTGCGACCTGGCCGGATACCTCATCGACCACATGGACAGCGCGCAGAAAGGCACCATCGAGGAGGCACGGTCCGAGGCCCTGGCCTACGACTACCCCGCGAACCTCGACCTGGGCGACTTTCTCCAGAAGCTCAGGGACAGGACAGAGGACGCCGTGCTGCAGGCCATGATCGACGGCATCCTGCAAAACACCCTGCCCGGGCTCGTGGTGAGCAACGAGGTGCACCAGGGCACCGGCGACGCTGCCAACGAGGGCATCACGAGCTCCCGGGGCATAGCCATCTACCTCCCCTCAGTGATCAACGCAGGGGAGCTCCTCCTCTACGAGGGCCTCGAGTGCAGCCAGTCTCCCGATGGCAGGACCTGGAGCGATTTCGTGCTCAGCTTCCTCACTCAGGCCTGACGGGTGCAGCGTATGCGGAGCCTTGCCGAAAGAAACGCAGGGTGGGAAATAAACGGTGAATGTATGACTCATGGAAACGCCTCCAGTCTCACCGCCCGAACGGGGATCGTCGCATTCCACCGGATCGGCTTAGGGTTTCTCCCCGCCTTCATCAGGGTCGGGGTCGGTATCGGTATCGGGGTCGATCCCGATATATTCCTTTCGACCCCGATACCGACCCCGACCCCGAATGCAGTGTGTTCCATCGGGGCTTCCTCGGTTTTCCGGGCACAGGGAGAACCACGCAGCCCTGCCCGCGCGGGGAGGAGGATCCTGGTGCTCCTGGCCGCCCTGCTGGCGGCGGTTGTGCTGGGCGGCCCGGCAGCGGTTCCTGCCGCGTCAGCCCCGGCCGCTCCTGCCCGGGAGGCGGCGCTGGAAAAGGAGGCTGCACAGGGCCTGAACTCCTTCGGCCTGGAGCTCTACGCCCGCCTCAGGTCCCGGGAGGGGAACCTGTTCTTCTCCCCCTGGAGCGTGTCCTCGGCCCTGGCCGTGGCGTACGAGGGAGCACGGGGCAGCACGAGGAAGGGCATGGCGACGGCCCTGCGCTTCCCCCTCGGTCAGGGCTCGTTCAGGGAGTCTTTCCATCGCCTCCAGGGCACGGCGGGCCGCATGGACTCAGAGCACGGCCTGACCGTGAAGGCGGCCCGCTCCCTGTGGACGGGAGATCCGAGAAGCTTCACGAAAGACTACCTCGACCAGGCGGCCGGACATTTAAGCGCGTCCCTGTTCACAGCCGACTTCGCACGGGACCCGGAGGAGGCCAGGAGGCGGATCAATGCCTGGGTGAGAGCTGAGACCGGAGGCCTCATCGAGGCGCTCTTCGAGAAGGGCGCTCTCACTGCGGGGACGAAGATCGTCATCGCGGATGCCCTGTATTTCTCCGGCCTGTGGTCCCTGCCGTTCGACCCTCGGCAGACCTGGAAGGAACCTTTCCACCGGGAAGGCAGGCCCGACGTGTCCGTGCCCATGATGCACCGGCAGGGGAGCTACAGGGTCAGGGACCTGAAGGGACTGAGCATGATCGAGCTTCCCTGCGGGAAGGGGGAGGTCTCCATGATCGTCCTCCTGCCGGACAGGGGCAGTAGACTGAAGGCGGTGGAAGAGCGCCTGAGCCCGAAAACCCTGGCCTCGTGGACAGACGGCCTCATGGCCTCGGAGCACGGCGAGGTGGCGCTCACGCTCCCCCGCTTCAGCGTGTCCTTCGGCGGCGAACTCACGGCCGAGCTTTTGGCCATGGGCATGGGCAGCGCCTTTTCACCTGACGCCGACTTCTCGGGCATGACCGGCCGAAAGGGACTGTTCATCAGCACCGTGGCACACAAGGCCCGCATCGAGGTGGACGAGAAGGGAGCCAGGGCGGCTGCTGCAGGCGGCGTGGCCATGAGCAAGGGGGTCAGGGAGTCGAGGATGTTCATCGTTGACCGCCCCTTCGTGTACCTCGTCCGGGAGAACCGGTCCGGGGCGATCCTGTTCATGGGCAGGGTCATGGAGCCGGGTTCGTAAGCCTTCTCAGCGCTTCACCACGAGCACGGGGCCGGCTGCCGACCTGATGACCCCTTCGGACACCGAGCCCAGGAGCATCTCCCTGAGGTTGCTCTTGCCGTGGGAGCCCAGTACGATGACCGAGGCCTGCTCCTCGTGCTCCGCCCTCAGGATCAGGCTCGTGGGTATGCCCACGTCGATCCTCGTGGTCACCCGGTAGCCTGCCTCCTCAAGCCTGGTCCTCACCGCGTTTATCCTGAACTCGGCGTCCTCCCGGAGGTTCTTCTCGAACTCCAGGGCGACCATGGGGTTGTACACGAGGAGGTCCATGGTCCTCGAATCGATGACGTGCAGGATGATCACCTCGGACGCGCCGGTGCACTTGAGCTCCTCGATGTACCCGACCGCCGCCTGGGCCACATCCGAGAAATCGGTTGGATAGAGTATCCGGTGGAACATGGCGTCTCCCGTGCTCATGAGCGTGCCCCCCTGAGTATTGTATTAGATCCCATCGGCTCATTTCCCAATGTCTCAACCCCTCCCAAGGCACTCACCGGGTCTTGCCCTTGCCGTCGTATGCGGTTATACAGGAAGCTCGGACCTGCATGAGGACCATGAGGGGAGGGGGAGTATGGAGATGTACCTTGCGGCGGGCGTGGTGTTCGGCCTCTCGGCAGGCCTCTCGCCGGGACCCCTGCTCGCCCTCGTGCTCGCGGAAACCCTCAGGCACGGGTTCCGGGCAGGTGCCCTGGCGGCGCTGGCGCCCCTGGCAACTGACCTCCCCATCGTGGCCCTGACCCTGTTCCTCGTCGTTGAGGTGGCCGGAACGAACCTGGCCCTGGGGATGATCTCACTGGCCGGCGTCGTGTTCCTCGCCTGCCTCGGGTACGAGACCTTCACAAGCACCTCGCCCCCTGACGTGGACGGGGATGAGGAGCCCCGTTCGCTGGGCAAGGGGATCGTCACCAACTTCCTGAGCCCTCACCCCTACCTGTTCTGGATGACCGTGGGCTCCCCCATGGCCGTGCGGGCCTGGTCCGAAGGGCCTCCCCGGGCCGTGCTCTTCGTGGCCGGGTTCTACGTCTTCCTCGTGGGGTCGAAGGTTGTCCTGGCAGCCCTGGTGGACAGGGGGAGGCATCTCATGGCCGGCAGGGCATACCGCCTGTGCATGCGCGGGCTGGGCATCCTCCTGTGGCTGTTCGCCCTCCTCCTGGCCTTCGATGCGGTACGCCTGCTCGGGGGCCGGGGCTGAAGACCGCCCCCTGTTTTCATCGGGGTCGGGGTCGGTATCGGTATCGGGGTCGAAAAGAATGTATCGATATCGACCCCGACCCCAGTGTGCTTTACCGGACGATCCTTTGTCTTCCGCATGGGGAGAGGGGCGGCTTCATTCCTCGATGAAGGACTTGCTGATGTCGATGAGGCGGTCGCCCAGGCTGGTGAGCTCGGCCTGCAGCGACTTGTCGTCCGTATGGGTGGCCTCTGCGGCGATGAACTCGAGGAGGATGTTGAGCTCTTCGAGGGAGTATTTCGCTATGATCTTGTCTTCGTCGAGGAGGGAGATCTTCAGCCGCTCGGTGAGCTTCGGGTAGCGGAAGGTGCTCTCGCAGATGAGGTCGCGCTCGCGCAGCCCCAGCTTTATGGGTATCTTTTCCCCCTGTCTGATGAGACGTCTTCTCTTCATCACGTGTCCCCCTGATATAGAATATAAGGGGGTCGAACGGATCGTCACCTTCAGAATCGGCCTGGCGCAACGGTTGGCAGGGAGGCGTCCCCTCAGCGGAGGTTTGTCTCCAGGACGGCCAGGAGATGGCGTGCGATGGCGTCGGGCTGGTCGATGAAAGGCCAGTGGCCCGCATCGTCCACCTTCACGAGCGGCACCCCGGCGGCCTCGAGCAGACCCAGGGAGTGCCCCTGCGTGCCCCGGGGATCGCCCCAGAGGTAGCAGGCCGGGACCTTCAGACCTGCGAGCCGCAGGCCCAGGTCTTCCCTGGCGGAGAGGTCCATGAGCTCGGTGGAGCTGGCGTAGAGCTGCCTCGGGTCGCACATGCGCATGCTCGCGTAGTACATCCTCAGCGCCTTTTCGTGCATGCCCCTGCGGTAGGTCTCCTCGCAGAACATCTCGTAGCCGTACGCCAGGAAGTCCTCGAGGGTGTGCCCCGCGATCCTGCAGCTGAGCGTGCAGTCCTCGGCCGATATGTTCCCTTCGACGTTGACGAAGAGGCGCACCAGCTCGGGGTGCCGCTCGCAGAGGCAGGTGCCGATCACCCCGCCCAGGGAGTGACCCAGGAGGAACACGGCATCGGCGGCGTACAGCGAGATCCACCCGGCAACGGCGTCGGCATACTCGACGACGCTCAGAGGCGCATGGGTCCACGGGCTCTTCCCGTACCCCGGCAGGTCCGGTGCGATGTGGGTGAACCCCTTGAGGAGCGGGTGGGCCATGAGGTGCTCGAGGCACAGGCCGGATTCGCCCAGGCCGTGGACGTAGAAGATGAGGCCCTGCGGCCGGTCGGCTTCCACCAGTCTCATGTGCGTCCCGTGGTAGAAACCTTGAACCAGCATGGTTCCTCCTGTGGAACGGTTTTCCTGATCCGGCGGCCAAAAACCCCGGAGAATATACGGCTGCGTGCAAAGAATACGGTTCGGGGCTCTCTGTGCCGGTACAGTAAAGATATAGCACGGCACGGGGATATTGCAAACGGGGCTGGAAGAGGGCAAAAAAAAAGCCAAGAAGCACGACGCTGCCTGGCAGTTATGAAGAGAGTTTTTTTCTACCCTCTCCTATCGGACGAGCGAGGGAAACCCTGAAGGATTTTTTCAGCGGGAACAGCGTGGGACCGACCGCCGTGCGGGCGACGAGGGAGGGCCCGCCTAGACGATCTCGATCCCCGGGTACCTCTCGCCCAGCAGGCCGTCGCGGTCCATCTGGAGGGCCCCCGGCAGGGCCTCGAGGATGTCCCGGGCGGTCATGCCGTCCTGGCCGACGGCCTCGGCTGCGAGGTCGCCTGCCACGCCGTGCAGGAACACCCCCTTGCACACCGCGTCGTCGATGGGGAGCCCCAGGCCGTACATGGCGGCGATGGTCCCGGTGAGCGCGTCGCCCGAGCCGGCGGTGCCCATGCCCGAGTTGCCGCTCGTGTTGATCCTGACGCGGCCGTCGGGGAAGCCGATGAGGGTGGAAGCGCCCTTGAGCACGATGACGGCCCCCAGGTCGGAGGCCCATCTCCTGAGCACGCCGATCCGGTCCGCCTCGATGCGGTCCTTCTGAAGGCCCGTGATCCGGGACATCTCGCCCATGTGGGGCGTGAGGACCGTTGGCGAAGTGCGCCTCCTGATGATGTCGAGGTCCTTCGCCAGGGCGGCTATGCCGTCCGCGTCGAGGATCACGGGCTTGTCCGTCCCTGCGGTCAGCTCGCGCACGAGCTGGGCGGTCTCCTCGTTCAGGGACAGGCCCGGGCCGATGACCGTGATGTCCATCTTTCCCGCCAGGTCGAGCAGCGCGTCGAGGTTCTCGTAGGAGATGCTCCCCTGGGAGGTCTCCTTCTGGGGCAGGAAGACGATCTCGCTGGCGATCGTCCCCACGAAGGGCATGATCCCCTCGGGGCACGCGAGTCTCGAGTACCCGCCGCCGGCCTTGAGAAAGGACATGGCCGAGAAGGAGGGCGCGCCAAAGTAGCCGCGGGCCCCGGCCACGAAGAGCGCCTCGCCGAAGGTCCCCTTGTACCCGGCAGGGTCGCGCACGGGCAGGGCAGGGGGGATGTTCACCTCGAGGAGGATCTCTTCACATCCGGTGAGCGCGGGCGGGAAGGAGATGTGGGTTACGAAGAGCCTTCCCCCCAGGTGGCTTCCCGGGGGGAGGAGGTTGCCGATCTTGGGCAGGCCGAAGGTCACGGTGAAGTCCGCCTGCACCGCGCATCCCATGACGCAGCCGGTGTTGCCGTTGATGCCCGAGGGGATGTCGAGGCTGAGCACGGTCCGGGGGCACCCATTGACCTCCCGTATGACGTCGGCGAAGAGCCCGGTCACCTCCCGCTGCAGGCCGGTGCCCAGCAGGGCGTCCACCACGGCGTCGGCGTGGATCAGCTCGTGGCGCAGCCCCTGGATCGAATCGAGGTCCGTTACCTCGATGGGCAGCCTGCCCAGGATCTCGAGGTTTTTCCGCGCCGCGTTCCGGTACTTGTCCCTCTCGCCCAGGATGAACACCTTCGGGGTCCCGCCAGAGGAGAGGATCTTCCTGGCCACCACGAAGCCGTCTCCGCCGTTGTTGCCCGGACCGCACAGGATGACGAAGGTGGAGCCGCGGATGCCAACCTCGCGGTCGAGCACGGTGCACGCCGCAAGTCCCGCGTTCTCCATGAGGAGCAGCTCCTCAATGCCGTACCTTTCGGACGCGGCCGCGTCCATGGCCCTCATCTCCTCGACGGAGCTCACCTTCATACAATCTCACCTCCCGGGGTCAAGCCTTGAGGATCGGACAGGACGGATGCCTGCAGGCGCAGCGGGGACTGGAGGGTGCCTCCCCGTCGTGCGGCGCGCGCACGGCGGCCGGGCGCCGCCTGCGGCTGCCTGCCCTGACGGTTACTTCTTCCTGGACTGGCAGTCGCCTCTCCACAGGCAGTCCATGATGCCGCAGTCGGGGATGTTCCTGAAGCAGGGCGAATTGCCCTCGGCGGTCTGGATGTCCCGGATGAGGTCCTGCTTGGGCCTGATGGCGCTGACGTTGATGCCCATGCGCCTGGCGATCTGCCGGATATCCTGGATTTTCATTCCCGCTCCCTCCTTGTTCGAAGTTTCCCTGACAGGTTCATGCTGTGCAATATGCAGTATGCAAGTAATTACGTAAAGTACCAAAAAACCGGACGAGTCAATAAAATAATGCCTTCACGCCGCGTGGGCGGAGGGCGTTCAGGTGATGAACACGCCCAGGATGGTGGCGCACATGAGGAAGAGGAAGCCCGGTATCATGGTCTTCCTCATGGCAGGGGCGCCGAAGCCCAGCGTGAACATGCCCTTGAGGAAGGTGTTCGCCACGGTGGCGAACATGATGGCCCGGGCCGCGGTGGAGAGGCCGATGCCGCCCTTGCCGTCGGAGAGCTGGGTGAGCGACAGGGCGATGGCGTCAACGTCCGCGAGGCCCGAGAGGAAGCTCGTGAGGTAGATGCCCTGGTCCCCCAGGTAGGTCTGGGCGGCCCGGGAGATGAAGAGGATGGCGAGGAACAGGACCCCGAAGGTAATGGCCGGCCACAGCTCGAAGGGGTTCTTCACGCTCACCTCCGCCTTGTGGCCGCTGCGGTGGATCATGAAGAGGAACGCGGCATAGCAGAGGCCCACGACGCAGGGGATGAGCATGGACTTCCAGAGCAGCAGGGCGAGCTCCACATTGAGCACCGCAATGATGCCCAAGAGCCTGGCGAACATGATAGCCCAGGCGATGAGGATGGCCAGGGCGAAGGACTGGGACAGGGCCTCCTCGGACCTGCTCCGCTGGGACAGGGCCATGGTGATCGCGGTGCTCGACGCGATGCCCCCCAGGATGCCCGTGAGCCCCATGCCCTTCTGGGTTCCCATCGTCTTGATGAGGATGTAGCCGATGAAGTTGATCCCGGAGATGAAGACCACCAGGGACCAGATCACGAAGGGGTTGAACACGTCGAAGGGCGGCGGTCCGAACGTCTTGTTGGGGAGGATGGGCAGGATGATGGCGCTGATGACCGCGAACTTGAGCGTGGCGTAGAGGTCCTCCCGGGTGAGGCGCTCAACGAAGCGGTGCGTCTCCAGCTTGAGCGAGAGCATGACCGTGGTGGCCACCGCCAGTGCGATGCCCAGCGAGATCTGTCCCCAGAAGACCAGGGCGCCGGCCAGGACGGTGATGAGCGCGGACACCGGCGTGGTCAGCCCGCTCTGCCCCTTCCAGGCACCGATGAAGTAGGTCACCGTGAAGAAGCCTCCCACCACGAAGATCACGGACACGAAGGGCAAAGGAGAGCCGATGAGGCCCGAGGCCATGGCGCTCGTGCAGCCGATGAGCCCCATGAGGGCGAAGGTCCGGATCCCCGGGTGCTCCGTGCCCGGGTCCTTGAAGGAGTATTCCCGCTGTATGCCCACGAGGATGCCGATGAGCAGGGCGATCCCGAACCTGAAGAAGAGCGTTGCCTCATCAAGAAGCCAAACGTTCTGCATTCCCGTGCACTCCCGTAACGCCCGAAGGCGGTTTTTCCCGTGGTGCCTGAAACCCGATATCAGTACCACATTCCCGAGGCATTGTGGAGGGTCCTTTCACCCTGTTCTCCCGTATCGGAACGGCTGCAGCGTATCTGAAATGAATGGGTACGGATGGTTTTTTCGATTGTGCAGGCGTGCAGGCAGGATCGTGCCGGGCAGCGTGCGGCATGCCCGTGCGCAGGGAGTCTTGCATCCCGGCCCGAAAGGGCCCTGTCAGGTACGCTCTCTCCGGTCCTCAAGGCACTCCCTGATGACGTCCCTGATGGACTTCCGGGTGAACGGCTCCTCGATGAAGGCCCTGACTCCGATCTCAAGGGCCTGCTCCCGGGACATGTTCTCGCTGTATCCCGTCATGAGGATGACGGGCATGTCCGGGTGTATGGCGAGCGCCTCCCACGCGAGCTGCTCGCCGTTCACCCCGACCCCGAATGAAGGCAGAAAAAACTTAAGCCAACAAGTTCTAAGGGATTATTCACTTGCGTACGGGAGAACCGAGCAACCCTTCCCCTCAAGGAAAAGGGAACGGACCATTGAAGCCTCGTGCGTGCATCACTACCTATGAAAGAATATCAATGGGGGATACACTGTCATGCCGGAAAGAAAATCATTTCTCATCACCCTGGTCGTGGTGCTCACGGCCCTCATGGTCAGCCCCTCCCTGACTGGCGGAGCGGAAGGGAGGCGGGCCGGACAGAATGCCACGGACCTCGATCCTGATTTCAGGCCCCACCTGGGGACATCGCACTACCTCTTCGAGCTCAACGGTATCAACGTCGGCACCGGTTGGATCACCCTGGAGAGGGACGGCGACCGCTACCGGATGAGCTACGAGGCGCGGACGAACAGCAGGATCGACCGCCTCTACCGGGCCCGCTACAGGGGCGAGGGCGTCATGGAGACCGACCCCCTGAAGCCGCTGAAGGCCCGGCTCCACCAGCATGTGCGCTCGAAGACCAAGGATATCGCCATCTCCTTCGATGGGAAGAAGGGAAGGATCATCACCACGGAGACCCAGATCGAAGAAGGTGAAGAGCCCGAGAGGGAGGTCCGGGAAACCAGGGCCGGGGGCACGGTGCTGGACCCCTTCTCCACGGTCCTGTTGCTGCAGGGCGTCGACTGGGAGCTGGGGAAGGAGAAGGTCTTCGAGGTGTACACGGGCAGCAACCACTACGAGGCCCGCTTCACCTGCGTCGATAAAACCGACCTGGGAGACGGGGATGATCCCATGCCCGCCTGGGTGATCACGGGGCAGTCGCGGAAGCTCGACGAAGATCCGGATGAGGACAGGGGAAAGGAAAGCCCGAGCGTGAGGATCTACGTCGCTGCCGAGGGCTACCCCGACGTGCTCAGGGTGGAGACCACCCGCAGGATCGGCAGGATCACGCTCACCCTCGTGGAGTTCGAGCCCGCCCGGGAGGGGTAGCAGCGCCAGGAGAGCTATATCTTCGGGGTCGGGGTCGACCTCGGTAATTTCCTTTCGACCCCGATACCGATACCGACCCCGACCCCGATGAAAGAGGGAAGAGGACGGAGCTCAGCCTGATGAGGAAGGGGTTGCCCTTCGTTCGGAGGAGGAGCGATGGGATGCTGACAGGGGCAGGTTGTTTATAAAACTGAATGAGACCTTTGCGTAATCCGGCAAGAAGTGTTTATCTGGGGTTGATTGGTATTTTTTCATCAAAATATCAAGTAAGGGGGCTCATTTTTCTGCCAGAATCATCTCCAGCTCCTTGTATCCGGCGGTATTCCCAGAGGGTGTCAGAAATTTAGTGTAAATGCCGGTCATGGTTAATGTTCCAGGGTCACCCTATCCCCGAACAGGATCAGGAACTGATTGATAGCGCCTGACCAGTTTTGTATGGGCATTGTCCATTTTTT
>Ga0208040_1004549_pt1 | contig 10507 bp, 10 predicted proteins | sample AD_UKC083_MetaG_FD_184431 | JGI IMG/M metagenome (GOLD analysis project Ga0208040, IMG submission 184431) | Active sludge microbial communities of municipal wastewater-treating anaerobic digesters from USA - AD_UKC083_MetaG (SPAdes) (version 2) | ecosystem: Engineered > Bioreactor > Anaerobic >... | reverse complement strand
ATCAAAGCCTGGCATACATTGAACAAGCCAGGAACTTGCGCATTGAAGAAGCCGGGCTATAATCAATTTATAAGCACGTAGTGCGTCTTTTTCGGATTTTGTTCGGTTTAAGGACGCAAGCGGATGAATGCGGATTATTACAAGCATGTGGGTGATCAATATGCTGCTGAAAGAAAGTGGTCGGCAGCATTACGGGCATATGACCGCGCCATCAGCATGGAAACCCATGATCCGGAAACATATCTTGGGCGCGGGATGGTTTATTACCAATTAAAGCGCTACCAGGCAGCGCTGGAAGATTTTAATATGGTGGTTCAGCTTGCTCCTCTTCACTCAGGTGGATACCTGGGAAGGGGGTTGGTCTACCAGGCTTTACACACATATAAACGCGCCCTGGAAGCGTATGATCAGTTGGTTCGGTTACTACCAGCAAACCCGGAAGGGTATTTCCGCCGCGGTCATATTCATATGTTGATTCGTCAATTCCCGGAGGCTTTGAGTGACCTGGAGACCGCGCTGGAATTAAAACCCACGCACGTGGATGCGCGGCTGGATTACGGGGTGATCTTAAGCGAAATGGGGGAGTATGAACAAGCCTTGCGCGAATTAAATGCAGTTCTGCAATTGCAGCCATCCAATGCGGTGATTTACTATTACCAGGCGCAGATATATCAAAAGCTTGGTAAACGTGAACTGGCGGAAGCTGCACTGACTAGTTTCCTGGGATTGTCAGATCATCCCATCTGGACCCAGCGTGCCCGAATTGAGCTTGAAAATCTCCAACAATCATCTGCGCAGAACCCAACCCGGATACAACTTAAGGCTGAGGAAAAGGATCAAATCAGGAATCTGGTCAAATCTGGCAAAAAAGCCGAAGCGCTCAAACAGGTGGTGGCGCTGAGCGGTGCCAGCCTGATGACCGCGAAGGCATACCTGGATTGGTTGATCCAGGAGGAAGCTGCCGGTGGAGAAATTTCCTCCAATCTCCTTTCAAATATGTAATTTTATTACTCCGGGTGTTGGTTGTTATAAGGTATAATCACCTTATAAACAATTTTATTAGGTAAAAATCCCACACAACGAAAAGTAAATACAATCATGAATTCATTCAACCTGCAAAGTCTGATCATTATTAGTGAGCAGACCACACCTGTCATGTATCCGCCAGATCTGCAAATTTCTGAAGCGGAATTTTTAAACCAACTTCACGGGAAAATTAAAACGTATCAACTGCCTGTTCTGGTGGAATATTGTAATTTAATCTATCATCATGAATTACCTGTACAGGAACAATTGCTGGTGGGCGTGGAGGAGTTAAAGTACCGGTATCTTAAAGTTCTTGTGGGGGTTCAAAAGCTGGGCGCACTTGCCTATGTGGAAAGACGGCAAATCTTAATCCCGCCCCAGCTTCCTTCAGAACTCAGAGAAAATTCTCCTGAACTACCACCACGTTTGACCATTCAGTCGGGAGAATTACCCGCAAAAAGCCCGATGAAACAAACGTCCCAGACGGTTACGTTTAAGAGCGAGGCACATAAAGAACGTGTGATGTTGATTGAACGGCGGCGGCTGGAACGTTATCAGGCGATCCAACAACGCAAGTGGGAAAGGGCGCGGTTGTTGGACGATTGGCAAACAGAAGTTCTTCGAGTGATTGACGAAGTGGATTACAACCCGCGGTTGAACTATCTAAAAGATTCGGTTGACTTGATGATCAAATCCGTAATTTCTGACTTTACAGACCGCGGGGCTCAAGTTAAGGAAACGGATGAAAAGACCCGCCGGGAAGAAGAATTAAAGAAACGGGCGAAAGATGTCCGTCGGAACTTCTAGCCGTAATTGAAAGGTATTATTGACATGTTGACCAATCAGCCTCACCAAACTACAGATCCGCAATCCTTCAATCCAGTATGCCCTGAATGTGGTGATACATTACATCCAATGGCAAATTTTTGCCCCCGGTGTTTTGTGCCTGTTTTTCCAGATCCCAATCTTTCAGAAACTGTGCGCGAAATCAGTGAACCGGGCAGCACAGATTGTTTCATCCTGCATACCAATACTGCGGTTGTGCCCATTTTTTCCCAACCCAACACTCATAGCCGCCGCCTGTTTGTCATGACCGGTAATGACGTGGTGCTGATCGTGGGTGATCAAGACCCATTTTATAAAGTGGCAACATTTGGTGGGATTGAAGGTTATGTTCTAAAATCCCTTGGCATTAAAGTGAAAGTGGGTTTGGGAGAGGTGGATGAATCAACTGCCTGGGGATTTTTCCGGGTCAATGAATACCTGATTGGTTGGAAGGGGGGCTCCAGTGTTCCTTATAAGATCCAGGATGCCCCGATCAAGCTCGAGCCATCTTTTCAGGCTCGTGACCTGGCACGGATTAAGTCGGATGTTGTGCTTCCAGTTGTGGGGGAGACCTATGGCTGGTTTGAAGTACAACTGCCTTCCAGTTTCCGGGGATGGGTACCGGAAGCATATGGCTATCGGATGTTAAGAAACGGATCATTACCTGAAGTGACCAAACCCCTGACAGCAGGAGAAATCCTGGCAGGGATTGCCGGCATTGCCGGTGTGGTAACCCTGGCTGGCATAGGGGCTGCGGTATCAGCAATTGCCAGTGACCGTTAACTTATTCATTTCAATCATCATCACAAGGAGAAGAAAATGCAATATTATGATTACAATCCAACCTCAGGTGATCTAAAAGACAACCTGACCTTTATGTTCAGAGACCCGGAATGGAAGAAGAAAATTCTGATTGGCGCCGGGGTGAATATGATTCCCATTTTGAACTTTGTCAATGGGGGATATATGCTTGCTGTTATCCAAAACCTTCGCAATGGTATCCGTCCCCCGTTACCAGCCTGGAGCGACTTTGGTAAATTCTTTATGGATGGATTAAAGATGATTGCGATTTCACTGATTTATGCAATCCCAATGATCCTCCTTTCCATTATTATGAGCGCTGCATCTGGTGCCAGTATTATGAGCGCTGCATCTGGTGCCAGCTACAATTATGGTAGTAATGCCCTTGCTGCCGGGAGTATTGGGTTGGCAATCATCAGCCTGATCTATTCCCTCCTGCTGGTATTCTGGATCCAGGGGGGTTATGTTAATTACGCCATCAAGGGAACTTTTGCATCAGCATTTGAATTTGGTGCCATCTGGAAGATCGTTCAACGCGGATGGAAACGCATGCTGGCGACGGTTGCTATTTACTTTGTCGGTGTGCTGGTTCTGGGGATTGTTGGGGCAATCCTTGTATTGATCCCATGTCTTGGCTGGGTTGCAATCTGGCTGTTGGTTTTTGGTGGAATATTCTACCTCATCCTGGTGATGGCATATAATATTGGAATGATTGCCCTCCAGGAGGGTCCTGGTGCTGGACCTGTGGTTACAAACACGGTTCCCCCACCTCCGCCTGGTGCATCCAACCTGGGTGGTTGGGAGCAGATGTAATTTGAATTAACTGGTTTTGGAAAGGGAATTCCAATAATTACCCTGGAATTCCCTTTTTATGTTTCTTTAAAATCACGGTGTTTTGATGAGTAAATCGAATTATTTCATCCGCTGGAACAAGGGAAGTTATGAACCACGCTGGTCTTACCAGTACCTCGACGCGGAGCACCAGTTAATTATCTTCGAGTTATCGAAGATCCCGAATTTTGCTGAACCGCGTTTTCTGCCTTTGGGAGAAAAACTGGAAGAACGGCGCGCAGAGATTGTAAAACGCCAGTTAAACATGCTGCGGATGCTTCATCCCATCCTGGAAAATGCAGCAATCAGCCTGCGGTTGAGGAAAATGGGAGATCATCTTCAAATATTTGTGATTGTACGTATCCGCCAGGAACAAATGAATGATACGAATTGGGCGGAACGCATACATAATTTATTTCCGCGAGAATACACACTAAATCGGATCACAGAACAAAGTCATCCAGATTTATGGAATAAAGCCACCGATCTTTCCTGGTCTCGGTATGTGGATGAAATCATTAAACCGGAAGAGGAATACAAGTCGAATTTTGGGTATCCATATTTTTATGTCGCCTCTCTCTGGAAACCGCAGGCAAACAACTCGCTTGAGCAATTATGCAGAACCATGCTGCGCATTGATGGAGATGCTGCGATTGACCTGCTTTTATGTCCAACTGTGTTGGATGGTGAGGAACTGGAATGGATCAGTAACTGTACCCGGACAATGAGGCAGGCACTCTCTGGAGAACGTGTAACTGATGACAATGGAAGGGTGTTGCGAACTTATGATCCACTCCCGGTATTGAAACCAGGTGTGGATGACTATGAAAGCTTACTTTCCCGATATCCGCAAACCTATTTATTCCTGACTTCATTCCGGGTATTTGCCGAGGAGAAACCAACTGGATTGACGGAAGCACTCACTTCCAGCTCCACGCGGTCCAAACCCCAGATCATTAGCAGCAAGCTGGGTGAGGATCTGTTTACCAGGCAGGTACTGGCTGGTGAATCGTTAAATATTTGCCCGGATGCCCGCACCCGACTCTGGATGGTTCGTCCAAAAGAAGAACTTCCCTGGAGGGTTCAACGGTTGCACCGGCTTGTGGATGTTGAGGAAGTTTCCAGTTTTTGGCGATTTCCCATTGCCGTGCAGGCTGGCTTTCCGGGATTTGAGGTGGATACAGGCTTGGGAGATGGCGGGGGATCCAGGCGGGATGCCGCCCCGGTACATATTCGCCTGGGGAAATACTCAGATGAAACAGGGAAAGCCGGGCACGACGCACAGGTCAATCGGGAAGAACTGGCAAAGCATGGATTAATTGTTGGCGTACCCGGTTCTGGTAAAACAACCACCATGCTGAACATTTTGCATCAATTGTGGAATGTTGCGCCAGAAAAAAGGATTCCATTCCTGGTATTGGAACCGGCAAAAACTGAGTATCGAGCGTTGAAGCAGATGGACGCCTTCCGGGATGATTTGCTGGTGTTTACACTGGGTGAGGAACGCATCAGTCCGTTCCGGTTTAATCCGTTTGAAGTACCGGCTGGAATTTCCCTGGAAAGCCATATTTCCAGATTGAATGCCTGTTTTGTTGGGGCTTTCAATTTATTCGACCCGCTTCCACTGATGCTCGATAAATCCATCCGGCAAACCTATGAGGTGAGGGGATGGTATGATGACAGCCTGGGCGGGGAGCCGGGATTGGAAGCACCGACCCTGTCTGATTTGTGCACGCAGGCAGATCTTGTCATTCGGTCATCAGGGTACAGCGAAAAACTTCGGGATGATTTTAACGCTGCCCTGCTCCAACGCCTTGATTCGCTTCGCCGGGGTTCCAAGGGCAGGATGCTGGATACAGATAGCGTGATTCCACCGGATGTATTGATGAAATCACCGATTGTATTGGAATTGGACGCACTTAACGAGGATGAAAAAGCATTGATGATGATGTTCATCCTGACCTATGTGTATGAGCATGCCCGGTCAACCCGTCGCTCCGGGTCTCCTTTGCGGCACGTCCTGGTGGTTGAGGAGGCGCATAATTTAATTGGGCGCAGCGATGAAGGCAGCCAATATCGGGCAAATCCCAAGGAACATGCCATCCGGTTGTTCACGCGGATGCTTGCAGAGATGCGCGCATTGGGGCAGGGCATTTTGATTTGTGATCAACTTCCATCGGCGTTGGCTCCAGAGGCAATGAAACAAACCAACCTTAAAGTATTAATGCGCATGACCGCCATGGATGATCGTGAAGAAATGGGAAATACCATGGACCTGGAAGAAGCGCACCTTAAGGATGTGGTGCATTTCACCAGTGGACAGGCGTATGTCTATGTTGAGGGCTGGGATCGGGTTCGCCGTGTTCAGGCTCCAAATTTTAAAAAAGAACACAATCTGGAGGAACCTCAAACAGACTTGGAAGTTCAAGATTCCATGCATTACTTTGAGGAATCCAATCCAGCACTTTTTATGCCTTTTGAGGAATGCCCGGAGGGATGTAATATTTGCAACCGCCGGGTTCGCAACCAGGCTGAAAGGTTTGTCAGGCAGGTCACAAACCGCGAAAATTCATTCGAGAAGAAAGTGATTCCCAATTCCACTGAGCCATTGTTGGCAACAGCCTGCGGAACTTTTTATTATCATGTTCGGGCAAAGGTGATTGCGATGAAGGCGGCAGGGGAAGCAGTTGACGCGGTGTTTCCCTATTGCGCATATCTCCATGTCATCCATTTCCACCCGGAAATTATGAACGGATGCAAGAAACACAGCAAGTTGTGTACATGTCAAGCCGAAGGGCGGGATAGCATGTACCAAAAATTCCTGCGATTATCCCAATCCATTTCAGAACAGGAGGATCAAAATGCCTGAAGTAGATGAAAACGGTGTTGAAAGGACTGTGGAACAAGTCGAATCACAGACCGAGCGAGTGGAAAGCCAGTTGCAGGAAGTGGAACAAGCCATCCAGGAACTGGAAAACCGGATTAGTAGCTTGAATTCAAAAGGTGATTCGGAAATTGCGGGAGCCCTCGAATCCAGTCTTTCTGAAAAACGCCAGGAAGAGGAGCAGATCCGCCAGGAAGCCAGCCAGCTGGCATCCCAGCTTGCAGAAGCCCGCCAGGAAGTCACACGAGTGGACCAATGGAACAATGAGGCGCACCAGGCTTTATCGGGTCTGTCGGGAATGGGAATTGATACCAGTGAGGCGGAAAACCGTGTTGCGGACCGCGAACGCTGGACGGAACAACAGGATGCCCGAATTAGTGAACTGGAACAACGACTTTCTGCAATTGCTGGTCACGGTTGAATCGCCGGGGCAGGCTCCTCGGAAACCGATTGGGCAGCGGTCAGTGATGCCAACCGCGCCCAGGGTGACCAGGTGGAGAAGGATGCGCTGTCCGATTTAAAGAAAACCCTCAATTTCCAGCGGGCTGGTTTGGGAATGCATGTTGGCAGGCAGGGATTGGATGCCTATGGGATTCGTTCAACCGATAAGGGTTTTTCGTTTAACCGGGTGGAAATTAAATCCACCCGTATCAATCGAAAAATCACTGAAAAATTTGTTCTCAGCCGGTTGAAAGTGGATAAAAATGGCTTGCAGCAGGGAAGCCGGTTGTATGGTCAGGACAGGTTGGAGAAGGCTTTTCAATCAGGAAACATTTGGGCGCGGTTTGTGATGAGCCGCCAGGCAAGCATGGGCAGGGGGCGGTGCTGGATGAGTGCAGATTATATTTATTTCAAGAATGTCCGGACAGGCGAAAAAGCACTATTCCGCGTGTTTTCCAACCGGGCAGGCAACCGAATTGTCCGGCTAAAAAGAATTTCGCTTTGAATTGGTGGTGAAGATGATTAAGGACTACCTGGAAAAATTTGGCTGGGAATTTACGGAAGTGGAAGAAAACCTTCTGGTGACAAGTTTTCTGGATGAGAAAGAGCAAGTTTATCCACTCTTAATCACCATCCAGGACCAGGTGGTTTCATTTACATACGAATATCAACTTAAACCTGGCGCAGTGACGAACCGCCAGCAGCTATTGATCCTGGCTCTCCGGTATAATTACGTTTGGCCATTTGTAAAAATTGGTTTAAATGATGAACAGGATGCCCTCGTGTTGAGCCTTGATTTTTTTGAAGGGGCGGTATTGTATTCCCAATTTGAAGAACTGTTGGGGATTTTTGTGGAGAGCGTCCTGCTATGTTCAGACAGTTTCCAGGAAATCCACAGGGAGCCAACCAACTCGGGAGAATGATTGAACTGAATTATCAATGATTACTTCTTTATTTTGGGGGCAACAATCCCCATTGCCCGGTCATAGTGATCATTGATAATTTTTTCACCCAGGATGTTGCCATAAGTGAGGAGAAGCGGCATCTGGCTGGTATCATCCATTTCAATGGATTCATCCATGTCCACCTGGAATCGGCGAAAATCAAGTTGATCAAAGAAAGTATCCACCAGGTGCACCTGCTGGTCGTCTGCAGATTGGAGAAAAGCTCCAAAAATGGGGGTCAGCCATTCCCAGGCAAAACGTTTGGTGGCACCTTCCGGCTGGTAGGCATGAGGTGACCTGCCAGTTCCCAGGCTGATGAGGGTTGTTTCCGACGGTTCCCATGCCAGGCAGAAGCAGGCTTCATAGGCTGCCAGGTAGCAGGGGTTGGCGTACGCACCAACCCCGCCATCGATATAACGTCCATCCACCAAAGGAAAGTAAGTTGGTACCGTGCAGGATGCTTGGACGGCTTTTACCACCTGCCAGTCACGGTATTCCTCCTTCCATGGTTTGATGAACATGGTGTGATTGGTGAGCAGGTCAAAGGAGGTGATGACAATATCAAACGGGGGAGTTCCTGTCCAGAAATCGCCCATTTTCAGGTGCCCAAAATAAGCAGCCAGCTGATTGATTAATGCTTCCGCATGGTAACGGTACCGGCTGAGGGGAAACAGTGCTGTCCGCCAGGATTTTGGGAAAACTTTCTCTCCCAGGTTGAGGTACAAATCAGTCAATTCCAATGCCGTCAGTCGGGCGCCAATCCCGGCAGAGATGATGGAGCCGGTGCTGGTTCCTGCAGCAAGCTGGAATACCTGGTGGCAGGGCGTACCGAGATATTCCTCAAGGATGGAAAGTGCCCGGGTGGAGACAATGCCACGGATTCCACCACCATCGATTGCCAGCGCCACATGTTTTCGGAATGGTTTCATGATATTGATTATAGTGCAAACAATATTTGATTCAAGCCCGGATCAATTTTCTTCTTGCATCCGGGAACGATACTGAAGGGCTTCAGCCAGGTGGGGCGGCTGGATGGCTTCCGCCCCAGCCAGGTCGGCAATGGTTCTTGCCAGCTTGAGAATTCGGTGGTATGCCCTGGCGGAGAGCTGGAGCTGGTTCATGGCAGTCTTCATCAGGCTGCGGCAGGTGTCATCAAGAGTACAGTGTTGCCGGATTTCCGCTGGGCGCATATCGGCATTACAGGTGAGGCTGGTTTCTGCCAACCGTTCCCGCTGTTGCTGGCGGGCTGATTCAACACGCTGCTGGATAATGGCGGATGGCTCTCCGAGCCGGGAATCGCTCAATTTTTCATAATCCACTCGTGGAACCTGGATGTGAATGTCAATTCGATCCAGAAGGGGACCGGAAATTCGTTTCTGATACTTGAGGATGGTTCCCATGGAGCATGTGCAGGGCTTGACCGGGTCTCCATAATATCCACAGGGACATGGGTTTTGTGCCCCAATCAATTGGAAGTTGGCAGGAAAAGTAAAAGATCCCTGGGCGCGGCTGATGGTGACGATCTTATCCTCCAGCGGCTGGCGCATGACTTCCAGCACCCGTTGCCCGAATTCAGGGAGTTCGTCCAGGAAAAGCACACCACGGTGTGCCAGGGAAATCTCACCCGGGTGAGGCTGGTTGCCGCCGCCTACCAGCCCGGCATGGGAAATGGTATGGTGCGGAGCGCGGAAAGGGCGGGAGCGGATGAGGGGAACATCGGCAGGGAGCATATCGCAGATGGAATAGATGCGGGTGACATCCAGGGCTTCCTCGAGGGTGAGCCGGGGCAAGATGGAAGGAACAGCCCGAGCCAGAAGGGTCTTTCCGGAACCGGGCGGACCGATCATGAGGACATTATGCCCCCCTGCAGCCGCAACCTCCAATGCCCGTTTGACGTGCTCCTGTCCCTTGATCTCCTGGAAATCCGTTTGCACAGGAATGGGAACTTCTTCGGGGTGGATGGGAGGATGAGGCGGAATTACAAGTCTGCCTTTCAGGAAGGCGGTAATGGCGCGAAGGGAGGAAACCGGGATGACCTCAATATTTGGGATAAGGGCGGCTTCCGCAGCATCCACCTCGGGAACAAAAACACGCCGGAAACCCTGCTGGGCGGCAACGGCAGCCATGGGTAGTACGCCGCGTACATGGCGGACGGAGCCATCGAGGGACAGTTCGCCCAGAACCAGGGTTCCTTCCAGTTCATTGGGGTGAATTTGTTCGGCAGCAATTAGGACCCCCAGGGCGATGGGCAGATCATATGCCGGACCCTCCTTGCGAACGGAAGCCGGAGCAAGATTGACCGTAACACGCTGCCGGGGGTAAAGCAAACCGGAATTCTTGATAGCAGAATAGACCCGCTCGCGGCTTTCCTGGACGGCGGCATCGGGGAGACCGACGATCACGATGGAAGGCAGCCCCTGGGAGGTATCTACTTCAACCTCAACAATGACACCATCCAGACCAATGACGGCACAGGAAAAGACGCGGGCAAGCATTGAGAGGACCTCGGTGAAATGGTTAGTATGGATGAATTATAGTATAAAGCCAGTGAGGTTGGTTGAAATCCTATTGATTATCCAACAGGTCTTATGGTTCCAAGATAATAATCAGATAACCAAAGAATGGATTATTCCTTGGTCAGGATTGCTACACCGACCGTGCCGGGTCCGGTGTGGATGGACAAACCCGGTGTAAATTCCGCCAGAATAAAGGGTGCCAGTTCGGGCTGGAAGAATTCCAGTTTTTCCATCAACGC
>Ga0208040_1004546_pt1 | contig 10516 bp, 8 predicted proteins | sample AD_UKC083_MetaG_FD_184431 | JGI IMG/M metagenome (GOLD analysis project Ga0208040, IMG submission 184431) | Active sludge microbial communities of municipal wastewater-treating anaerobic digesters from USA - AD_UKC083_MetaG (SPAdes) (version 2) | ecosystem: Engineered > Bioreactor > Anaerobic >... | reverse complement strand
TGGGTTAACTATAAGCAGCCTTCCCATGCCCTATAAACGATGGCAGGCAGCTAATGCAAACAGGGAAGACTCTTTAAACCGGCTTATGAAAATCATAGCCAGGGAGTTTGATTTCAAATACAATGAAGTAAGATGGAAAGAAAATGTCAAGGAATACAGTCTGAAGATTAAAGGCATAGAAAGCTTGGAGCAGCTTAACTAAATATGAGCATATATAGGGGATGGACCTTTTGAGAATGAAAAGAACCATCCCTTTAATTCCCACGGGGCTTAAAATCGAATTTTGTTGAAAATGTTTGTATGAGTTTGTCGAAAATGTTTGCATTCCTTAGAATATTGTGTTATTGTTAAGTTAATCAAAAATAACTTCAACCGATAATAGCAAAGCTAACGAAAGTTAGCGACGCAAAGCTACAGGGCCTTTAAAATGGCAGCCAGTTTCCGAAGGAAGTTTTTTTCCTTCTATCATCAGGTTGAAAAGGAGGATAAGATGAAAATGAAATTAAAAAAAGCATTATCTATGGTTTTAATCATGATCAGTGTCTGGGCTTTATTTGCACAATCAGCTATGGCATACGTCGATGGTTCTACAAATTATATTAACAAGACAAATGAGAAGATTTATAAAGCCGCAGATAAAGCTAAAGAAAAAGCAGAAAAGGAAGCTCTTAAGGAAAACAAGACAGAAGATGAATTTAATGAGTATTTGAACAAGCTAATCGAAAAGTTAATAGACAAAACAGAAAAAACAGCAGACAAACTAATTGAAAAAGCTGCCAAAGAAGGTATTGAACTTGAAAAGGAGTACGAAACAGTTTACGTTTACGGCATACCGGTAGTAATAGATCCATTTTACGCACATTAATCATGGCTCGGGGATGCTTAAGCATTCCCGAAATTAAAATGGCTCGTTTTTTTCCAGTACAAGGGTAACAGACGGAGAGCAGAAATATGGACGGATTATATATTTGCAAGGACAATAAATACATAGATCAGGTAATCGGCACTTCAACCTTAAGTTTGCTTGCAAAAAAAGACAACTTTGAAATTATGCTTTATGAAATCAAGGCTGACAGGCCTAACAGCATAACTCCCGGTGATTCCTCAGATTTAATGGAGTTTTACTTCATTGTAGAGGGGGCAATTGAAATAGAAGATGGATTAAGCCAGGTTAAGCTTAAAAAGGGCGATTACTTTTATGTGAGCAATATTAAAGAGACAGTTCCGGTAAGAACCATAGAAGATACCAAAATGATATATATTTCTTCTCAGCCGGTTTACAATCTTTTATATACATATACCGGAGAGCTTAGGAGTTTACTGGATAAATCTGAGCAAAAAGACGCATACACACACAATCACAGCAACCGGGTGCAGGATTTATCTGTTAAGATTGCCCATAAGCTTGGTCTTTCAAATGAAATTAATTACACAATGGCCTTGGCATCATTATTTCATGATATCGGGAAATTTTTTATTCCTGATGAAATACTTAATAAACCGTCCAAGTTAAACGATGAGGAGTTTAATTATATTAAAAAACACTCAACCTACAGCTCAGAGCTTTTAAAGGGGAAGTTTATCGATGACATTGCCCGGATTGTAGAGGAGCACCATGAAAGACTTGACGGCTCCGGCTACCCCAAAGGACTAAAGGGCAGTCAAATACGGATTGAAGCAAAAATTATCGGTGTGGCGGATTCATATGACGCCATGACATCGGACAGGGCTTATCGCAGTGCAATGACAGCAAAAATAGCCATAGAGGAACTAAAATCTCTGGCAGGCATAACTTATGACAAAGATGTTGTTTTTGCCCTTGAGCAAGTATTAATCGACGAAGGTACATTATAGAAGTAAATCAAATAAAGAAGGGCAAGAGGAAATAATGCAGTTGGGGGCAGCTTGAAAAATAATAGGATACTATAACAATAACAGCATCGGTCTATTAGACAGATGCTGTTTTTAAAATTACCTGCTGCGCCGCCAGCAGTGGTTTTCTTCTTCTTCCTGAGCACCTTCCAACAGTTCGGTCAGACACTCAAAAACACATTCGCAGTCGCATCTTCTTTCAAGATTAGTACCGACACCCGGACTTACAGAATTTCGATGGCAGCAGTGATTATTGCTATTTCCGGCATCTTCAAGCAATTGGAGCAAGCATTCAAAAACACACTCGCATCTTTCTGAGCTACCGCCGCCTGGGCTTACAGAATTTCGATGGCAGCAGTGATTGTTATTTCCTGCGTCTTCCAGCAATTCAAGCAAGCATTCAAAAACACATTCGCATCTTCTTGAGCTACCGCCGCCCGGGCTTACTTCGCCATTTGGCCATCTGCGGCCGGAGTCGCCGCCAACATTATTATTTCTACAGCTCATAAAAAACACCTTTTCATTTTAATTTAGGGTCAAGCCCATTACCATACTATTCTTTTGGTGAAAAAGTGTGATAAGTTATCTGCGTGATTTTTTGAGCTATTTTTTTGCAAAGGGGTCTGTCAGCATTTCGTAGCCTCCTGTTGCCGCTACTGTTATCATTATTGCGTTTATAATTGTCATTGCTATGCCCTGTGCGTTTCCTCCCTGCCGTGCAAATATAAACGTAAGTATTAATGCAATTATAAAGCTGTATACTCTCACATAGGAATCACCGAATTTCTTTTTTACAAGGAATTTTGTGAATTGTACTATCAGCATTGTAGTGGCTGTAAGACCTGCAAAAGTAGTAAGTATATCCAAAGTCATAAAATCATTAAACATATATCCACCTCTTTTCATTTTTAATAGATTATATGCACCATTATCGAGAATATGAAAGGAGGTGCGGGGACACACCTGGTTTCCGGAAAATAGAAAATGAAGGTTTATTAAAATATAAAAATAATTGAAATATATACAGGTAAGTGCTATAATTACTTAATGAGAGCCTTAATTTTACATAGCGCCGGCAGATTTTCGAAGATGGGGGATGGCTGTGAAAAGCGACAACTCGAGATTGTTTAAAAAGATTGCAAGAATAATAGTGGACAAGCGTAATTTATTATTTGTACTTTATGCTTTTGCTTTTATTTTTTGTATTTTTTCCATAGGATGGGCTGAAGTAGAAAACGAAATAGTAAATTATTTGCCTGAGGATGGCAAAACCAGACAGGGTATTCTTATAATGGATGAAGAATTCACAACCTTGGGCAGAGCTTATATAATGATTTCAAACATTTCATATTCCCATGCAAAAAAACTGGCGGATTCCATCAGTGAGATTGACGGTGTATCTACTTTAATGTTTGAGAATACAGAGGATTATTATAAGAACTCATCTGCTAAATTTTTCCTTTTGTTTGACGGGGAGGAGGATTCCGAGGATACCCAAAATACGCTTGATGAAATAAAAGACATGATTGAACCCTATGACACTTCCATTTCAACCACAATAGGATTTAAATATGCCGATATGCTTAGCAATGATATGATTATAATCAGTATTCTGGCTCTAATTATCATAAGCGGGGTGCTTTTGTTTACAACCGGGGCTTATGCAGGGATAATAGTGTTTTATATAAATTTTATAGCGGCAGCTGCATTAAATATGGGGACCAACTTTTTGTACGGAAAAATTTCCTTTGTGTCTAATTCGGTGGCTGCAATTTTGCAGCTTGCCCTTGCCATTGATTATTCCATAATTATGAGCCACAGATTTAGTGAAGAACGCGAATATCTTCCTCCCGTGGAAGCCGCAATAGGCGCTCTTTCCAAGGCCATACCCGAAATTGCCTCAAGTAGTCTTACTACCGTGGGCGGGTTGGCGGCTATGGCATTCATCAATTTCGGAATAGGATTTGATTTATCGATAGTTATGATAAAGGGAATCCTATTCAGCATGCTGACGGTATTTACTTTAATGCCAGGATTACTGGTGGTGTTCAGCAGGTTGATAGATAAGACTAAACATAGAAACTTTGTTCCTTCAGTTAAAAAGCTGGGACGGTTTGCTATCAGAACCAGATATATTATGCCGCCTGTATTCGCAGTATTGGTGGTGGTATCCTTTATCTTTTCCAGCAAATGTCCTTATCTATTCAGCATGGAGGATGTAAAGTCCTATATGGTCAGCGAAGAACAGAAGGAAAAAGACAGGATCAATGAGACTTTCGGTAAAATCAACCAGATGGCGCTTATTGTACCGTTAGGGGATTATGAGGCCGAAAGGCAGCTCCTGTCCAGGCTTGAGGGTTTTGACGAGGTGGAAACTGTTGTAGGGCTTTCCAATATTGAAGCCATGGGCGGCTATACCCTTACCGATGAGATAACACCCAGACAGTTTGCAGAGCTTGTGGATTTGGATTATGAAATTGCACAGCTGCTTTATTCTGCCTATTCAATAAATGATGAGGACTATGGCAAGGTTATAAGCGGCATTGGAAACTATGGGGTGCCTTTTATAGATATGTTTGAATTTTTATATAATCAAGTGCTACAGGGTTATGTCTCAATCGATGATGACATGATGAATGAATTGGATTCTTATTATCATCAATTATCCAATACCCGAATACAGATGGAAGGAGATAATTATTCCAGGTTTGAGATAAATTCCAGACTGCCTGTTGAAAGCCGGGAAACATTTGATTTTATCCGCAAGGTCTATGATGAAGCCGGAAAATTCTATGATTATGACGTTGTTTACGTTATGGGCGAATCTTCAAACGCCCTGGAGCTGTCATCAACCTTTGAAAAGGACAATATTATTATCAGTGTTCTGTCAGTTGCTTTCGTAATAATTGTTTTAATATTTACCTTCCAGTCGGCAGGTTTATCCATTTTACTTATAGCTGTTATTCAAACCTCTATATGGACTAATTTTTCATTCCCGTATCTGAGGGGACACGGGCTGTATTTTCTAGGTTTTTTATTGGTTTCCGCCATACAGATGGGAGCCAACATAGATTATGCAATAGTAATTACAAGCCGGTATCTGGAACTGAAAAAATACATGGAACGTGAGAATGCTGTTGTTGAAGCCTTGAATTCAGGATTTACCACAGTAGTAACCTCGGGCAGCATACTTGCCATAGCCGGTTTTCTTATAGGATTTCTCTCCACAGACGGAACCATAGCCATATTGGGAAGATATATAGGACAGGGCACCATTATTTCTACAATTCTTGTAATATTTGTTCTTCCCCAGCTTCTTTACCTGGGTGATACCATCATAGAGCGCACAACTTTCATATTGAATTTACCTGTCAGCGTGGACAGACCAAAGAAAAAGCTCCATATTGAGGGCAGGCTCCATGGATATGTAAAAGGAGAGATTGATGCTTTTGTTGAAGGGACTATCAGCGGTGAAATCCAGCCGGTCAGGGATGATTCGGAAGAGCCTGCTGAATGCGCTCCGGATAGAAAGGATGTTGATTATGAAGAAAGCTGAATCTTTTCTAATATTAATACTGGTCTTTATAATGATATTATCTTCCGCAGTACCGGCGTCAGCCGACAATCTGATTTCACAGACAATCCGTATATACAGCGCTGATGATTTAAAGGAATTATCAAGGAACTGTTCTTTCGACAGATGGTCTCAAGGGAAGACTGTAATTTTGGAAGCAGATATTGACCTGAGGAATGAAGCATTTACGCCAATACCTACATTCGGCGGTAATTTTGACGGGAAGGGACATACCATAAGCGGCTTATATATAGAAACGGAAGGTTCAAACCAAGGGCTTTTCAGATATCTGCAAGAGGTCGGGACAATTAAAAATTTAAAAATAAAAGGAACCTTGGCTCCTAAGGGTGACAAAAGCAATATTGGTGCAATTGTGGGTCATAATAGCGGAGTGGTGGAAAACTGCAGTGCCGATGCTTATATTAAGGGCAGGGATATTGTAGGAGGACTTGCAGGATGGAACGGAACTTCAGGCAGGATAATAAATTCATCCTTCAGCGGAACAGTATACGGCGAGAGCAAGGCAGGCGGCATAACGGGGTATAATGCCGGCACGGTTCTCAGGTGTACTAACGAGTCCAGTGTCAATACCACACTGGAAGAAAGCGAGCTTGATTTTCAGAATATGACCATAGATGATATAAATCTTGAGAGACTCATATCCGACGCTATGGATACAGGAGGAATAGCAGGAATCAATACGGGCATTGTGATGAATTCCGTAAACAGAGGTACTATAGGTTATCCCAACGCAGGATACAACGTGGGAGGGATTGCAGGGAGGCAATCGGGATATATTGATGACTGTGTGAATTACGGCACTGTATACGGGCGAAAAGAAGTGGGCGGCATAGCGGGCCAGATGGACCCCTATGTGGATACAATTGTTTCACCGTCAAAATTGGGACTCTTGCAGAGGGAAATGAATGTTTTGCAGTATTCAATTACAAAGATGATCAACAATACCAGGTCAGCTTCCAATTTGATGACACAGAATTTTTCTCATATTCAAGGAAACCTTGATGACAGCATGATTCACATCCAGTCACTTGCCGACCAGACTGAAAATTTGATTAATAAAGATATTGAAGGGATTAATGCAATAAGCGTAACAGCTCTTGAATCTTTAGGCCGGCTGATTCCTTTAATAGAATCACTTGAAAACACTATGGACATTATGAAAGACGGCATAGACCCGATGGAAAGGTCCATAAGATACCTTTTCTTGGCAATGAATGAAATGACGGATATTATAGATGAGCTTAATGAACTTTCGGATATACCGGAAGATATCAGAACTGAAATGAAAAAAGCAGCAGAAAGTATTGAATCAGCTATAGGTGTGTTACAGGATTTATTGGTAAAAATTATTAAGGTAATAAGCCAGGATGAAGTACTGAAAGAAACTTTTGCGGGTCTAAAAGAAGAGCTGCAAAAGGATATGCCGGATATGGATAAGGTATTGGAATATTTAAACATAATACATGAACGGCTTCAGGAGATATCTGTGGAGCTTAAAGAGGGTGAAATATCTGAAAAGCTGGCTTCTGCCCATGCATATATGATTGAAGCCCAAAAAAATATTAAAAAAGTCAGGGATGAAATTAAAAGTATCGGCGGTCATATACAAGAGATCTTTTCCTCAATAGACGATGCTCTTTCATACATGGAGAGCGCTTTGGATTATATGCTTGACGCAATGAATATCATGGAAAGGGCACAGGATGATATTGATGATATTTTTGACGGAATAAGAGAACTTCTTGAATATCTAAAAGCTCAACCCGGGTTTGAATTCCAGACTACTGATGAATTATATCAAAAGACAAAGGATGAGCTTTTTACATCAATAGGCAGCATGTCAGATTCCCTTTCCTCATTTATGGACGATTTGAGCCTGCAGAGCAATACTATGACGGATGATATGCAATCAGTAAGCGACCAGCTTTTTAAGGTGATGAATCTGGTGATCAGCATTTTTACTGACTTGAGCTTTAATGAGGAGGACCTGGAAGATATAGTTCAGGATGTATCCGGTGAGGATATAGACAAAACTACAGAAGGCAAGGTGTCCGGCAGCAGAAACCTGGGAAATGTTGAAGGAGATATAAATGTGGGCGGAATTGCAGGAGCCATGTCTATTGAATGGATGCTTGACCCGGAGGATGACTTGGATTTCAAGGAAAACCTGACTGCAAACACTGTATTTCAAACCCGCGTAATTGTTGACGGCTGTACAAACGAAGGCAGCATTGTTTCCAAGAAAAACAATGCAGGCGGAATAGTCGGCAGCATGGACCTTGGATATATCAGGAATTGTCTTGGAGCCGGGTCCATTGAAAGCACAGCGGGTAATTATGTGGGAGGAATAGCAGGAATATCAAAAGGACCGGTTGTTTCCAGCTATGCAAAGTGCAGTCTCCGGGGCGGAAATTATATAGGAGGCATTTCAGGTTTTGGCAAAGAGATTATCGACAGCTATACACTGGTAAAGGTTAATGAATCAAGGGCATGTGTCGGTGCCATAGCAGGAGATATCGACAAAGGCAGCAACATAAAGGGAAATTATTTTGTCAGCGATTCAATTCATGGCATTGACGGCATAAGCTATGCTGAAAAAGCTGAACCTATTGATTATGATATACTCATATCAAAAGAAAATATTCCATCTTCCTTTAAAGAATTCAAACTGACTTTCCGGGCAGAAGACAAACTGATAAAAACCATAGATTTCAATTATGGAGAAAGTATTACCATTAATGATTTGCCGGAGGTTCCATTAAAGGAAGGCTATTATGGAAAATGGGAAGACTTTGACATGTCAAATCTTACATTTGATGATGAGATACAGGCTATGTACATACACCATGTGACTGTTCTTGAAAGCAATGAGAAGAGAGATGAAGGTTTACCGGTAATTCTGGTTGAGGGAAAATTCACTGAAGAAGATTTTATTACTCTCACAAAGAATGAAGTATCACCCGACGACGAAGGGATACTGGAACAGTGGAGAATTGCAATACCTGATGATGGTGAAAATACTCACATTATAAGATATTATCCAATGGAAGAAACAAATAAACCGTTAGTATATATTTTCAGCAGTGGCAGCTGGAATATGGCAGATGCCCGACAGGACGGAAAATATCTGGTATTTGCCGGCGAAGGAAACGATATTACGTTCAGAGTAATCGGAGGGAACTTTTACTATGAATGGATTTGGGCTGGAATTGCTGCTATGGTGCTTATTGTTACAACAGCCTGGGTAAAAAGAAGACTTAAGAAAAAAGCCTCAGCGGAAGGCTAAGACTTTTGTATATTTTCTGTCTGGGTAATGAGCATTCCGGCAAGCATGAGGGCAGAACCTAAGTATCCTCTCATAGGCATTGTTTCGTTCAAAATCAGTATTCCGCCTATAGCAGCAAACACTGCCTCCATGCTTAAGGCAATGGCTGCGTGGGAGGGCTTTGCATGTCTTTGTCCCACAGCCTGCAGTGTGTATGCAACTCCTACAGACATTATACCTCCGTACAATATAGGAACCAAGGCATCATAAATTCCGCTTATACTGATATCTTCAAAAATAATGGCAGTAACTATGCTTAAAACCGAGCAAACAGCAAATTGAACACTGGATAGTTTTATAGCATTGACATTCTTGACAAATTTATCTATTACCTGAATGTGAGCCGCCCAGAAAAATGCTCCTATTAATTGAAGAAGGTCTCCAAATTGAATTGTGAAATCTTCATTTATACTTATGAAATATAGTCCTACAGCTGCAGTTACTGCACCAATCCAGGTTGTAGGATATGTTTTTTGCTTTAAAAATATTCCAAGTATGGGTACTAATACTATGTATAAACTTGTGATGAATCCTGCTTTTGCTGCAGTGGTGTAAATAAGGCCAACCTGCTGGAGGGATGCTGCAATAAACAATATGCATCCTGCAATTGCCCCTGATTTTATTGTTGTTTTTAAGTCTGCATCAACTTTTTCAGCAGAAGAATTTTCTGCCTTTGAACTTTTGTCAAAAAAATAAATTACAGGCAGGAGTGATACACTTCCCAGGGCAAATCGAATGCCGTTAAAAGTAAAAGCACCTACATATTCCATACCCATGCGCTGTGCTACAAATGCCAGACCCCAGATAGCTGCTGTTAAAAGCAGAATGAATACTGATTTTATTTCTTTTGTCATCATGAAATCCCCTTTTATTATTAATAACATCATCTTAACATAAAAAAAAGATTATTTAAACATCAATTTTATCATTTTCCTCAGTTTTTTAATAGCATTGCATTTCATATTTATTACTGACCTGTATTTTAAATCTAACTCTTCTGAAATGTCTTGGATTGAAAACCCTTGAAAATAGAAGAGGTTTATGATTTTCTTCTCTCCAGGGGTCAGCCCCTTTATGCACTTGTGAAGTTCATTTTTTTCTTCTTCTCTTATTATTAAAGCTGCCGGGTCTACCAGGGTGGATTTTAACGTTTTTCCTGTTTCGTTCAAATATTCAAGGCTCAATGTTCTCTGTTTTATGTCTTTCTTGTAGTAGTTTATATAGTAATAATAGAGATTTGTTTTAACATATTGGAGAAAGTGAACATTTCTGTCAATGTCATAATTCTTCAATGACTTAAGAATCACTATATAACCTTCCTGCAGCAAATCCTCAACAATAGGGTCCGAAGGTGCATTATATTTATAAATGTTTTTATAAATGAGCGGGTTTAGTCTTTTGAGCAATTTTTCAATATAAATCTTGTCCCCTTTTAAAGATTCCTGAATAATATAGTTGATGTCAGAGTACATTTTTATCACCTTGCTTTATTATATAAATTTATATAAGTCAGGTAAAAATGTCAGTAATCAAATAAAGCAACCTGAATTGAACAAATTCTTAAATTATAAAATGTTAAAAATTCAATAAATTTATTATCTGAAGGAAATGAAGTATATGAAAAATGATATAAAATTCAACGAAATTGAAGCAATGCTGCCGGTCTACGTGAAAGACAAGGGAAACTGCACGGAGATAATAACAAAAGCAGCATCTTTTATAAA